>Ga0207674_10002634_pt1 | contig 22454 bp, 20 predicted proteins | sample KBSCornC72_FD_184303 | JGI IMG/M metagenome (GOLD analysis project Ga0207674, IMG submission 184303) | Corn rhizosphere microbial communities from Kellogg Biological Station, Michigan, USA - KBS Corn C7-2 (SPAdes) (version 2) | ecosystem: Host-associated > Plants > Roots > Rhizosphere > Soil ...
ACGTCCCGAACGACAACAGCGCGACGGCAGCCGGTATCGCTGGCGGCCTGACCTGGAAGAGTCCATCGTTCAGCATTCACGCCTCGGGCTACGGCGGCAAGGGCCTCGGCACCACGTTGATGTTCGGCGGCAGCGCCACCAGCGGCGACGCTAATGGGAATGGTGAAGACGATCTGCGCGATTCCTACGGGTACTTCGGCCAGCTCACTTGGACGCCGGGGGCCAAGAAGGTCACCCTCGCCGGCAGCTACGGATCCAGCTTCCTCAAGGCCGCCGATGACGAGAACAATGCCTTCAAGACCGAGAACAGCCTGATCTCGGGCGGGCTTTACTACCAGGCCACCAAGTCGCTCAAGCTGGTCTTCGAAGGCGACTACATGTGGACCAAGGACCACGAGGAGAATGCCGTTGCTAATCCGGCAAACTCTTACGAGCAGAACAAGGCGTTCACCGGCGCCTTCGGCATGATGCTGTTCTTCTAGTCTCAGCCGAAGTTGCAGATTCGGAAACGGCCTCCCTGCACGGGAGGCCGTTTCACTTTCCAGCCCCTGTCTCCTCGAAGCACCCCCATTTACATTCCGGCTTCTGCACAACCAATCGAGGAATTCTGGCAATGAGATCCCGACCGTTCGTCGTGTGCTCCGTGGTGTTGATGGCCTGTGGCAGCAGCCTCTACGCCAACCTAAAGAGCGCTTCCCCGTCCGACCCGGACAAGATGTACAACTGCCTGCGGACCGAGCTCGCGGCGAAGGACTTTCAGCAGAAGCAGGCCGATGTGAAGAGTCGCTGGGTCGTGACCCAGCAGGTGGACAGCACGGGCCAGGTTTCCAGCGGACTCTACCGTCGGACCCTGAACCGGATCGAGGCCACGGTTCACCCCGACCAGGGCAGCAGCTCCAAGGTGGAGATGAAGATCCAGACGTTCAACGAGTTCATGACTGCCCGGGGATTCAACCAGGAAGAGCAGTCAGCCTCCCCGGAAGCGCAGGCGACCGCCAAAGCGGTCCTCGACAAATGCCAGAGCCTTCCCACCGACGCGGTCCCTCCCGCCTCGTAATCTCCGTCGTGGCGATGAGCGCCGCGGCCTGCGGCGCCTCGCTTTACCGCAGCGTGAGTGGGCCCACCACTCTTTCGGCGGACCAGGCGTTTCACTGCCTCCAGGATCGACTGGAGGAGCGGGGCTACCGACAAACCGCGAGGGATGACGGCGACCACTGGTTCTCAGTACAGAAAGAGAACCGGGCTCTCGCGGTTTCGGCCACCAACCTCCGCGGAAGCTACGACCGGCTGCTGGTCACGGCCTGGAGTGATACCGCTCAAGGCCACCTGACGATCGAAGCCCACAGCTTCAACGACTTCGATACCAAGCGAGGCGTGACCCCGTATGAACGGGAGGCCTCGGCCCGGGCGCAGGCGGACGCGACGAGCCTGCTTGAGGAGTGCAGTGGGTCGGCTTCGCCCAGGGAGTTGACGGGTAGCTGAGGTGTATCCCCCGTACGCTGGTGGGAACTGGATGGGTAGACAATTTCAACCTGACGGTTGAAAAACCGCGTTTGCCCCATGGCCTTGGCCCCCGGTGGTTACTAGCTTGCATCCCGCTCCCAGATAGTCCTGTTCTCAGGCCCGATCCCGACCTTCAGGGAACCGCATGGCCCTGCCGCTCGTCCAGCTCACTCGCGGCGACCCCCAATCGCCGGCGCCGTCCAGCCCTCCGCCCCGGAAGCCCTCGTGGCTCAAGGTGAAGGCTCCGGGCGGACCAACCTACCTGCAAATCCAGCAATTGATGCGAGACCTCGGGCTTCACACAGTCTGCGAAGAGGCTCGCTGTCCCAACATCGGGGAGTGCTGGGAGCACAAAGCCGCCACCTTCATGATCCTGGGCGACGTGTGCACCAGGAACTGCGCATACTGCGCGGTTTCGCACGGGACTCCGGCACCCTACGACCCGCTCGAGCCGGTGCGACTGGCTGAGGCTGTGGCGGAGATGGGCCTGCGCCATGTGGTCATCACATCGGTAGACCGGGACGACCTCCCCGACGGTGGGGCCGAAGCGTTTGCCGCGTGCATCTCGGAAATCCACCAGCGCTTGCCGGAAACCACGGTCGAGGTGCTGACGCCGGATTTCAAGGGTTCAGAGACGGCGCTGGCCATCGTGCTCGAGTCCAAGCCTGACATCTTCAATCACAACCTGGAAACCTGCGAGCGGCTGTACCGCCTGGCCCGTCCGGGAGGACGCTACGACCGCGCCCTGCACCTTCTCGGTGCGGCTCGCCGCATGGCCCCGGAAGGACTGACCAAGTCGGGAATAATCCTCGGCATGGGTGAGGAGTGGGACGAGATCGTGACCTGCATGCGGGACCTGCGACGCAGGGACGTGAATATTCTCACGATCGGCCAGTATCTCCGGCCTTCTGCCGCTCACTTGCCGATCGCCCGTTACTACACCCCGGCCGAATTCGCCGAGCTGCGAGAGATCGGAATGGATCTAGGATTCACCCACGTTCAGTCGAGCCCGCTGACTCGGTCGTCGTATCACGCCTGGGAGCAGGCAGACGCAGCGGCTCGGAAGCATGACCGCTAGGCGGCTGGCTCGGCCACTCTGACTCCATGACCGCTTCCACGAAGGCCTCGCGCAAACCCGACACCAAGCTCGCCGAGAAGTACCGGCTGTATCTCCGCCAGATGCTGCTCATCAGGCGCTTTGAGGAGAAGGCCGGCGAGGCGTACAGCCTGGGCAAAATCGGCGGGTTCTGTCACCTCTACATCGGCCAGGAAGCGGTGGGAGTCGGCTGCCTGTCTCAGCTGCGACCCGACGACTACATCGTCACCACCTATCGCGACCACGGTCAGGCTCTGGTGCGTGGGATATCCTCCCGCGCCGTGATGGCCGAGTTGTTCGGCAAGGCGGCGGGGTGTTCGAAGGGCAAGGGCGGGTCGATGCACATGTTCGACGCCTCTCTCGGCTTCCTTGGAGGACACGGAATCGTCGGCGGGCACATTCCGCTCGCCGCGGGAATCGGCTTCGCCATCAAGTACCGCGCGAAAGATCAGGTCGCTGTCTGTTTCTTCGGAGAGGCGGCGATCAACAACGGCGCCTTCCACGAGGCGCTGAACATGGCGGGGATCTGGAAGCTGCCCTGCATCTTCATCTGCGAAAACAACCGGTATGGGATGGGCACTGCGCTCGACCGGGCGACCGCCACCTGGAACATCTCCGAGCGGGCCGCTTCGTACGACATGTCACGAGAGGTGGTGGATGGGCAGGATCTGCTCGAAGTGATGGCCGCAATGGACCGCGCAGTGGTCCGGGCCCGCCGACCTGCAGCACCGACGCTTCTCGAGATCAGGACCTACCGATTTGTCGGGCACTCGATGTCCGACCCGATCCACGGCCACTACCGGACCAAGGAAGAGGTGGAGGCACACCGCAAGCGGGATCCGATCCTGCTCTGGCAGGAGAAGCTCAAGGCCGACGGCATCATCACCGAGGAGCAGATCGCCACGATGGACAAGGAAGTCGTGGCAGAGGTACAGGATGCCTATGACTTCGCGGATGCAGCGGAGGATCCGGAGCTGGAGGAGCTGTATGCGGACGTGTATGCGCCAGTCCAAGCAGGGAGTGGGGAGTAGGGAGTGGGGAGTAGGGCCGCGACCAAAAGATCGCGCCCTACTCCCTACCACCTAATACCTACTCCCTGCCTCCAAGGAGAATGATGCCGACCTTAACCTACCGCGACGCCCTTAACCAAGCACTCCGCGAGGAGATGCAGCGGGACCCCGACGTGTTCCTCATGGGTGAGGAGGTGGGGGTCTACCAGGGCGCTTACAAGGTGAGCCGCGGCCTGCTGGAGGAGTTCGGCCCCAACCGGGTTGTGGATACGCCGATCACCGAGTTGGGATTCGCCGGAGTCGGGGTTGGGGCGGCGATGGTTGGCCTGCGACCGATCATCGAGTTCATGACCTGGAACTTCGCGTTGCTCGCAATCGACCAGCTGGTGAATTCCGCGGCCAAGATGCGCTACATGTCGGGGGGACAGGTCGGAGTCCCCATCGTCTTCCGCGGCCCGTCAGGGTCCGCACTCCAGCTCGCTGCGCAACACTCGCAGTCGTTCGAGAGCATGTACGCCAATATCCCGGGCTTGAAGGTCGTGATGCCGGCGACGCCGGCCGACGCCAAGGGCCTGCTCAAGAGCGCGGTCCGGGATGACGACCCGATCGTGTTCATGGAGGGCGAGATGCTCTACAACGTGAAGGGTGAGGTGCCGGAGGGAGAGTACACGCTTCCGATCGGGGTCGCGGACATCAAACGTCCCGGCGAGCACGTGACGCTCGTCTGCCACGCGAAGACAGTCGCCATCGCACTCAAGGCAGCGCAGCAGCTTGAAGCGGACGGAATCTCGGCCGAAGTCATCGACCTTCGCACCATCAGACCGCTGGATACGGCGGCCATCTTCGAGTCGGTCGGGAAGACCCACCGTTGTGTCGTAGTCGAAGAAGGCTGGCCCTTCGCGGGCGTCGGCGCCCAGGTGGTGGATGAGATCCAGCGAGAGGTATTCGACGAGCTGGACGGCCCGGTCCTGCGAGTCACCGGCGCGGATGTCCCCATGCCGTATAACAAGCGCCTGGAGAAGGCCGCCAAGGTTGATGCGGACAAGGTGGTGGATGCAGTGCGGAAGGTGACCTACACGGCTAACAGCTAACCGCTAACTGCTAATGGCTACCAAGGTACTGATGGAAGCCCTTTCTCCGACGATGGAGGAAGGCCGCCTGGTGGAGTGGAAAAAGAAGGAGGGCGATACGGTGTCCGCCGGCGATGTCCTGGCCGAGGTGGAGACGGATAAGGCCGTGATGGATCTGGTCGCCCGCGCGGGCGGGACGCTGCTCAAGCAGCTCGTCACCGCCGGCACGACAGTGCCGGTCGCCGAGGTTGTGGCGGTCATCGGTCAGCCGGGAGAAGAGGTCGCGGTCGAGAAGCCGGCAGGTGCCAAGGCTGCGGCCCCTGCTCCAGTTGCACCGCCGGCACCCGCTGCTCAGGTGGCCGCTCCGGCTGCGCCTGCTCCTTCAGCAGCGCCACAGACGGCTCCGGCTCCCCGCCCGTCGGAGCGGATCAAGGCGTCCCCTCTCGCGAGAAAAATCGCCACGGAGCGCGGAGTGGATCTCGCGCTGGTTCAGGGATCGGGGCCCGACGGTCGCATCGTGATCAAAGACCTCGAGTCCGCCCGGAGCGGAAGAGTTGCTCCGACTGCGGCACCCGCGGCCGGAGCGGCTGTCGCGATGGCGCCGGGAGAAGCTTACCGGGATGTGCCGCTCAGCCAGATCCGGAAGACCATCGCGAAGCGGCTGGTTCAGTCCATCGGCCCGGTGCCCACGTTCTACCTCACCACCGAAGTGGACATGGAGCGGGTCTGGGATGCGCGCGAGGCGCTCAATGCGGGAGGTCGCAAGGGCGCCGAGGGAGAAAGCCCCAAGATTTCCTTCAACGACATCGTGATCAAAGCGGTTGCCAGTGCCCTGCGACAGCACCCGGCCTGCAACGCATGGTGGCAGGAAGACCATATCCGCTACTGGAATGAAGTGCACGTAAGCATGGCGGTGGCGGTCGAGGAGGGCCTGATCACCCCGGTGATTCGTTACACCGACCAGAAGACCTTGCGACAAATCTCCCTGGAGTCGCGCGACCTCGCCGCCCGAGCCCGGGAGCGGCGCCTGACTCCGAACGAGTATTCCGGCGGAACGTTCTCGGTTTCGAATCTCGGGATGTTCGATATCGACCAGTTCACTGCCGTGATCAACCCGCCCGAGGCCGGCATCCTTGCAGTTGGCACGATCGAGCAGAAGGCCGTGGTTCACGAGGGCGCACTGGTCCCCCGCCGCCGGATGCGGATCACCATGTCGTGTGATCATCGGGTCATCGATGGGGCGACTGGCGCGGCGTTCCTCCGCACGTTGAAGACGATGCTGGAGAATCCGCTTGCCCTGGTCTGGTAGTGCACTACTCCTCACTCATGAAACTCTGGAGGCGGTGTGGCCCAGTTTGACGTGATCATCCTCGGCGGTGGCCCCGCAGGCTATGTCTGCGCCATTCGGTGCGCGCAGCTTGGGTTCGCCACCGCCGTCGTGGAGAAAGACAAACTCGGTGGGGTGTGCGTCAATATCGGGTGTATCCCGACCAAGGCGCTCCTCCACAGCGCATACACGGCCAATCTCATCGCCCACGACGCGAAGGACCTCGGTATCGAAGTTGGCGGCGTGAAGACCGATTACGGGGTCGCCATGAAGCGGTCGCGGCGAGTCGCCGAACAGAACTCGAAGGGCGTCGAGTTCCTGATGAAGAAGCACAAGGTGACGGTGTTGAAGGGTGAGGGAAGCCTCCTTCCGGGGAAGAAAGTGAAGGTCGGCGGGGAGACCCACGAGGCCAGGAAGGCAGTTATCATCGCGACCGGCTCGCGAGTGAAGGGGATTCCGCAAATCGGGCTCGAAATCAACAAGACGACCGTCATCAGCTCCGATGAAGCGCTCTTCCTGGAGACATTGCCGGCCTCGGTGTCGGTGATCGGAGCAGGAGCGGTCGGCTGCGAGTTTGCCGACATCTTCAACGCCTTCGGGTCGAAGGTCACGCTCATCGAGGCGCTGCCTCGGATCCTTCCGCTGGAAGACGCCGAATCATCGGATGTGATCAGCAAGAGCTTTCGGAAGCGGAAGATGGATGTGTTCGCGGGCGCCAAGGTCACCAAGGCCCAGGTCGAAAAGGACAAAGTGACGCTGACGATTGAAGTGGGCGGGAAGACCGAAACGGTGCAGACGGAGAAGGTGCTCATGGCCGCGGGTCGCGCGGTGAACACGGAAAACATGGGATTCAAGGAAGCGGGAGTGCAGCTGGACCAGCGGGGGTTCGTCAAGGTCAACCTTGCGACTCTCGAGACGACCGCACCCGGGGTCTATTGCATCGGCGACGTGGCCGGGCCTCCCATGCTGGCCCACAAGGGGAGCCGTGAGGGGGTGTTCGTGGCCGAGCTGCTCGCGGGCCACAAGCCCCATCCGATCCGCTACGACAATGTGCCCAGCGTAACCTATTGCCATCCGGAAGTCGCCAGCATCGGGCTGACCGAGGATCAGTGCAAGGAAAAGAAGCTGGACTACCAGGTAGGCCGGTTCCCCTTCAGCGCCAACGGAAGAGCCCGCGCGTCGAACGAGACAGAAGGCCTCGTAAAGATCATTCGCGATAAGAAGTACGGCGAGATCCTCGGGGCCCATATCGTGGCGTCTCACGCATCAGAGATGATCCATGAACTCGCCGTGGCCCGGGAGAACGAATACACCGTCGAGGAAGTGGATCTGGCGATCCATGCGCACCCGACACTCTCCGAGGCGATCGCCGAGGCCGCGCTCGATTCGATGGGCCGGGTGCTCCACATCTGAGGATTGCAGATTGAAGATTTCAGATTGAAGATTTGATGTTCGAGGCAAGGCAAGACAATTGGCAATTTGACATTTGCAATTTTCAATTGGTGGGAAGGCTAATTGGTGAACGAAGACGACGAGGTGCACCAGCTCGGCCTTGTGCTCCGCGCTCTCCCCTTCGGGGTGCTGTTCGGCACGGCAGTCATCGCGATGGTCCTGTGGCTCGTCCGCACCCTGCAACTGCAGTCTCCCCCGACGACCTCGCCTGAGACCGGCGGTCCCCAGGCCATGATACTGTTGGTTGGAACGTTGGTCGGTGTGCTCGCGGGCGGTGCCGCGACCTGGTCGCTGCTCAGGCCGGTCGAATCGCTGTACCGGCGGGGGGCATTCTCACTCGTGGCCGGATTCGCGTCGCTCGTCGCCGCTCTCATCGCGATGCCGCTCGACCGAGCCTTCGGGCGCGTGGGTCTCCTCGCTCTGGCCGGCGCGGCGGTTCTCGGCTGCCTCTGGCTTGGTCGCGCACGACAGCCGCACCCCCAATGAGTATTCCTCCGCTCCACGTGATCGACCTCGGTCGCCGGGGGTACGACGAGGTTCACCGATTGCAGCGGGACCTTGCCGATCGCCGCATCGCCGGCGAGATCAGCGATGACATCTTGCTGCTGGTGCAGCACGATCCCGTCGTGACTCTCGGTCGCGGCACCCGCGAAAGCAGCCTTCCCTTCTCTCCGGCGGCACTGGCTGCGAAGGGGCTGGAGGTGGCGGAAGTGGAGCGGGGTGGCGATGTGACCTACCACGGCCCCGGGCAGTTGGTCGGCTATCCGATTCTCGATCTCCACCACCATCGCCAGGACCTGCACTGGTATCTGCGCCAGCTTGAGGCCGGCCTCATTTCAGCGCTCGAAAGATTGGGGATCACCGCGGAGCGCACTGCGGGCCTGACCGGAGTCTGGACCGGAGGGCGGAAGATTGCGAGCATCGGCATTCACGTCAGGCAGTGGGTCACAACCCATGGCTTCGCGTTGAATGTCCTGGATGAGGAATCCGGTTTCAATCTCATCATTCCCTGCGGGATCGCCGGAGTGGAAATGACCTCCGTCGAACGGGAAGGCGCCTGGGCCGATGCGGCTGATGGAGACACAAGGCTGCACGGTGCCGATTTGTGGCAAGCGACTCGGGAGTCGGTCATTCAGGAGGTCGCGAAGATACTGAGCCGAGAAGCGCTCCCCGCGACACTGCCCCGCTTCCTTCCGGCCGTTCGTGCCTGAGCCAGCTCACACCGACCCATCAATAGTTCCTCCGATCGAGAACCAACCGAGGCCAGCCGGCGTTAAGAACTGGTTCACAGGTTAATTGAGTCGGAGCCCGCAATGACCGAGCGCGTTGACGTCCGCAACCAGGAAGGGAAACGGCTTCCACCGGGACAGATTGTCACGGTGAAGTGGCCCGTCCTTCACTACGGAACAGTACCCAAGGTTGACCTCGCCACCTGGCGCTTCCGCGCCTGGGGAGCGGTGGAACAGCCCTTCGAGCTCACCTGGGACGAGCTACGGGGGCTGCCCCGTCAGGAGACTGTCTGCGACATACACTGCGTGACGCGCTGGAGCCGTTACGACAATGTGTTTGGCGGGGTTCCGGTCCAGTCGATTATCGAGCGGGGCAAGATCAAGCCCGAAGCTCGCTTCGTCCTCGTGCATGCGGAACAAGGGTACACCACGAATGTCCCTCTTTCCGACCTCGATCGGCCCGCCAATCTCCTCGCCTTGAGTCACAATGGAAGCGACCTGGATCCGGAACACGGCGGTCCGGTTCGGCTGCTCATTCCGCACCTCTACTTGTGGAAGAGCGCCAAATGGGTGACTGGGTTCGAGTTCCTCGAGGAAGACTACCCCGGATTCTGGGAGCAGAACGGCTATCACAAGCGCGGCGAGCCCTGGGCCGAAGAGCGATACGGCCGACCCGATCCGGTGCGAATGCGGCGAGGCCCCAGATCGTGACGGGGCATTGCCTTTCGGGCGCGTTGGGGCGATTCTGTGAGTCCTATGGCAGAAAGCACAGACCGCCCGAGTCCGGAGTCGCAGGCGGACCAGCGGGTGAACGATATTCTGAAGGCTGCAGCAGGCTGGGCCCGGGAGGCTCCGCCTGCATTGCAACCAGCGGTGCGCGCGGTATGCATCCGGCTGGGCGAGATGGTGGCGGATCAACGACATTATTTGGCACCGTTGCCCGAGCCGCAGGAAACTGAGCGTCGCACGGTGCTCTCTCTCGTGGCCAAGCGCCTTTCGTCCAGCGCAGTAACCTCGGGAGTCGAGAAGGAACTCGCGGGACTCACCGAGTTGGAGCTGAAGGCGACGGGATCCTGGGCCCTGGTGCCGAGCGCCCAGTCGGAGTGGATCACGACGGCGATCCAATTTCTCGAAACGTGTGCGGCTGGCCTGCCTGCCTCAGAGCGGCCTGATCCCTACTGGTCGGAAGATGTCGTCGCCGGAATCGTGGCGTCGGTGCGTGCGGTTGTTGGAGTCGACGAGCTGCATGCCCGAACCGAGGCGCAGTACGCCGGAGGAAAGAGGGTGGTGCAGGAGGAGGACGAGCAGTGAGAGTGTAGGAGGTGAGACGTTAGACGTAACGCGTGGCAAACTCAGAAGCCTCCGGATAGGTTCCCGGAGGCTTCTTGTTCGCTACATCCACGTCTCACGTTCCGCACGTCTCACGTCTTACGTCCCACGTTGCGCCACCTTCTCCATAAAGCTCGCAAAGATTCCGATCCCGTCCCACAGCTGCTGCAGATCCAGTTTCTCATTGGGAGAGTGCAACCCGTCATCGGGAAGCCCGATGCCGGTGAGAACGACCGGCGCACCCATGGCACCCAGTTGAGGCACGATCGGAATCGAACCGCCGGCCCGCACCCGCACCGCCTCACGCCCGGCGCCTTCCCTGAACGCCTCGTCGAGCGCCGCGAATGCCGGATGGTTGACGTCCACCTGAACCGGATCTCCCCCGTGCAGGATCTTGACCTGGACCTCGGCATACGATGGAGCCGCGCGCTGCGCCGCACGGGTCAGCCACTTCTGGACCGCATCGAAGCTCAGCCCCGGAACCAGCCGGAGACTCACCTTCGCGGTCGCTTGAGCGGGAATCACCGTCTTTGCTCCATCGCCAACGAATCCACCCTTGATGCCGTGAATTTCGAAGGTGGGAAGAGCCCAGGTGCGCTCGAACACCGAGTACTTCCTCAAGCCGGTCAATCCCTTGCCGGTAACCTCCTCCTGAAGGAACTGCTTCTTCTTGAACGGGAGCTGCTTCCAGGTTCTCAACTCCAGCTTTGAAGGCGCCTTCACCGATTTGTAGAGTTTGGGGATGTGGATCCGCCCGTCTTCGCTCTTCAAATCATGGAGGAGATGCACCAGCGTCTCGACCGCGTTGGGCGCTACACCACCATAGGTTCCTGAGTGGAGGTCCCGTCGCAGGGTGCGTACCGATATCTCGGCGTAGCACATGCCGCGCAGCGCCGTGTACACCGCGGGATACCCACTCGCGTAGTAGGACATGTCACACACCAGAACCACATCGGCCTTGGTCCGCTCGGGTTCCCGCTTGAGCAGATCGTAGATGACGTGGCCCCCACTCTCCTCCTCGCCCTCGATGATGAAATGGACGTTGAGGGGCGGGTGGCCAGTGGTATCGCAGAGCGCCTCATACGCCCTGAGAAGACAGAAGACCTGGCCTTTGTCGTCTGCGGAACCGCGGGCGTACAGCTTGCCGTCTCGAACCGTCGGCGTGAATGGCGGGGTGACCCATTCGTCGAGAGGATCGACCGGCTGGACGTCGTAGTGGCCGTAGATCAGCAGCGTCGGGGCGCCGGGGACCGGCGGGCTTTCGGCCCAGACCACGGGCTGCCCGTCTCCCTCGATGAGGGTCGCTACTGGGCAGCCCAGGCGCCGAAGATCAGCGAGTAGCCACTCAGCGGCCCTACGACAGTCGGGTGCGTGGTTGGGCAGCGCGCTGATGCTGGGGATGGACAGGAACTCGGTCAGTTCGCCGAGCAGGAGATCGTGCGAGCGGGCAAGGGGATGGTTGGGCATGGGGGAGGAAACTACTGAGTCATCGGACGGGGGAAAAGTGAGGGACGATTGACCTCTAGCGCTCGGTCGCGGGCCGGATACATTCGCGCTCATGTTCTCCACTGGCCAGTACCGGGTCTTCAGCGGCGAGCACTCCGACCGCATTCTCTCCCGTCCCCGGAGATTGCTGCACGAGGGCCGGGCCCGCGACGCCGATCTCGCCTACCGCACCGTATTGGAACAGGAACCCGAGTTGCGCGCCGCCTGGCTCGAGTACTTCGGGTTGCTGCGACACCACCGCCGCTTCGAAGACGCGCTGGACTTGAGCGAGAAGGCGATGAGCCGCTTCGGGGACGATGCGCTCGGCCCGGCGCTCCGCGGTGCGGCGCTGGTGGAGCTGGGACGCTATCGCGACGGGCTCGCCGCGCTGGAAGAGGCAGCTGCCCGGGATCCCAATCTGGGCATGGTGTGGCACGAGGCAGGGTACGCGGCGTACCGGCTGGGCGAGTATTCCCGGGCCCTCATGGCACTGGACCGCGCCTTCGCGCTGGAGCCCCATAGCGGAACGCTTCACCTCAGAGGGAAAGTCCTTCGGCAGGCGGGACGGTACCTTGCCGCCGAGGTTTCTTTCGAGGGTGCCGCCGAGGCGGCAGAGTTCCCCGAACAACGCGCCGAGGCGGAGCGCCAGGTCAGGGTGACCCGCCGCTACGCCGCGTTCCCCGGCCAGCGTCCCGACAACATCCCTCTTCCCCGCCGCTGGTTCGCGGAGACGGGCGCGGTGCCGCTCACTTCCACCTCTAGTGTCGCCCCACCGACCGAAGGCCAATTGCTGGATGCCTTCGCCCAACTCACTCGAGAACAGGGATGGCGCTTCACCTGCTTGATCTCGACCGACAATTGGGAAGGCTGGCAGCGACTTTCCACGGCGCTCGACATCCCGCTGCTCGATGGGCTCCCTTCGGATCCGAGTCCGGTGCCATTGCTGGTAGCCCGGCATCCCGATGGAACCGATTCGCGCTGGAGTGCCGCGAACGCGGATCTCGCCTGCCTCGGCCGCGGGTTGTCGTTGGCACTGCAACAGGTGCCCGATGTGGAGGCCGCGGACGTCTTCGGCGTCCTGGTCGGTGCCGGCGGGGCCGCGTGTGATCTCCCCTTCGCGACCGAAGCAGCCCAGCATCCAGAAGGGAGGCTGCAGCGACGGGTGTTGTCGTAATGTCCAGATTGCTCGCCGTAAGCGGCGATATCACGCAGGAAACCACCGACGCCATCGTCAATGCCGCCAACTCCTTGCTCGCTCCGGGCGGGGGAGTTTGCGGCGCCATCCACAGGGCAGCTGGCCCCGAGTTGGCCAGGGCCTGCGCCGAACTGGGAGGTTGCCCGACCGGAGATGCCCGGATTACCCCGGGATTTGCTCTCAAGGCCAGCCACGTGATTCACACCGTCGGCCCGGTGTGGCACGGTGGCGGCAAGGGAGAACCGGACGATTTGGTCAGTTGTTACCGGCGGTCACTCGAGCTGGCGGACGAGTACGGGCTTCGATCTATCGCATTCCCCGCCATCAGCACCGGGATCTACGGGTACCCGCTGGATCAGGCGACAGGAATCGCGGTGCGCACCGTGCGCGAAACGGTCCGAACTCATCCGAACGTGGAGCTGGTACGGTTCGTCTGTTTCAAGGAGACGGACCTGCACGAATACCAGAGGGTCCTGCGCGAGACAAGCTGAGCGGAGCTAGCGGGGGGAGGGTTCCAACTCGGGCAAGGCCGAACGCATCATCTGGGCGCTGGGCCACCGGTCGGCAGGATCTTTTGCCATCGCGCGATGAATGGCCTCGGCGAGTGCCTGCGGCGTTTCTTCCCGGCGTTCCAGAACCGATGGAACCGGCGCGGTTCGGTGGAGCCGCAACACAGCATCCTCCAAGGGATCCTCGTAGGGCGGTCGTCCAACCAGACATTCGAACAGCACACACCCCAGCGAATAGATATCGGAGCGGGCGTCGATATCGTCGGAACCGGCGATCTGCTCCGGGCTCATGTAGGCCGAAGTGCCGACGGCGAAGCCCGAACGGGTCAGCCGATCCGCCCCGGCCTGGGAGACTGCCCGTGCGATTCCAAAATCCACGAGCACCGCACCCTGAGGGGCCAGCAGAATGTTCTCCGGCTTGACGTCTCGGTGCACGATGCCCCGGGCATGAGCATGGGCCAGGGCATCCAGCACGTCATGCGCGATTCGCAGCGTATCACCGATCCCTGCCCGCCGCACTGCCTGAAGATGTTGCTTGAGGGTAGGTCCTTCGACGTAATCCATCACGTAGTAGAGGACCCAGTCTTCCTCGCCGTAGTCAATCAGGCGGGCGATGTGGGGATGCTCCAGCGGTGCCAGGTGATGGATCTCCCGGAAGAAACGCTCCGCGGCGACGCTAGCGGCAAGCTGGGGATGCAGGACCTTGAGGGCCACCAGTCTCCCATCGCTGGCCCGTGCGGCAAACACCCGTGCGGCTCCGCCCCGGCCGATCTCGCGATCGACCTCATAACGCCCGCTTAGTGCCTGCCGCACCATGGGCAGAAGATCCCGCGCCATCCTCGCTGAGCTTTCCCGAAAAGACAGGTGTAGTATGCCGCCCGAAGCCTGTGGGCGATAGGCTGGTGCAACCTTCCCTCTCCCGGGCCCGTCAAAGCCAGCACCGCTCCCCGGAGAACATGATGCGCGTCCTTTCTTCTACACTCGTAGCAGTGCTGGCTGGCTTCCCCGCTGTCGCCGCGGCCCAAACCAAGACCTTCACTCTGCAGGGGCAGGACGTGGCGGTATACGATCTGGTCGGCGAGATGACGGTTGAGCGAGGAAGCGGCCCTTCGGTCCAGGTCGAAGTGAGACCGGGTGGCAAGGACGCCGGCAAGCTCACGGCTGAATCCACCTCGATCAGGGGTCGGCCGGCGATCCGAGTCAATTTTCCCGAAGACCACATCGTCTATCCCGCTCTCGGCCGCCACTCCAATTCCAACTTCAGCATCAATGACGATGGGACCTGGGACGACAACGGCAAGCACCCCCGCCGCATCTCGGTAAGGGGCGACGGTGACGGCCTCGAGGCCCATGCCGACATCACGGTTCGAGTACCCGAGGGCCAACGAATCGCCGTATTCCTCGGCGTGGGGAAGATTCAGGCCTCGAATGTGAATGGAGATATCAGCCTGGATGCCGCTTCAGGCGATATCCGGATGACCTCGGTCGGCGGTCAGCTCCACGTGGACACGGGGTCGGGCAACGTCGAGGCCACTACCGCGAGCGGGACGCTCAACATTGATACCGGCTCGGGGGATGTCCGAGTGACCACCTTCAAAGGGACGGTCCTCGAGATCAACACCGGGAGCGGCAATGTTGACGGTAGTCAGCTCGAATCGCCTCGGATCGACATCGAGACCGGATCCGGCGACATCACCGTCGCAGGCGCCAAGGCGACTGACCTGGAGCTCAGCGCCGGAAGCGGCGACGTGGACCTGGCCCTGGAAACCGACGTTACCTCGCTGAATGCGGAGACGGGATCAGGGAATATCACGCTTCGAGTTCCCGAGGCTGTGGGCGCCGAGCTGAGCCTCGAGACCGGGAGCGGCGAATTCCAGGTGGACTTTCCGGTCCAGTTGATCCGTAAAGAGGAAGGCAAACTGATCGCGAGGGTGGGGGACGGTCAGGGGAGGATTGATATCGAGACCGGGTCGGGGGATGTGACCTTAAGGCGGTGAACGGGGAACGGGGAAATGGGGAAAGGGGTGAACTGCTCCAGCACCTCATCCAGTTGGCCGGGCTAAGGGCAGGAAAGGCTCACTTCGTCTCAAACCTGCCCCAATCCTGCTCGGGGCGTAGACCCCTATACTCGCTCCATCCCTTACAGTCGCTCCATATGTATCAAGGCGGCTCCCGGCCCGAGAATTCCCGCAGCCATTAGAGAAACAGGAAGGAGATTGCTCCTCCATTCAGCGACTGGAATCATCATCGCCAAACACGCAGCAGAGGGCAGTAGAGCCGCCAAGAATCCAGCGAACAAGCGCCAAATCACATTGCGCGGAGCGAGTGACGTCAAAGCGGCACCAATCGCGCCCGCAACAACCCCGCCAGCAAGGTAGAGTACAACGACCCCAGGAAATGTGAGGCCGATTCGTGAGAGTGATGCGGGGCCAGTGAACAGGAAAACCACGGCTCCCCAGATCGCGAAGATCTTACCGTACTGCCATCCCTCGCGCCCGCCGGAGACGCCCGCGGCCAGGAAACGATCTACTTTCGACTGTTCTTGCTCCTTTGTATCCACATTCACTCTCAAGTCGGATTGTGCCTTGGCACCTCTGACAGGACGGTAGATCCCTCGCTCCGCTCGGGATGAGGTGCGGGAGCAGTTGTCCAATGTTCCCTGCTGTCCCTGTTCGCTGTTCCCGTTCACCGTTCACTGTTCACCGTTCACTGCTTGCTCCAGCACCGCAAACGCCGAATCGCCCGTGACTCCATCCAGCTGTGCCTTGAGATCCTTCACCGCCTGCTTGATGTCCTGTCCCTCTTTCTGATACCAACGGTCAAACAGGTCGAGCCGGGTCCGGTAGATTCTCGCCGCGATGATCTGCGCGTTGTTGATGGGACGCTCGGAGATCCGTCCGACCCGGTAGGAGCGAAGCTGCTGGGCGATCGGCCCCTGGAGCTGCTCCCGGGCCCAGGCGGCGATGGTAGCTCGCCCAGCGGCGAGCGCTGCCGAGTCGGGCGTGGACTGATACAGGCTGTCGAGCCGGGCAGCGAGAACGGTGTAGTAGCCGCTCAGAACGACTTCGTCCTCCCAGCGTGCGGCTGCCTTGTCAGCGGCCTTCTGCTCTCCGCGGGAGCGGAAGAACGCTTCCGCTCCGCGATATCCGGCGAGCTGGGCGAAGCTTTCGTTGAAGGGTGTGGCACTCTTCACGTAGAGTGTGTTGTGGGCGATCTCGTGCAGGACCAGCGCCGCGAGCTCGACTGAATCCCGGGTCATCGCGGTCGAAAGCAGCGGGTCGTTGAACCAGCCCAGCGTCGAGAACGCGGCGGCCGGCCGTAGATAGGTGTCGTAGCCCTTCGCGTCGAGCTTGCTGGTTTCTTTCCGCGCCATCGCGGGATCGAAGAAGCCCTTGTAGGGAATCCTCCCGACGATCGGGTACTTCCAGGTGTAGGGGCAGAGACAATTCTTGGGAGACGCAGACAGCACGACGAGCAGGGTGTCGCGCCCGATATCGGAGTACGTCGTGTAGGTGTCCTTCGCCTCGAAATCGAGCTGAGCCGCGAAGTCGCGCGCGGCCAGCACCAGTTCGAGCGAACCGCGAGTAGCGGGGTCGGTCTTGGGATCGGCCAGGATTTTCGAGATGGGCCGCCGGGCCTGAAGAATGTGGGTTTGTTCGAACCCGGCACGGGTGATGTAGCGAACGTCTTCGCTCGCGACATACGCGGTGCCATAGCCGGCCATAAGCGCGCCAACCACGATGAGAAAGATCACGATCGCCCGCCGCTTCATCAGAGGGTGAACCGCACGCCGAACCGGTGAACGTAGTCGCCCAGCGTAGTGCGTGTTTGATGGGCGTAGTCAATATTCACCCGACTCAACACCAGGCTGGCGCCGAAGGAGACATCGCGCTGGCCTGAACCATCGGGCGCCGCGCCATATCCGACCCGACCCACCAGCCCGACTCCGCTCAAGACTACACCGGCTTCGGCGCCGAGCACGGTCCGACGGTCCTGGCCTTCGGTCCAGGCAACGTCCATGGTAGCAAGAAGCCGCGCCGTCTCTTGAGGATCCACGAAGTTGAAGGTGAACCCGAAATGCTTGCTCGTCGGAAGCTCGACGCCGCCTCCGCTCACAGCCCAGTCTCCCAGGTTCTGCACCGAGAAGCCGAGCGACATCAGGTCGAACACATAGATGCCGAGTCCGGCGTCGACCGACCCGGAGCGGAGGACCTTTCCCGCCGAGTCCTCCTGCGAGACGTACTTGGTCGTGCCACCGACCGCAATGATTCCGAATCGGTACGTGGCCGAACCGACCCACATGATGTTGTCCTTGACCGGCGAATCACTGTTGAATCGAAGGTAGTGATACCCGCCCCCCAGATCGAATTGCAGCAACCGAAACGCCGCAGCACCCATGGTTTCGGCGGTGCCATCGGGATATCGCTGCAGCGAGCCTTCGACCGCGATATTCCGTACGGTGGCAAGCCCGGTCGGGTTGAAGAACACCGAACCGGCGTCCCCGCTCACTGCCACGGAGGCACCGCCCAACCCGGCGAAACGGACCGAAATCGGTAAGGTGGTGGCGAGTGGGGTGGGTCGGGGAGATTGTGCGGCCCCGTTGGTGGCTGCCGACATCGTGAGGAGAGAACAGTACGCGGCAAGCCGGAGGCTCGGCATCGCGAGGCAAGATAAAGCAGCACAACAGGTTTTGACAATCGTTGACGGTCCGAATACCTTCGGGCGTGACTGCCGCGAACTGGCTCGAAGAGGTCCGTTTCGGCACCGATGGACTGGTGCCCGTGGTCGCTCAGGAACGCCTCTCGGGCGATGTGCTGATGCTCGCCTGGGCCAACCGGGAAGCGCTGGAACAGACGCTGCTGAGCGGCAAGGCGCACTACTACAGCCGCAGCAGCCAGACGTTGTGGCGCAAGGGCGAGACCTCCGGGCACGAACAGCGAGTCGTCGAGATCCGGCTCGACTGCGATGGCGACGCGGTGCTGTACCGGGTGGAGCAGACCGGGCCTGCCTGCCACACCGGAACCCGGACTTGCTTCTCGAAGGCGGTTCGGCCGGATTCTTCCCCGCAGGATGAATCGATCCAGCCGGTTGAAGAGGAAGATCCGGGCGGGCATCAGTTGAGTCGCCTCGCCGCCCTGATAGCCAGCCGGGCGCGGAATCCCCAGCCGGGTTCCTACACGGTCTCTCTGCTGGAACAGGGCCGTGGCAAGATCTCGCAGAAGGTCGGAGAAGAGGCAGTTGAGGTTGTAGTCGCAGCGAATTCGGAGGATGAACACCGTCTCGCGTCCGAGGCGGCCGATCTCCTCTATCACCTGCTGGTGCTCCTGCAGTCGCGCGGTGTCCCGCTGGGCGCCGTGTTGAAGGAGCTCCAGGACCGGGAGAAATAGCTGTTCGCGGGCCATCAGCGATTGGGCCGGCCGCGCTCGCGGCGGGGCAGGATCGCGACGAGGAACCGTGGACAGCGACCTACCATGGCATTCGTTCATCTCCACACCCACTCCGAGTACTCCCTCCTCGACGGCGCCAACCGAATACCCGAGCTGGTTGATCACGTAAAGCGCCTCGGTATGGACAGCCTGGCCGTGACGGACCACGGCAACCTTCACGCGGCATGGTCGTTCTACGATCACGCCAAGACGAAGGGCATCCGCCCGATCCTCGGCTTCGAGGCGTATCTCGCCTTCGGTTCCCGAAGAATGCAGCAGAAGCCGCAGGGCGCGCCCGGCATCTACAGCCATCTCGTGTTGCTGGCAAAGAACCGTGCGGGCTACCGGAACCTGGTCCGGCTGAGCTCCATCGGTTATCTGGAAGGCTTCTACCGCCGCCCGCGCATCGACAAGGAAGTCCTCGCGGAATATTCCGAGGGATTGGTCGGGCTCGCGGCATGTCTGTCTGGGGAAATCTCGCTCTACCTGCGGCAAGGCAACTACGAGGAGGCAAAGCGCTCCGCCGAATGGTTCGCCAAGACCTTCGGACCGGACGGCTTTTGGCTGGAGGTGCAGCAGCACGGCATTCCGGAAGAAGTCCAGGTGAATGCCGGAATGTTCCAGCTGGGCCAGGAGTTGGGCCTCGGAGTCGTCGCAACCAATGACGCCCACTACCTCCGGCGGGAGGATGCCGAGGCCCACGATGTACTGCTGGCGATCGGAACCGGCGCCGAACTGGATGACCCAAAGCGATTCCGCTTCATGGGGCAGGAGTCGTACGTCAAGTCGGAGCGGGAGATGGCGGCGCTTTTCGAGCGCACGCCGGAGGTCCTGGCTAATACGGCGAAGGTGGCCAACTTCTGCGAATTCAGCTTCGAGAAGAAGTATTACCTCCCGAGCTTCCCCCGCCCTGCCACGCACACGAGTGATGAGCAGCTCCTGGACGATCTCGCGCGGCAAGGAGCCACTTCCCGGTACGGTTCACCGTTGCCCCACGGGGTCCAGGAGCGGCTGGACTACGAGCTCGGGGTGATCAACAAGGCGGGATACGCGGGTTACTTCCTGATTGTACAAGACTTCATCGCGGCAGCACGGGAGCGCGGGATCCCCGTCGGCCCCGGCCGCGGTTCCGCCGCTGGCTCGCTGGTCGCCTATTCGCTCGGCATCACCAACGTCGATCCGCTCAGGTTCGATCTGCTGTTCGAGCGCTTCCTGAACCCCGAGCGGGTGTCCATGCCGGACATCGACGTGGACTTCTGCTTCGAGCGACGAGGCGAAGTGATCGAGTACGTCCGGGAGCGATACGGCCGGCAGAGCGTGGGACAGATCATCACCTTTGGAACCCTGAAGGCCAGAGCCGCGCTCAAGGACGTCGCCCGACTGTTGCGGATCCCCCCCGGCGATGCCGATAAGCTCACCAAGCTGGTCCCCTCGGGACCGGCCTACAGCCTGAGTATCGAAGAGGCTGTGGACCGAGTACCCGAGCTCCGGGACCTGGTGCGAAACGATCCGGTGTACGGCCGCCTGGTGAATCTGGGATCCCGGATCGAAGGCATCTCGCGGCACATGTCGGTGCACGCGGCAGGAGTGGTAATCGCGCCGGGTCCACTCACCGAGTATGTGCCGGTGTGCACCGCGCCGACAAAGGGCGCCGGAGCGACCGCCGAGGGCGAAGACGCGATCATTACACAGTACGAAATGGACGCCCTCGAGAAGGTCGGCATGCTGAAGATGGACATGCTCGGCCTCAAGACGCTGACCGTGATCCACGATGCGATCGAGATGATCAAGGAGCGTCACGGGATTACGCTCGACATGGACACGCTGGGGCTCGACGATCCCAAAGTCTATGAGATGCTGCGGCACGGCCGGACCGCCGGCGTATTCCAGTTCGAATCTCCGCTGGCCACTGACACGCTTCGCAACATGAAGTGCGACCGGTTCGATGACCTGGTGGCTTCGAACGCGCTTTTGCGTCCCGGGCCGCTCGATGCCGGCATGCACCTGGTCTTCATTCGGCGCAAGCTGGGACAGGAAACGGTTACCTACCCGCATCCCCTGCTTGCCGAGGTACTCGAGCCGACCTACGGCGTCATCACCTATCAGGAGCAGGTGATGCGCATCGCGAACGTGCTCGGAGGGTACAGCCTGGCCGAAGCCGACGTGTTGCGGAAGGCAGTAGGCAAGAAAGATCAGGAGCTCATCGACAAGGAAGTTGGTCGGTTCATCGAGCGGGCCGTCGCCAATGGCATTCAGCGGAGACTAGCGGAAGAGCTGGGAGGCCAGATCAAGACCTTCGGCCGGTACGGCTTCAACAAGTCGCACTCGGTCGCCTACTCGCTCCTGTCGTACCAGACGGCGTGGCTCAAGGCCTACTACCCCGCCGAGTTTCTGGCTGCGCTGCTCTCGTCCGAAATCGGGAATACCGACAAGGTGGTGCAGTACATCAACGAGGCCCGGGAACTGGACCTCGAGGTGTTGCCACCCGACGTGAATGAGTCGGGGTTCAAGTTCACGGTGATTGGAGACCGGAGGCTGCGCTTCGGGCTGGGCGCGGTGCGTAACGTCGGCCGCGGGGCAATCGACTCGTTCATCGCCGCGCGCAAAGACGCGCCGTTCAAGTCACTGCCAGACTTCGTCAGCCGGATTGATTTGCGCCTCGCCAACAAGCGGGTGATCGAATCCCTCGTCGCTGCAGGTGCGCTGGACTCCCTGGGCGGGCACCGCGCCCAGTTCGCGGCTGGCCTGGATGAGGCGTTGGGGGAGGCACAACTGGCCCAACAGGAGCGGGAGGCGGGACAAGCCTCCTTATTCGGAGACGCGGTCGCCGCGCGGCATCACCGGGAGACGTTGCCGGAAGTGGACGAATGGAGTGAAGCGGACCGATTGGCGAAGGAGAAGGAGGTACTCGGCTTCTTCATCTCGGGTCATCCGCTGGAACGGTTCCGCGCCGAGGTTGAGGTCTTCGGCACCCGAACCACGAGCACGCTCGGAGAATGGAGTGAACACCAAGTGACGATCGCGGCGGTCATCACTTTGGTGAAACGGCAGATCTCGAAGAAGACCGGGAAGGAGTACGCCCGGATCACCCTCGAGGATTTCCACGGGACGGCGGAGGCCATCGTCTTCCCGGATGCGTGGGCCCGGCTCAACCAGGTGATCCGAGACGATTTGGCTGTGCTGCTCACGGGCGGCTACAGCGCGCGGGATCGCGGTGAGGAACGGGCACCGTTCGTCGTAGAATTGGCGCGGCCGCTCGATGAGCTGATACCCAGCGGAGCCCTCGGCGTAGCGCTCCGCTGGAAGGCACCAGAGGCCCCTCCCCCCGAGCGAATCAAGGAAGCCGTAGCGCTCTGTGCCGCTCACCCGGGGCCGGCTCCGCTCTATATTGAATGGAGCGATGGCAATGGGGAGCGGCTGAGGGCCCGGTCCAGACGGGTCAGGATTGCCCCGGATGAGGAGCTGATCCAGGGACTCCGCAGGTTGCTGGGTGCCGAGCACGTGCAGTATGTTCGGGCAGGCTAACCCTTGGCGAATCGCGAAACCAGACCCCTTTCGGGGAATGCCATCAGCCATAGGCCTTAGGCTCTTATGCTTACGGCTTATGGCTCAGGGCTTAGGGCTCCTCTCTTAGACACGAAATGGCGAACACCTACAGTCTCGATTTTGAGCGGCCCCTGCAGGAACTGGAGCGGCAGATCGAGGATCTCACCCAACTGGGGGAGAAGCAGCAGATCGACGTTTCGGAAGAAGCCCGTCTCCTTCAGGTCCGGCTCAACACCCTCCGATCCGAGATCTACATGAACCTGACCCCAATGCAGCG
>Ga0207674_10002635_pt1 | contig 22443 bp, 23 predicted proteins | sample KBSCornC72_FD_184303 | JGI IMG/M metagenome (GOLD analysis project Ga0207674, IMG submission 184303) | Corn rhizosphere microbial communities from Kellogg Biological Station, Michigan, USA - KBS Corn C7-2 (SPAdes) (version 2) | ecosystem: Host-associated > Plants > Roots > Rhizosphere > Soil ...
CACCATCGTTCGCCACCCCATGCACAAGCTCGGCGGGTTCTTCGCCAGGCCGCGGCCGTTCCTCGCCGGCGATTTCGTCACCACCGACCAGGGCACCGGCCTCGTTCACATGGCACCCGACCATGGCGAGGATGATTTCGAGCTGTGCAAGTCGGTCGGCATCGACCCGCAATTCGCGGTCGATGCGGCGGGCTTCTACCGGCCCGACTGGCTGTGGCTCGGCGGCCAGGGCAGTGTGATCAACGCCAAGTTCAACGCGCCCGACGGGCCGATCTGCTCGGACCTGCGCGAGGCGGGCGCCCTGCTCGCCGCATCAGCCGACTTCAAGCACAGCTACCCGCATTCGTGGCGGTCGAAGGCCAAGGTCATCTATCGCTGCACCCCGCAGTGGTTCATCGCCATGGATCGGCCGCTGCCCGCCTGGCATTGCCAGAGCTTCGCCGAGCAGCGCTGGGAGAATGAGGGCGGCGCGGTCGAGGCGACGCCGACGCTGCGCCAGCTGGCGATGAAGGCGATCGCCGACACCCGCTTCGTCCCCGAAAAGGGCCGCAACCGGCTCGGGTCGATGGTCGAGGGGCGGCCGGACTGGGTGATGAGCCGGCAGCGGGCGTGGGGCGTGCCGATCGCTCTGTTCGTCGACAAGAAGACCGGCGAGCTGCTGGTCGACCACGAGGTCAATGCGCGGATCGTCGCCGCGGTGCGCGAAGGCGGCGTCGACGCGTGGGACGCCGAGAATGCCGCGCATTTCCTCGGCAACCGCAACCCCGACGATTACGAAATGGTCGGCGACATCCTCGACGTGTGGTTCGACAGCGGCTGCACCCACGTGTTCACGCTGGAGAGCGGGCATTGGCCGGAGGAGCGCTGGCCGGCGGACCTCTATCTCGAGGGCTCCGACCAGCATCGCGGCTGGTTCCAGTCGAGCCTGCTCGAAAGCTGCGGGACGCGGGGGCGGGCGCCCTATGACGCGGTGCTGACCCACGGCTTCACCATGGATTCCAAGGGCATGAAAATGTCCAAGAGCCTGGGGAACACGGTCGACCCCTTGAAGGTGATGGAGACCTATGGCGCGGACATCATCCGGCTCTGGGCACTCTCCGTCGATTTCACCGAGGATCACCGCATCGGCGACGAGATCCTGGGCGGGGTCGCCGACCAGTATCGCAAGCTGCGTAACACCTTCCGCTATCTGCTTGGCGGGCTCGACGGATTCAGCGGCTCCGAGAAGATCGGGGTCGAAGCGATGCCGGAGCTGGAGCGCTACGTGCTCCACTTGACGGCAGAGCTGGACAAGGTGCTGCGGCAGGCGGTCGCTGACTTCGACTTCAACACCTACGTCCGGGCGCTGACCGACTTCTGCAACGAGGATTTGTCGGCCTTCTATTTCGATATCCGCAAGGACGTCCTCTATTGCGAGATCAACGCCGAGACCGGCGCGCAGACCGACCGGCGGCGGGCCAACCGGACGGTGCTCGACATCCTGTTCCACGCCCTGGTGCGGTGGCTGGCGCCGGTGCTGGTGTTCACTACCGAGGAAGTGTGGGGCACGCGCTTCCCCGACGCGGGGTCGGTGCATTTGCTCGAATGGCCCGAGGTGCCGGCGGTCGACGCCGACGATGCGAAATGGACCGCGCTGCGCGCGCTGCGCGAGCGGGTGACCGAGGCGATCGAGCCGCTGCGCAAGGACAAGGTGCTGGGCTCGAGCCTCGAAGCCGAAGTGACCGTGCCGAGCGATGCCGACCCGGCGCTGCTCGCCGAGCTGTTCATCACCTCGACAGTCCGTCGCGGCGATGAGGTGCGGGTGACCAAGACGCAGAACCAAAAATGCGAGCGGTGCCGGCGGTATATGCCGGACGTCGATCCGGCGACCTTGCTCGATGCGCGATGCCAGGCGGTGCTGGATGGATAGCAACAGCCGTCATGCTGAACTTGTTTCAGCATCCATTGCGGAGACCATTGCGCGGGTGGAGAAATGGGCCCTGAAACAAGTTCAGGGCGACGGGGGTGCGGGGGCATGAAGGCGCGCTCCCTCGGCTTCGCGGTCGCCCTGCTCATCTTCTTGGCTGACCAGCTGGCCAAAGGGTTCGTGACCGGGCCGCTGGCGCTGCGCGAGGTCGGGCAAATCGTGCTGCTGCCGATCTTCAACCTGACCTACACCGAGAATAACGGCATTTCGCTCGGCCTCCTCAACGCCACCAACCGCTGGATGCTCGTCGCGCTGACCGCGGTTATCGCGGTCGGCGTCGCCTACTGGATCGGTCGGGAAAAGAACCGCTTCGACCAGGCGGCGCTCGGGCTGGTGCTCGGCGGGGCGCTCGGCAACATCCTCGACCGGGTGCGGTTCGGCTATGTCGTCGACTTCGCCGACCTGCACTTCGGGACGTTCCGACCGTTTTTGGTATTCAATGTCGGCGACGCAGCGATTAGCATCGGCGTCGTGATCCTGTTGCTGCGCGCGTTCCTCACTCGTAAGGAACAGGGAGAGGGCGACAAGCCCGGGGAGACTATCGAACATGCGTAAAGCCTTGACTGCCGTGGTGATCGTGGCCGCCGTCGCGACCAGCGGCTGCTCTGTGTTCCGCTCGAGCCGGAACAAGGGACCGGACGAATTTGCGGTCGCGCGCAACGCGCCGCTGATCATCCCGCCCGATTTCTCGCTGACCCCGCCGGTCGCGGGCACCGGCGGCCTTAGCGCCGGCGACGCCCAGAGCCAGGCGATCGACGCTCTGTTCGGCGGGCCCGCGCCGCGTAGCGCGGCCGAGAGCAGCATGCTCGACGATGCCGGGCGCGAGCGCGCCCAGATCGGCATCCGCTCGAACGTGTGGGACCCCGACACGCGTGTGGTCGACAAGGGCCCGACGACGCTCCAGATCCTCGCTGCCCAGCCCGGCGACAGCAATATCGCATCGGCCCAGGCCGGTCAGTAAACTCTAGAAGAACGGGAACGAACCCGGACGAATGGCAGAAGAAACCCTTTCCGCTCGACTGGTCGAGATCGAATCGATGCTCGACCGCTCCCGCCGCCGCTTCGAGGAAGGCTCGCGGCTGGTCGAGGAAGCGCACAAGCTCCTCGGCGAAATACAGCAGGCGCTGATCGGCAGCCCGCGGGCCGTGTCGCCCGAGGACAGCGAGGAAGCGGCGTCGCAGCTGCTGGCCTCGCTGAAAGCGAGCGGCGGCGACATGCCCGAGACCCTGTGCGGCGGGCGCCTGAGCGTCGACCAGGTGCAGCGCCTGATCCGCATCGACGGCCATCCGATCGGCATTACCGAGATGGAATATCGGGTGCTCGAGCTGCTCGCCTTCGCGCGCAACAATGTCGTCACCCGGGCGATGCTGCTGAAGCATCTCTACCGCCGCGCCGACGACCAGCCGCAGCCCAAGATCATCGACGTGTTCATCTCCAAGCTGCGCAAGAAGCTGCGCAATGCGTCGGGCGGGGCCGAGTTCATCGAGACGATTCCCCAGCGCGGCTGGATCCTGCGCGACATCGACGACAAGAGCGGAGCTTAATCCTCCCCTGGAAAGGGAGGTGGCAGCCGAAGGCTGACGGAGGGGGGCCGGAGCCCTGCACGCCGCCCCTTCCACCACGACGCTTCGCGTCGCGGTCCCCCTCCCCGTTCCGGGGAGGATGTTCACCCTTTCCTAACCGCGCCGATTTACTCCGGGCGGATGCTTAACCTCATTCCGCAACCCGAGCCCCAGCCGCGGCCCGAGCCTTATGCCGAGGCGGTCGCCCGGCTGGCGACGGTGCGCCATGCGCTGCGCCTGGTCGATCCGTTCGGCGGCGGGCCGGCGTCCGACCCGGACGAGGATGCGGCCATTTCGGACGCGTGGACCAACGCGGATGAATCGAAGCGGCGCTGGTTCGACTCGCGCTCGGAGCGGCTGGTCGGAGCGACCGCCGCGGGGGTTGAAGCCCTGCTCGCCGAGAAGCAGCAGGGCCGCGAGCCGAACGCAGAGGCGAACCGCCTGCTGGTCGACCAGATCCGGCGCGAGCTGGCGGACGTCGCCAAGCACATTTTCCGCTAGGACCAGCTTCCTCCCTAGGCGTAGGCTGGGGAGGAAATATGATTAGGCCGGGCCCAGCGCCTTCGGGGTCGCGGGGTCGGCGCCCCATTCGCTCCAGCTGCCGTCGTACAGCCGGTTGCCGTCGTGGCCGAGCAGATGCGCGGCGAAGATCAGGCTGGTGGCGGTGACCCCCGAGCCGCAGCTGGCGACGAACGGCCGCGTCGGGTCGATGTCGGCTGCGGCGAACAGGCGGCGCAGTTCGTCGGCCGGGCGGAAGGTGCCGTCCGGATTGTAGAGTGCGGCGAAGGGCAGGTTGCAGGCGCCGGGGATATGGCCGGGCTCGACCCCCGGCCGCGGATCGGGCGCGCTGCCCTCGAAGCGCTCCTTGCTGCGCGCGTCGAGGATCGGGATCAGCACCTCGCCCGACAGGATCTGCTGCTCGGTGACGATCTCGTCCGGCTGCTCGTCGGCTTCGAAGCGGGCGACGCGGCGGGCCGGCTCACCGCGCTCGGTCGGCCGCCCCTCCGCGGTCCATTTCTGGAAGCCGCCGTCGAGGATCGCCACGTTCCCTGCGCCGAAATGGCGAAGCATGAACCAGCCGCGGGCGGCAGTGCGGGTCGGGCTGTTGTCGTAGACGACAATGCGGTCGCCGCGGCCAGCGCCGAGCTGTTGCATCGCCAAGCCGAACGCGGCGGCGATTGGGAGCATGTGCGGCGCGGGATTGGAGCGGTCACTGACCTCATCGATGTCGAGGAAACACGCGCCGGGGATGTGGCTAGCCAGATATTCTTCCCGGCCGCTGCGCCCGGATGCGGGCATGTACCAGCTCGAGTCCACCACAACGAGATCGGACTCGCCGAGATGCTGCGCCAGCCAATCCGTGGAAACGAGCGATTCCATTTGCGGAACATAGGCTAGAAGGGCCGGCGATGGCGACACAGGACATCAAGCTGGAGCCGGGCTGGCGCGAGCGGCTGCGGGGCGAGTTCGAGCAGCCGTACATGAGCGAGCTCAAGCGCTTCCTGCTGGCCGAGCGCGGGCGCGGACGGCGCATCTTCCCCAAGGGCTCGGAGTGGTTCCGGGCGCTCGACCTGACGCCGCTCGAGCGGGTGCGGGTCGTAATCCTCGGCCAGGACCCGTATCACGGCGAGGGCCAGGCGCACGGACTGTGCTTTTCGGTCCAACCGGGCGTCCCGCCGCCGCCGAGCCTGGTCAACATCTTCAAGGAGCTGGAGAGCGATCTCGGCATCAGGCCCGCGCGGCACGGCCTGCTCGACCATTGGGCGAAGCAGGGCGTGCTGCTGCTCAACAGCGTGCTGACGGTCGAGATGGGCCGCGCCGCGTCGCATCGCGACCGCGGCTGGGAGCGCTTCACCGGCGCGGTCGTCGCCGCGGTCAATGCCAAGCCGGAGCCGGTCGTGTTCCTGCTGTGGGGCAGCTACGCGCAGAAAAAGGCCGCGTTCGTCGACCAGTCGCGGCATCTCGTCCTGAAGGCGCCCCACCCCTCGCCGCTCTCGGCGCACAGCGGCTTCTTCGGCTGCCGCCATTTTTCCAAGGCCAACGCCTTCCTCGAGAACCGCGGCCTGCCGCCCATCGACTGGGCGCTTCCCGAGCCGTAAGACGCGCGCGATGGAGACGACCCACCTCGGCAAGGCCAGCGCCCTGCCCGCCTCGCCCGATGAGGCGGTCCTCGACTATGTGGCCAACCCGCGGTCCGGCGCGCTCTACCTGGTGCGGTTCGCGGCGCCGGAATTCACCTCGCTCTGCCCGGTGACGGGGCAGCCCGACTTCGCCCACCTCGTCATCGACTATGCACCGGGCGAGACGATCGTCGAGAGCAAGAGCCTCAAGCTGTTCCTCGGCTCTTACCGCAACCATGCCGGGTTCCACGAGGAGGTGACGGTCGGGATCGGCCAGCGTCTGGCGAGCGAGATGCAGCCCAAGTGGCTCAGGATCGGCGGCTACTGGTACCCGCGCGGCGGGATTCCGATCGACGTTTTCTGGCAGTCGGGCCCGCCGCCCGAGGGCCTGTGGCTGCCCGACCAGGGCGTCGCCGCCTATCGTGGCCGCGGCTAGGATCGCGATCCTCGGCGCCGGCTCGGTCGGCTGCTTCATCGGCGGCTGCTGGCGGGCGGCGGGGCTGCCGGTCAGCTTCATCGGCCGGCCGCGGTTCGCTGCCGACATCGCCGCACACGGGCTGACGGTCAGCGATTACAGCGGGTGGCAGGCGCGTCTCGCCGAGGTCGACTACCGCACCGACCCGGCGGCGCTGGCCGAGGCGGACGTCATCGCGCTGTGCGTCAAGAGCGGCGCGACGGCGGAAGCCGCCGAAGAGATCGCCGAGCGCGCGCGGGACGGCGCATTGATCATCAGCTTCCAGAACGGGATCCGCAATTTCGACGTGCTGAGCCGGGTGCTTGGCGGCCGCTTCGAGCTGGCGCGCGGCCTCGTGTCCTACAACGTCGCCTATCTCGGCGACGGCCGCTTCCACAAAGGCGTCGCCGGCCAGCTGTGGGCCGAGGATGGGCCGCGGACGCGGGCGCTGGCGGAAGCAGTTGGCGGCGGACCCGCCGAGCTCCGGCTGTCGGCCGACATGTCCGGGCTCGCCTGGGGCAAATTGCTGATCAACCTCAACAATGCGGTCAATGCTCTGTCCGGACGGACCCTGCTCGAGGAGCTTCGGCAACGCGACTATCGGCAGGTCGTCGCCGCCTCGCAGCGCGAAGGCCTCCGGCTGCTGAAGGCCGCCGGAATCGCGCCGGCCAAGCTCGGCGCCGCCAGTCCGCGGTTGCTCCCGCGACTGATCGATTCGCCCGACTGGCTGTTCAACCGCCTGCTCCTCAGGAAATGGAAGATCGACGCCCGGGCGCGCTCGTCGATGGCCGACGACCTCGCCGCCGGTCACCGGACCGAGGTCGACTATCTCAACGGCGAGCTGGTCGGGCTTGCCGAGCGCCTCGGCGTCGATGCGCCGGTCAACCGCAGGATCGTCGAGCTGATCCGCGCGGCCGAGGCAGGCGCGAAACCAATGGAGCCCGCCGAGTTGCGGCGCGCGGTGCTCGGGCGCTAACGGAAATCGGGTTCCGGAATCATGGCGTCGTCGTCCGGCGCGGGCGCGTCGGACGCCTTGCCCTTGGTCCACACGTAGAGCGCTCCGATGGCGGCGGCGAACACCACGACGCTGACCACCATCACCGCCGGATAAGGTTCGACCAGCCCGAAGACGTTGGCGCTGTCGGATGAGCCGGCCTTCTCCGCACCGGCCACGGCGAAGGCGTAAACCACGCCCATCAGGCTCTCGCCGACGATCAGGCCGGTCGCCATGAGCACGCCCATGCGCTCGGCGAAGGCGGGGCTCTTCGACGCCATCGCCCAGCGATTGTAGAACCAGCCGAGCACGGCGCCGAACGGGATCAGCAGGTCCGCTTCGAGCGGCAGGTAGATGCCCATGCCGATCGCCAGCGGCGGAAGATGCAGGCGCTTGCCGGTAAGGCGCCTCAGCGCTTCATCGATAATCACGGCGACCACGCCGATATAGGCGCCTTCGCGGATCATCGGCCAGTCGAGGTTGCCGCCGAGGACGCCCTGGGCGATGGTCGAGATGATCGCCGCCTGCGGCGCCGCCAAGGCGGTCGCCTTGGCGTTCGGCGCGCCCTGGAAGGTGAACGCCGTGTTCATCAGGTCGAGGATCGGCGGAATGACGATCGCGCCGAACACCACGCCGAGGATCAGCGCCACCTGCTGCCGCCACGGCGTGGCGTTGACCAGCTGGCCGGTCTTCAAATCCTGGAGGTTGTTGTTCGAGATGGTCGCGACGCCGAAAATAATGGCCGTCACGAACAGGGCGAAGGCGACCAGCGCCTTGGTCTCGTCGCCGCCGACGCCCTTGAACAAAGCGGCGAGGATCAGCGAAATCCCGAGGACGGAGAGGATGCCGACGCCCGAAATCGGGCTGTTCGAGGCGCCGATCAGGCCCGCCATGTAGCCGCACACCGCGGCGATCACGACCCCGGCGACCAGGGTGTAGATGATGCTTAGCGTGATGGTGACGCCCGGCGCGGCGGCGATTGGCGCCGTATTCCCGAATGCCAGAAGCAACAGGCCGATCGGGATCATCGACAGGACGATCGTGGCGCTGACGATGCCGATCGGAATGTCGCGTTCGGTCAGCGGCAGGTCGGCCCCGCGACCGGCCTTGCGCTCGCGGCTCGCAATCAGCGCGGAGCGGATGCCGGCGACGATCGGCCCGATGATCTTGAGCAGCGTCCAGATCGCCGCGACGCCGATCGTGCCGGCGCCGACCATCCGCGCCTTTTGCTTGAACGCGGCGCCGACCAGAGTTTCGAGGTCGCCGCCGACTTGCGCGGCGAAGCCGGCGTCCTGGGTCCAATGGGGGACGATGACCACCCAGGTGATCAGCATGCCGACGATCATCGCCGCGCCGACGGCGACGCCGACGAGGTGGCCGACGCCGATCAACGCCATCGACAGGCTGGCGGAAATGGCCGAGCCGCCGGTGCCGACCTTGAACGTGCGCCCCGCGGTGTCGGTCAGCAACCGGGTCTTGGCGACAATGAAGTAGAGCCCCGAAAGCAGCGTCGACCCGCCGATGAGCACGAGGCCGCGCCGATTTTCCTCGGCGCCACCGACACCGCTGCCGACCTTGAGGACTTCGGCGGCGGCAACCCCTTCAGGATAGGGAAGGTCGGTTCCGGTCACCAGCGCCCGGCGCAATGGCACCGAGTACATGACGCCGAGGATTCCGCCGATGCCGATCACGGCGACCGACAGCCAGTAGGGAAAGTCGGTCCACCAGCCGACCATGATCAGGCCGGGCAGGACGAAGATGATCGCCGACAGCGTCCCCGCGGCCGAAGCGATCGTCTGGACGATGTTGTTTTCCTGGATGGTCGCGTCGCGGAACGCCTTCAGCACCGCCATCGAGATCACGGCCGCGGGGATCGAGGTGGCGAAGGTGATCCCGATCTTGAGGCCGAGGTAGACGTTGGCGGCGGTGAACACGACGGTGATGAGGGCGCCGAGGATGATCCCGCGGATCGTCAGTTCCTTGATGCTGTCGCCCGCCCGCAGCGCACTCGCCGTTGCCATCAACCCAACCCTTCCTGATTCATGAAGCCTTGAAATCCCCGGCCGGCGCCGGAGTGGAATGGCGGCGGATCGCCTGCCACCGGCCGTCGTCGTCGACCCAGACATCGGTCAGGACGACGCAATCCTCAATGATCCGGCCGAGATATTTGAGCCGCCACCGGGCCTGGACGGTGCCGACCATGACATGGTCCAGCACCGTCGCGTCGCGCACCTCGACGTCGATCGTCTCGACCTCGCGCCGCTGGATCGCATCGAGCCATTCCTCGCGGCCCATCGTGAACGGACCGGACGACCGCGTGCCGATCAGGACGAAATCCGGGTGCACCAGCGAGCGCAGCTTGGCCATGTCCTTGCGGCACAAAGCATCGCGCCATTCACGCTCGAGCGCCTCGATCAGCTGGCAGTCCTTGTCCGACACGCGTTCCCCTTCCGGCTTTCTTTAAGGCCGAACCCGAAGAAAGCGAATCTCGGCGTCGAACCGTTCCCAGATGAGGGTCGAACCGTCCAGCTTCAGCGGGTCGCCGCGGAACGCGACGTGGCCGAGTTGATTCGGGACGAAGCGCAACGTCAGCTTGTGTCCGGACGTCGGCGACAGGTTCAACGGCTCGCCGGCGGTGTTGAACATCGGCACCAGCGGCATGACCGTCGTCACCGCACAATTCTCCAGGTGGACCGTGCCGTTCTCGTCGGCCTGGGCATAGTGCAATTCCTTCGGCGAGCCGGCGTAAGCGACGAGCACGTCGGGCGCGGAGCTCCAGCCGAACCGGCCCCAGTCAACCGAGATCGACAGCGTGCATTTCGGGGCCGGCGTATCGCGGACCAAAGCGAAGGTCGGCTCCTTGGGCATCGGCCGGCTCGTCAGATGAACCTCCGCGCCGTCGAACGTCCAGTCGCCTTCCGCGGACTCGTCGACCGCGCCGTAGGTGAAGGCGTAGCGGAAATGGCCGCTGGGCTGGAGCTCGAGGCCGCCGGCCATCTCCATCTGGCGGATCTCGTAGAGCCCGGCGGCGGATGCCGGTGCGGGCGCGGCGGGAGCAGCCGCCGCACCGAATATCAGCCAAGCCCCTAGCCCGATCATTGGCCGCGGTTCTGCGACATATTGTGACGCTGCGCTAGGCGGGTTAGGCTTTCCGTTCGACGACCGGCGTGCAGCAGTGTCGACAAGGGGAGCCGAACATGACCGACGACAAACCGGCCGCAGACGTCGACGTCACCAAGGAATGGCGCGCCACGCAGGGCCAGAAGTCCTCCGCGACGCGACTTCGCCTGTTCGCCGCGATCGCCTGGGTCGTCGCGATCGGCACCGAGGTCGCCGGCATCGTCATGCTCCGCCAGCACAAGTTCGACCACGGCAATTTGCCGCTGCTGATCGGCCTGCTGGTCGTCATTGCCGTCTTCGCGATCGCCGGCAGCCTGATGTGGAAGGCGGCCAACAAGCACGATCCGGCCAGCAAGGCCGACGCCGCCCGCTTCTTCTTCCAGAACCAGCTTGGCGCGATCATCACGGTGATCGCCTTCCTGCCGCTGATTGTCCTGATCTTCATGGACAAGGACATGGACCCGAAGAACAAGAAGATCGCCGGCGGCATCGGCCTGGTCCTCGCCGCGGGCGCGACGCTGATCGGGATCGACTTCAACCCGCCCTCGACCGAGCAATATACGCAGGACATGAACAAGTGCGCGGCCGAGATCAAAGCCGGCCAGCCGACCACCGACTGTTCGCCCGAGGTCGCCGAGCAGGCGAAGGACATTGCCCGCGACACCAGCGCCGTGGCCGACGCGACCAAGAGCGCCGCCAACCCGAACGGGCTGGATGTCGTCTACTGGATCGCGCCGGAGAACGGCGCCAAGAAGTCCGCGACTGCGCACGTGTTCCACATCTGCGGAAGCGTCAGCCCGCTGCGCGGCAAGAGCGTCAACCAAGGGTCGGTGACCGAAGCCTACGCGCAGAACGCGACGCGGATCACCAAGCAGATCCCGATGGAGCAGAAGCAGTGCGGGTTCGCCGCTTCGGCCGCCGCCCCCGATGCGACCGGGAACGCCGCCGACAACGCGCCGGACAACGCAGCGGGTTGACCGGGGCGGTCGCCGCTAGCGGCCGCTGATGTCGATCCCGACGAAGGCTTCCGGAGCGGTGCCGCGCTTGACCAGCAGCAGCACGCTGTTGCGGCTCGCCTTGCGCGCCGCGTCGACGGCGAGGATCACCTGGGCCGGAGTCGTGACCAGCTGGTTGTTGACCGAGATGATCAGGTCGCCGCGCTGCAGCCCTTCGTCGGAGGCGTCGCTGTTGGGGTCGACCGCGGTGATGATTACGCCGTGCGCGGTCGGCGGCAGGTTCGCCGCGCGCGCCAGCTCCGGAGTCAGCGGGGCGAGCGACAGGCCGAGCGCCTTCTGCGGCGCGGTCGGCGCGGTGGCGCTGCCGCCGCCTTGGGTGGCGCCGCCACCGCCGGCGATCTTCGCCAGCTGCTCCTCGGTCGGACGCTGATCGACCACCGCCTGGACGGTCATCCGCTTGCCCGCGCGGATCAGGTCGATCGGGATGCGCGAGCCGACGGTGGTATTGGCGACGATGAACGAGACCGTCTGGTCGGGGGTGACCTGCTGGCCGTTGACGCGGGTGATGACGTCGCCCTGCTGGAGCCCGGCGCGGGCCGCGGCGCCGCCCGGGACGACCGAGCGCACCAGCTCGCCGCCGCCCTTGGGCAGGCCGAGCGCGGCGGCAATCGAATCGTCGTCGAGCGGCTGCAGGCCGACGCCGAGATAGCCGCGCTGCGGGCGCTGCCCGCGCATCAGCGAGTCGATCACCGGCTTGGCCAGCTCGGCGGGAATGGCGAGGCCGATCCCGACCGACGCTCCGGTCGGCGAGATCAAAGCCGAGTTGATGCCGATCACATTGCCGTTGAGGTCGAACATCGGGCCGCCGCTGTTGCCCATGTTGATCGCCGCGTCGGTCTGGATGTAGCGGTCGTAGGCGCCGACCCCGGTGATCCCGCGGTGCAGCGCGGAAATGATCCCGGCGGTGACGGTGCCGCCGAGGCCGTAGGGATTGCCGATCGCGACGATCCAGTCGCCGACCCGCGCCTTGGTGCTGTCGCCCCACTGGACGTAGGGCAGGTTGCGCCCCTCGATCTTGAGCAAGGCGAGGTCGGACGTCTCGTCGCGGCCGACGATCCGCGCCGGGAATTCCTTGCGGTCGGTGGTGATGACCGTGACGGTGTCGACCGTCCCGCTGCCGGTCAGGCCCTGGACGAGGTGGTTGTTGGTGACGACGTAGCCGTCGGGCGAAACGATGAAGCCGGAGCCGAGCGAGCCGGCCTCGCGCGTCCGCGGCTGCTGCTGCCCCTGCGGCTGGTCGGTGCCGCCGCCGCTTTCCGGGCCGACCGGGTTGCCGAAGCGGCGGAAGAATTCCTCAAACGGATCGCTCTGGGTGCGGATCGGGATCCGCTGCTTGGTCGAAATGTTGACGACCGCCGGCTGGAGCCGGGCGGCGAGGTCGGCGAACGACATCGGAGCGCCGGCCCGCGGAGCCATCGCCGACGGCGCGTTTTGCGCGACCTGCGCGCCCGCTTGCCCCGTGAGCGCCGAGAAGGCCGATCCCCCCAAGAGCAGGGCCATTGCGACCCCATAGGCGTAGCGCACTTTTCCGGTCTCCTTCGCGGTCATCGATACTCCATCATTCGGCGTTGGACGCAAGGCGCTAATCCCTGCGCGGCTGAATAGCGATTGAACGCTGCGGCTTAACGAATGCGATTTAACGGTCGCGTCCAGAGAATTCCTTCAAATAGTCGTTCTGGGGCGACAGAACGATGGTCGTCGCCGCCGGCGGCTTGCCGCCGCTGACCCCGACGAACGTCAGCCGATAGCTCTGCATCGCGCGGTAGAAGTCGTAGAATTCGGGATCCTTGCCGAAGCTTGCGGCATAGGTCCGCGCCGCATCGGCGTCGGCCTGGGCGCGGATGATCTGGGCCCGCTTGGAGCCTTCGGCGCGGATCGATTGCGCCTCCTGCTGGCGGGCAGTGCGCATGCGGTCGAAGGCCGAGAGGAGCGGCGCGCCATCGGGCAGGTCGGTGCGCTTGATCCGGACGTCGAGCACCTCGACGCCATATTGGCCGGCGATCCGGTTCAGCGACGTCCGGACGCTGTCCATGATGCCCTGCCGTTCGGGGGTAAGGAGCGCGGCGAACTCGATCCTGCCGAGCTCGTTGCGGACCTCGGACCCGAGGATCGGGCGCAGCTGCTCGCGCAGCTGGTCTTCGCTGCCGGCGCGGATGTACATCTGCAGCGGGTCGACGATCCGGTAGCGGGCGAAGGCGTCGACCTGCAGCCGGCGCTGGTCGGTCGAGATCACCTGCTGACGCGTCATGTCGACGTCCTGGACGCGCTTGTCGATCCACACGATCTGCTCGACCAGCGGAACGCGGAAATTGATCCCGGCACCGGCGGCCCCGATCGGCCGCCCGACCTTGTACTGATTGTAGATCCGAACCGGCTTGCCGAAGCGGACGATCAGCGCCTGCTTGGTCTCCGGAATGATCGGGAAGCTGCTGACCAGGAAGAGCAGGACGAAGATGGCGACGACCGCGGTGACGATCGGCCGGTGGCGCACGAGGTCGATCATTGCGCCGCCTCCCGCCGCTGTTCCTTCTGGACCTGGGGCAGCGGCAGATAGGGCGTGACCCCGGGCGCCTCGATGATCGTCTTGTCGACCTTCGACAGCACATCCTCCATCGTCTCGTAATACATGCGGCGGCGGGTCACTCCGGGGGCCAGCTTGTATTGCTCATAGACCTTGTCGAAGGCGGTCGCCTCGCCCTGCGCCTGCTGCCTTAGCTGAAGCGAATAGGCGTTGGCCGTGTTGATGTAGGTCTGGGCGTCCTGCTGCGCGGCGGTGACCTGCTTGAACGCATCGTTGACCGCGTCCGGCGGATCGGCCTGCTTGATGGCGATGCCCTGCACCCGGATCCCGGACCGGTAGGAGTCGAGGATCCGCTGCATGTTTTCGACCACGCGCTGCTCGATCTCGGCGCGCTTGTCGCCCATCGCGTCGTTCAGCGTGACCTGGCTGACGACCGCGCGCATCGAGCTTTCGGCGACCTCGCGGATCGTGTCGTCGGGCTGGGCCAGCTGGTAGAGGTAGAGCTCCGGCGTGCGGATGTTCCACCGCACCGAGTAAGCGAGATCGAGCAGATTCTGGTCGCCGGTGAGCATCAGATCGTCCGAACCCGCCGATCCGAGGTCGATCGTGCGAATGCTCTCGATGTTGATTTTCTTCACCCGTTCGATCGGCGCTGGAAGCGTGAAGCTGACGCCGGGCGGGAGCGTGCGGTTGTAGCGGCCGAACTGGGTGACGACGCCGCGCTGCCCGGGCGCGATCGAATGGACCGTCGTCAGCAGCAGGAACAGCGAGACGAAGGCGATGACCGCCCACATGATGATCGAGCCGTCGGGCCGGCCGGGGAAGCCGCCGCCGCCGAAGCGCGCCCGGCTGCGGCGCAGGAATTCGTCGATCGACGGCGTCGGAACTCCGGACGGGCCGGACGAGCGCTTGCCGCGCTTGGGCGGCTCGCCCCACGGGCCGCTGCCGCCATCCGGAGGCGGCGTGTCGTCGCCGTCGCCGCCGCCGCTCGATCCCCATGGCCCCTTGTTGTCGGCGTACAGGCCGCGAGCGCGGGCGCCCCACCCGGATAAGATGTTCATGCCCACGAGTATAGGAACGCAAATTCACGAAAAACAGTGGCAAGCGCCAAACCGGCTCCTATGTCGCGCCCATGCCTGGTTCGACCGACCTGCTCGACAGCCTGCCGCACGGCGAGCGGATCCGTTCGCGCAAGCTGGCCGACGGGGTGGCGACGGTGATCGCCGACGCCACCGGGCTGACCAAATCCGGACGCGACGCGCTCGAGCGTGAGCTCAATGAGGCGGCGCTGGCGCTACCCGGCGTCAGCGAGGTGCGGGTCGCGGTCACCGCCGCCGAGCCCCGCCGCACCCTGATCGCGATCGGCAGCGGCAAGGGCGGGGTGGGCAAGTCGACCGTCGCCGCCAATCTCGCGATCGCGATGGCCAGGGCCGGCAAGCGGGTCGGGCTGGTCGACGCCGACGTCTATGGGCCGTCACAGCCGACGCTGCTCGGATCGGCCGACAAGCCGACCGCCGAGGACGATCGCCTGATCCCGGTCGAGGCGCACGGCATCAAATTCCTGTCGCTCGGCCATCTCGTCTCGCCGGGCCACGCGCTGGCGTGGCGCGGGCCGATGGCGACGGGCGCGCTGGCCAAGCTGATCGAAGCCGACTGGGGTGAGGCCGAGATCCTCGTCGTCGACCTGCCGCCGGGGACCGGCGACGTGCAATTGTCGCTGATCCAGCGCTCGCGCCCGGCCGGCGCGGTGATCGTCTCGACGCCGCAGGACCTGTCGCTGATCGACGCCCGGCGCGCGATCGACCTGTTCAACAAGATGAGCGTCCCGGTGCTCGGGATCATCGAAAATATGGCGGCCTACGCCTGCCCGCATTGCGGTGCGGAGTCGCATCCGTTCGGAACGGGCGGCGCGGAAGCGGCCGCGGCGGAGCTCGGCGTGCCGTTCCTCGGACGGCTGCCGCTGTCAGTGGAGATTCGCGAAGCCTCCGATGCCGGCCGGCCGCTCGCTGCGGCCGAGGCTGAGTTCGCCGCGCTCGCCGCGAAACTGTTGGCGGCGGTGGCGCATTGAAGCGCTGAAAAGGAGAGCCGCCGTGCCCCTCACCAGCGACGAGGACATCAGGGAGCTTCTGATCAGCGCGCGGACGATCGCCATGGTCGGCGCGTCGGACCGTCCGAACCGTCCGTCCCACGGCGTGATGCGGATCCTCCAGGACCACGGCTATCGCGTGCTTCCGGTCAACCCGCAGATCGCCGGCCAGCATGTCCACGGCGAGTTCGTGTGGACCGAGCTGGCGCAGATCGGCGTTCCGATCGACATCGTCGACATCTTCCGCCGCCCGGACGCGGCCGGCGCCGCGGTAGACCAGGCAATCCTCGCCGGCGCCAAGGCGGTGTGGCTGCAGATCGGAGTGATCAACGCGGAGGCCGCGGCGCGGGCCGAGGCGGCCGGGCTCAAGGTGGTGATGGATCGCTGCCCGGCGATCGAGCTGAGGCGGCTCGGGATTCCTCCCCGGGACGGGGAGGTGGCAGACGCTGCGGCAGCAGCGGCTGACGGAGGGGGGTCGTAACCTGCACCACGCCCCCTCCACCAGCTTCGCTGGTCCCCCTCCCCGTTCCGGGAAGGATTAAGCCGCGCCCACCGTCATTTCCGGCACGAGGATTGTCGGGGCGTCGATCCCGCGGCGGAGTTCGAGGTCCGACGCGGGCTCGAGCGTCGCGAACATGTCGGTGAGGTTGGCGGCGACGGTGATTTCGGCGAGCGGCTCGGCGATGGCGCCGCCGCGGACCATGAAGCCGACCGCGCCGCGGCTGTAGTCGCCGGTCACGAGATTGGCGCCCTGGCCGATCAGCTCGATCACCAGCACCGCCTCGGGGAATGCGGCCAGCAGCTCATCACGGCTGCGCGCGCCCGGCGCCAGATAGAGGTTGCTCGGACTTGCGCCCGGCGCTCCGCCGACCCCGCGCGCGGCATGACCGGTCGGAGCGATGCCGAGCTGGCGCGCGGCGGCACTGTCCGCGATCCAGCTGGTGAGGACGCCGTTCGCGACCAGCTCCCGGCGCGCCACCCGCAGCCCCTCGCCGTCGAACGGCCGCGAGCGCAGCCCGCGCCGGCGCAGCGGGTCGTCGACGATGGTCACGTCCTCCGCGAACACGCGCTCGCCGAGCTTGTCGAGCAGGAAGCTGGTCTTGCGGGCGACCGACGACCCGGTGATCGCACCGGCGAGGTGGCCGAGCAGGCTCGCCGACACCCGCGGGTCGAAGATCACCGGATAGCGGCCCGGCCTCGGCCGCGACGGATCGAGCCGGGCGACGGCGCGCTCGCCGGCGCGGCGGCCGACCGCCTCGGCCGACTCGAGGTCCGCGAGGTGCCGGGCGCTGTGCCATTCATGGTCGCGCTGCATGCCGCTGCCCTCACCCGTGATCACTGCGGCGGACACGCCGTGGCCGGTCGAGCGCTGCGCGCCCGAGAATCCGCCGGAGGTGGCGAGCGCGATCATGCTCGCCGATGCACTCGCCCCGGCGCCGCTCGAATTGGTGACTCCGCGCACGCCGAGGGCGGCCTGCTCGGCTTCGAGCGCCCGCGCGCGAAGTGCGTTGGACGGCGGTTCGGCGCCATCCTCGCTGTCGAGATCGGGCAGTGCGCCGCGCTGCAGCAACTCGGCGGGCGCAAGGCCTGCGTACGGATCCTCGGGCGCTTGCCGCGCCATCGCCAGGCAGCGCTCGACCAGCGACGCAAGCGCGTCGTCCGACAGGTCGGAGGAAGCTGCGGTGGCCGACTGCTGCCCCACGAACAGCCGCAGCCCGACTTCCTCGCCTTCCGACCGACTGGCGGATTCGAGCTTGCCGAGGCGGACCTGCACTTCGGCCGAGCGGTCGCCGACGTAGAGCGCGTCCGCGGCGCTGGCGCCGGCGGCGAGGCCGCGCTCGACCAGGGATTCGGCGATGCCGCGGGCGTCTTGGGGAGATTGCATGAGCGGCGCGCCCTAGCGCGGCGCGAGCCCCACGACCAGCATGGCGAGGAAGACGAGGAAGCCGCAGGTGCGGTTGGAGCGGAACAGGCGAAGCGCGAGCGCGCCATCCCGCGGGTCGGCGCGCAGGGTCTGGTTAGCAAGGTGGAGGGCAGCGGGCGCGACCGTGAGCAGCGCGATCCAGTCCGGCCGCACCAGCCAGATCGCGCCGCCCCACAACAGCACAGCGAGCGCGTAGAAGATCGCGATCCCGGCGGGCGCCCGGTCGCCGAGCCGCCGGGCCGAGGATTTCACTCCGACCAAAGCGTCGTCCTCGATGTCCTGGATCGCGTAGAGCGTGTCGTAGCCGATCACCCAGGCGATGCTCCCGAACCACAGCAGGAACGGCGCCCAGCCGAGGCTGCCGGTGACCGGCGCCCAGCCGAGGCTGCCGGTGACCGCCGGCCAGCCGACCAGCGCGCCCCACGAGAAGACCAGGCCGAGCCACGCCTGCGGCCACCAGGTGATCCGCTTCATGAACGGATAAAGCGCAACCGGCGCCACGCTGAGCAGCGCGACGATTGCCGCTGTCGCCTTGAGCTCGAACAGGACTACCAGCCCGACCAGGCACAGCAGGCCGATCAGCAGCCCGGCGCTGCGAACCGAGACCCGGCCGTTGGCCAGCGGCCGCAGGCGGGTCCGTTCGACCCGGCGGTCGAGGTCGCGGTCAATGATATCGTTATAGACGCAGCCGGCGCTGCGCAGCGCCAGGGCGCCGAGCGCGAGCCACAGGAACAGGTCCCAGCGGCCGCCGACCCCGGCCAGCGCCACGCTCCACGCGCACGGCCAGTAAAGCAGCCAGACCCCGATCGGCCGATCGAGCCGCATCAGGCTCGCGTAGGGGCGAAGCCGCGGCGGAAGCGCGCCGATCAGCCCGCGCCGCTCGCTGTCCGGGACAATGTCGGTGGTGGCGCCCATAGCGGCGCCGATTAGCGCTGCCCGCCCGGCTTGTCTGCTCGGCTTAGAACGGGTGCTGGCAGGTCGCGATCATCGAGCTGATGCGGTCGTTCCATCCGCCGACGTTCTGGACCGTCCCGAATTCCACTCGGTCGCCCTTGAAGTCCTGGTCGAACGCCAGGACCCGGCAGGTCGGGCTGCACGCGAACGACGAAATCTGGTTGTCCCAGCTCGGGCCGAGCGACAGGCGCCGCGTGCCTCCCGGGATCGAGCGCCAGTTCCCCTGCCAGTCGACATGCTGGTAATAGACGCAGCCGCGAAACTGGATCTGCGGCGCCTGCGGCGGCGGCGGCGGCGCCGGCGTCACCAAAATGGGCCGAATCCGGAGCATGTCCTGCATCGGCAGGACCGTCATCTTCTCAATGGCGAATTGGGACATTGCGGCGGAGCCGACCGTGGCGAGGCCGAGAGCTCCGAGCGCATAAACTGTTCTGCGGCGCATGACCGTGCTCCTTCGCGTTAGTCGACCACACCGGCGAGCTTGGCGCCCTTGCGACGGAAGAAGAGGAACGTCTTGACCCCCTGCGTGTCGCCGATGACGACGATGTCGTCGTCATCGAGCCCCATGGCCTTGACCGCGCGCTCCATCTCCGGATTGGCCGGCACCGCCTTGCGGTAGTCGCCGAGCGCCAAGGCAGCGATCGCGCCGAACACGACGTCCTTTTCGCCCGGGTCCTTGGCCTCGGTCCCCGGAGGCAGCTGGCCCGGGCCCGGAGTCAGCACGGTGCGATATTTGTTTTCGATGTCCGTCGGGGTGAGCAGCGCCGCGCCGTCGTCGAGGAAGAAGGGCGCGCTCGACATTTTGGTGAGCGCGTCGATGTCGCGGGCGGCAGCGGCGGTCGCCCATTCCCCGGCGCGCTTCTGGGCCGTTTCGACCGGATCCGGGCGGAGGACGAAATAGAGAATGATGGCGATCACGATCACCGCGAGGACGCCGAGCAGGATCCACAGCCACAGCAGGGATTTCTTCTTCTCGACGCCCGGACCGGCCAGCTTGGCGGTGGTCACCGGGCCTTCGGCATGGTCGTTGTCGGGATCGTTGATCGCCACGACCCGCAGCCGGAACGGATAATCGCCGGCGGCGGCGTCGGGCGGAAAGGCGACCTTGACGGTCGCGGTCTGGGTCTCGCCGGACCCGAAGTTCCGTTCGCGGTCGCCGTCGATGGCGAACCATTCGGCCTTGGACGGCCCGGTGGCGACGACCCCCAGGCGCCCGTCGACGCTTTCGCCGCTCTTGTTGGTCACGCTGTAGACGGCCGAGGTCAGCGCCGGCTTCGGGTTCTTGGGATCGCTCGATCGCTTCGCTTCGATGGTCGTCGGACCGTCGGGAATCTCGAAGGTCGGCATGTGCCCTCCCCGCCGCGCGCCTTGAAAATGACCGAGCCGGACGATTACGGACGCACGGCTGATAATGTCAATAAGAGCCCGTAGCGGCCGCCCCACGCAGCGGTTAAGCGATCGCATGCCGTCAATCCCAGCCTGGCCGCCGAGGAGCCTGCCGCGACTGTTCGTTCGCCAGCCGCTCGCGGACGGGGCGCAGGTCGAGCTCGAGGCCGGCGCGGCAAACTATCTTGGCAAGGTGATGCGGCTGGGTGAAGGCGACGGCGTGCTGCTGTTCGACGGCCAGTCGGGCGAATGGCTGGCCCGGATCGGCAAGGCGGGTCGCAAGCGCATGACCCTGGCCGTCGAGCGCAGGACCCGGGAGCCTGAGGCGATCCCCGACGTCTGGCTCGCCTTCGCCCCGGTCAAGCGGGCGCAGACCGACTGGCTGGTCGAGAAGGCGACCGAGCTCGGCGCGGCGCGGCTGATTCCGATCATGACCCGCCGCACCGTCGCCGAGCGGGTGAAACTGGACCGACTCGAGGCGATCGCGATCGAGGCCGCCGAGCAATGCGGTCGGACGCTCCTGCCCGAAATCGCCGAGCCGCTGCCGCTCGCTCGATTCCTCGAGCGTCGCGACGCTGGCCGCAGCCTCTATTTTGCCGACGAGGGCGGCGGCGAGCCGGCGGCGGCGGCATTCGTCCCGGGCCCGGCGGTGATCCTGACCGGGCCGGAAGGCGGCTTCACCGACGACGAGCGCGCGTCCGTCCGGGCGGCGGCGAACGCGGTTCCGATCTCGCTCGGCCCGCGCATCCTCCGCGCCGAAACGGCCGCGCTCGCGGCGCTCGCGGCGTGGATGTCAGCCGTGGGCGATTGGCGGTAGGCGGAGGAACGCCGTCCCCTCCGGCCGTGTTGGTGCAACGGCAGTTGGAGAGGAGCCATGACCGAACCACTGATCACCGTCGACACCGTGATTGAAGCCGACCCCTCCCAGGTCTGGATGGTGCTGACCCAGAGCCCATCCGCGATGTTCATGGGTGCGAACGTCGTCAGCGACTGGCAGGAAGGCTCGCCAATCAACATTTCGGGCGAGTTCCACGGCAAGGAATTCCATGACCACGGCGAAATCCGTGCCGCCGAGCCGGCAGAACATCTGGCTTTCACCCACTTCAGCGGAAGCCAACAGGAGACCGGCAATCTCGTCGACATCCGGCTGGAGCCGCAGGGCGAGCGAACGCAGGTCACGCTGAGCCAGACACCGCAGGGCGGCGAGCGGCCGGACGATGCCAAGGTCGCCGAGTTCCGCAAGAACTGGGAGGCGATGCTCGGCCTGCTAAAGACGGCAGCCGAACAAAAGGCGCTGGCGGAAGCTTGACCCGCCTTGTCGATCGACGAGGCGGAAGTGCTGGCGCCGCCGGAATCGCGCGGCTAAGCGCCGCGGCGCATGACGCAGCGCACCGAAACCGGGGATAGCCGACCGATCGACAGCCGCGCCGACCTGCTGTCGGTGTTCGCCGGGGGCGAGAAGCCGCGCGACGACTGGCGGATCGGCACCGAGCATGAGAAATTCGTCTACCGCTGCGCCGACCAGCGCGCGCCGAGCTACGAGGAGCCCGGCGGCATCCGCGACCTGCTGCTCGGCCTGACCGAGTTCGGCTGGGAGCCGGTGCTCGAGAACGGCAAGGTGATCGCCCTTAAGGGTGCCGACGGGGCGGTCAGCCTCGAGCCCGCGGGGCAGTTCGAGCTGTCGGGGGCGCCGCTCGAGAATCTGCACCAGAGCTGCAGCGAAGCGGCGCGCCACCTCGACCAGTGCAAGACGATCGGGGACCGGCTCGGGCTCGGCTTCCTCGGCCTCGGCATGTGGCCTGACAAGAGCCGCGCCGATCTGCCGGTGATGCCCAAGGGCCGCTACGCGATCATGCTCAACTACATGCCCAAGGTCGGCAGCCTCGGGCTCGACATGATGCTTCGGACCTGCACCATCCAGGTCAACCTCGATTATTCGTCCGAAGCCGACATGGTGAAGAAATTCCGGGTCGGCCTGGCCCTGCAGCCGGTCGCGACCGCGCTGTTCGCCAACTCGCCGTTCACGGAAGGGCGGCCGAACGGCTTCAAGAGCTTCCGCAGCCACATCTGGGAAGACACAGACCCCGACCGCACCGGGATGCTGCCGTTCGTGTTCGAGGAGGGCTTCGGCTACGAGCGCTACTGCGACTACATGCTCGATGTGCCGATGTACTTCGTCTACCGCGACGGCAAGTATATCGACGTCGCCGGCCGCAGCTTCCGCGACTTCCTCGACGGCAAGCTGCCCGAGCTTTTCGGCGAAAAGCCGCGGCTGGCCGACTGGACCGACCATCTTTCCACCGCCTTTCCCGAGGTCCGCCTCAAGAGCTTCCTCGAGAT
>Ga0207674_10002636_pt1 | contig 22426 bp, 19 predicted proteins | sample KBSCornC72_FD_184303 | JGI IMG/M metagenome (GOLD analysis project Ga0207674, IMG submission 184303) | Corn rhizosphere microbial communities from Kellogg Biological Station, Michigan, USA - KBS Corn C7-2 (SPAdes) (version 2) | ecosystem: Host-associated > Plants > Roots > Rhizosphere > Soil ...
ATTACCGGCATCAGCTTTGCGACGAATCCGATTACCGGCGAAATCACAATTACCACCAATTACCATGACCACGCTTTCCTTTACAGCAATGGGTCAATGATAGATCTGAACAGCTTGATTTCGACGAATTCCGCATGGGAGTTGTATTATGCTTTCGGGATAAATAACTCGAATCAGATTGTCGGATGGGGTTCGATGGACGGCGGCGAGCACATCCACTCATTCATTCTCGAGGTCCCTGAACCGGGTGTGCAGATGCTTTGCCTCGCCGCCGCTGTTGGCATTGGCCTGACGTGGCGTGGCCAAATTTTGAAACACCATCGGAGGATTAGACGGTTGGACTGACCTGGATGGAGGCAAAGGGTAGCCTACCTTCACCCTGTGTACAGGGTGCTACAGTGTTACATCGCCTGGCCCGCTTACACGAAATTGCGATCCAGGGTGCTACGATCGCCCCCGCAATCGCCTGACTCACAAGGCTCGCGCAAAACATCGTTTCCATCGACCAGGAAGATCGTTGTAGCATCTGCTATTGCAGTCGCCTGATTTAGATATGCGATGTCACCGGTCGTTTTGTAAGGATCCGTCAATCCGTTGAGAATGACTTCCTGATTGTAGGTGCAGGCGGCTGCCGTTTGTCAGTGCAATGGGACTAAAATCTGCGCGCACGATCTACGGTGCGATTGTTGCGAGCCCGAGGAAAAGCAGCGATGAGCGGACGCGAGTCATTTGAGCTCTGTAAGCAGAGTCTCCCATGTCTGGCAGGTTGCATTCAAGCAGTCATTCTCCATTTTCTCGTACAGGGCGAGCGCCTTTTCGCCGGCGAAGGTTAGTTGAGCATTGCCGCCTCCGTGCCCTCCACGCGATTTTTTGACGAGCGGACTCTTAAAACAATTCTCCATCATCTTAAGTAAATTCCAGGCGCGCATATAGGACATGTCCATGGCCTTTGCCGCTTTCAATATGGAACCGCTGCTTTGAATATGTTTCAGCAAATCTACTTTGCCTGGGCCTAAGGCGATATCCTTCCCACACATCACCCGCAAACGCGGTAGCAATAATTTGCGCCTGGACTTGTTAGTTTTCTCACGCATTAAGAAGCACGTTTTGATTTCACCGCTGATTCCTCAATCATTAAATCGCCCCTGATTCCATCCAGGGTCGCCCTCACACCCACCGGTAACGTGGCATTAATTGGCACATGACCAAATGGCAATCCCAGAACCACAGGAACTTTCAGCGAAGCTAATCTTTCTTTGAAAACGTCTTCCATCGTCTGCCGATATTCTTTGCAGCTTTGAGCTTTTGGATCGATGCAATCCTTATTCGTGCCAATCGCAATTCCGGCTGCCTGTTGCAAAAGTCCCGCGTTCAGCAAGTGCGTGAGCATACGGTCGAGTCGGTATGGGACTTCCTCTAAATCTTCTAAAAATAAAATCCTGTTCTTTAAGCTCGGCTGATAAGGAGTTGCCAAGGTCGTGCAAAGCAAAGAAAGATTTCCGCCGATAAGCTGCCCTGTTGATTTGCCTCGTCGCAGGATTGTCACCTCTGGCTCCTCAACTCCTTCCCCTACACCCGACCCATTTCTGATGCTCCCCGCCGGTTTCGGCTCCATCAAAGTCCGAAGGAAACTCTGAAGTGTAAATTGCGGAAAATCATCTTTGATGAAATCTGAATTCAGCATTGGGCCGTGAAACGAAATCAGTTTTGCCTTTACCAGAAAAGCACAATGCAGAGAAGTGATGTCGCTATAGCCAATGAATATCTTCGGATTGGTGCGAATTTTATCATAATCGAGCAGGGGAAGCAGTCGCGCCGTGCCATACCCGCCACGCGCACAAACAATCGCATTCACTTTGCGATCCAGGAACATCGTCATCAAATCGCCCGCTCGCTCGCGATCGGTTCCTGCCAAAAATCCCCAGCGCCTCCGCACATTGGCAGCCAGTTTCGGTTTGAATCCAAGTTTTTCGAGAGCCTCTATCGAACGATCGATCGCTTTCGGATCAGGGGGGGCACTCGCTGGGGCAATAATGCCGACTGTATCGCCGTAATTTAGACGCGGTGGTTTGATTGGCACGGCAAAAATGGGCAAAAATGGAATGAGGTTAACCTTGGCTCAATGGCTCACACAACTCGATCCGGTTTCCTTCCAGATCAGTTATCCAGGCGAAACGGTCGTAATCGTAATCTTCTATCTTTTCGACTTTGACCCCGTTTTTCCGAGCTTGTTCCAGCATCCCGTCGAGGTTGCGGACAACATAATTGACCATGAAAGCTGGTTTTGTCTCACCGAAATAATCTGTGCCCGCCTCAAAAATCGACCATACCGTTCGCTCGATTTGTTTCGACCAATCCTTCGGTTGCCACGAAAAATCAGCGTGTCCGTCTTCGGATTCTATTCCAAGATTCGCTCGGTACTCCGCGAGCTTTTTCGGGTCGCGTGCTCTAATAAAAATACCACCGATTCCAATTACATGTTCCATCTGATTCGATTGATCGATTCTCATAAACTGGTATTCCACCATCTGCAAGCAGGTTCCGCATTTAACTTGACGCTACGGAGATAGATTCCCATATTGGCGACACAGCCGACAGATGACGACTTCGCACGAAAGGCCTTCCTTCTATTGCAGATGGTTGGCTTTTACGCTGATTGAACTGCTGGTCGTCATCGCTATTATCGGAATCCTCGCCGGGATGCTGTTACCCGTCTTAAGCCGCACAAAACAAAAAGCCCGAATTGCGCAGGCGAAGCTCGAAATAGGAAATATTGTCAATGCGCTTCACAAGTACGAGGCAGATTACAGTCGCTTTCCAGCGACTACGGAGCGAATTACAGCCGCGCAAAATGTTCCAGAGAATGTGGGTGGTCCTGCCGACTTCACCTATGGCACACACGGCATGGCGGATTTCAAAACGCCCACTGGTACGCAACCGATACAAACTGCTTCAGTGCCGTCCGAGCAACAAGCGAACAATTCAGAGGTAATGGCGGTATTGCTCGATCTCGAATATTTTCCCAACAAGACGGCCACTGTGAATTTGAATCACGCCAAGAACACGGAGAAAACGAAATTTCTCAACGCACGTGTGATTAGCGATAACAAATCACCGGGCATCGGGACTGACGGAATTTACCGCGACCCATGGGGCAGTCCTTATGTCATCACGTTGGACCTGAATAATGATGAACGTGCGCGCGATGGGTTTTATTGCTTTCAAGACGTCTCACAAAGCAATGGCCAAACTGGCGTTAACGGACTGTTTAACTCGCGCGATCCCGCTGGCAACGGTAACTATTTCGAAATCAATTCGGACGTGGCTGTCTGGTCGCCCGGCCCGGATAAAATGGTGGACCATTTGCGGGCCGATAGGGGTGCAAATAAAGACAACATCCTCAGTTGGAAGTAAACCGCGTCAAATCTCCTCCCTTTTCCTACTGATTGGCAAGAGAGTTCTTTTGTGGCAGTTTTTTCATTAAATGGAACCGTCGGGCAAAGCCCCAAAATTCGGCGCCTGGCAGATTGAAGAATCCTTTGTACTGGCAGCCGTTTATTTTGGCTGCGGCGCATTCGGCCTTTCAATGGCGCTTGTAAACAGAAGCGCATCTGCCGTGTGGCCCCCGACCGGGCTTGCATTGGCCGCTCTTCTTTTGGGCGGCCCACGGCTTTGGCCTGGCGTGTTTGCGGGCGCATTTCTCGTTAACATTCTTACTCAAGGCTCAATTGTAACCTCGCTCACGATTGCCGCCGGAAATACGCTTGAGGCTTTTGTAGGCGCAATACTGGTCATCCGATTTGCGAATGGGGCGCTGGTCTTCGACCGTACCAAGAACATATTTAAGTTTGTTCTCCTCGCAGCAATGCTCAGCACGCTCCTTAGCCCGACAATTGGCGTCTTTACTCTTTGTCTGGGCCACCTGGCGTTCTGGCGTGACTTCTGGACCGTTTGGCTCACGTGGTGGTTGGGAGACATGGTGAGCGATGTGGTAATCGCACCTTTTCTCATATTGTGGGCAACGAAACCTTTTCCACGTGCCAACTCCCGTTCTCTTTTTGAGGCTGGCGTTCTGTTTCTCCTTCTGGCCTGGGTGGGTCGCCTGGTGTTCCTCGGCAAAGCGCCGTTCTCCGGCGACTCATATCCTCTGGAATATCTCGCAATACCGCCGCTGCTATGGGCCGCATTTCGTTTTCAGGAGCGCGGCGCAATCACGGCTTCAGTGTTGTTGTCTGGCATTGCGATTTGGGGAACTCGTCATCAGCTCGGCCCATTCATCAGAAAAGATCCCAATGAAGCGATGTTATTGCTTCAAACGTTCACGGGCACCATCACGATGACTGGACTGGTCCTCGCTTCTATCGTCTCTGAGCGGCTTCGCGGCGAACAACGTCTTATGGTTCAAGACGCAATTAGCCGCGTTCTCGCCGAAGCAATCAATCTCAAACAAGCGACTCCGAAGATTTTTCAGGCCTTGTGCGAAAAAGCCGAATGGGATGTCGGCGCGATATGGGCTGTGAACCAAACCGGCAATGAAATTTGTTGCGTCGAGTTTTGGCACGTCTCCGACCAGCAATTTCCGCAATTCGAGACCATGACCCGCGAAATAAAGCTTAAGCCAGAGGTGGGCCTGCCAGGCCGTGTCTGGAGCAGTGGTAATCCAGTTTGGGTTCGCGATGTCGTCGAAGACAACAACTTTCCACGCGCTGCGGTTGCCTCTGCAGACGATCTTCATGGCGCACTCTGTTTTCCCCTGAAGCTCGGCGACGAAGTCGTTTCTATCATCGAATGTTATAGCCGTGAACTCAGGGAGCCGGACGAAGATTTTCTGCAAATGCTTGATGCCATTGGCAGCCAGATTGGCCAATTTATCGAACGCAAACGCGCCGAGGAAGAGCAAGGCAAGCTCGCCGCAATTGTCGAATCCTCCGGCGACGCAATCATCAGCCAGGCGCTGGATGGAGTCATCACAAGCTGGAATAAAGGTGCCGAGCGAATCTTCGGCTATACCGCTGCCGAAGCGACAGGGCAATCCATCTGGATGCTGGTTCCGCCGGACCAACAGAAATCGGAACAGGAAATCCTGGCGCGCGTTCGAAATGGAGAGGTTATTGATCACTATCAAACACGACGCATTCGCAAGGACAGCACAATCCTGGACGCTTCGTTAAGCATTTCACCGATTCGAGACGCAGCGGGCCAGATTGTCGGCTCATCAAAAATCGCCCGTGACATCACGGAACAGAAAAAGATCGAGCGTGCCCTCGCTGAAGCCGAGGCATCTGTTCGCCAGCACGCCGAAGGTCTCGAGCGCCGCGTGCAAGAGCGCACGGCCAAGTTGGAGGAAACTATCCATTCACTGGACGGCTTTTGTTATAGCATCGCGCATGATCTCCGGGCCCCACTTCGCGCGCTTGGTGGATTCAGCAATGAGTTGTTCAAAGATTATAGCGAAGTGCTTGATGATGCCGGCAAGGATTACCTGCGCCGGATTCGTGCTGCTGCCGCGCGAATGGATCAGCTTATTCTCGACCTGCTCAAATTCGGGCGCTTGAACACGGCTGACCTTCCCGCACAAACCGTGAATCTCGAGGAGATCATCCGCATGGCCCTGGCACCGCTTGAAGAGGAAATCAAATCCAAGCAGGCGAAAATTAATGTCAAAATTCCCTTGTTGGCTGTTCGCGCAAATTCTGTGATGGTTGAGCAAGCCGTCGGCAACCTGATTGCAAACGCGCTGAAATTTATCCCGAAAAATATTCAACCTCGTGTGGACATTTGGACCGAACAACATGACAGCATGATCCGGCTCAGTATCCAAGACAATGGCATTGGCATTAAGCCGGACCATGTCAAAAAACTCTTTCAACCTTTCGTGCGATTGGTGAACGGGTCGGATTATCCGGGGACTGGCATCGGCCTCGCCATCGTTCGCAAAGGGGTCGAACGGATGGGCGGCCAGGTCGGCCTGAGTTCAAAACTCAAGGAAGGAAGTTGTTTCTGGATTGAACTGCCCAACGCTTGATCAGAAAGGAGATCGCTGACGGCATTATTTCAGAATGACGTCTCACGCAATGATCGCAACGCCGCAAAGGATTGTGATCGATGGGCGAATCGCCGTTTAAGGCACCATGGCCTTCTCTATTTTGCGTTCTTAGTGACCTTTGCGTGAGGTTTGATTTTGCCGGAAATAGTGAGCTCCGGAACCTCTGTGTTTACTCGTCCCCGATTTTCAGCACCTCAAAATGCGCCGTCTTCCCGCTCACAATATTCAAAACAATTCCCTTTTTCAGGCTGGCCGTTTTCAATGCCTCTCGAAATTCCTTAGGGTTCGTGACTGATTCTTGATTCACCCCAGTAATGATGTCACCCGGCCGGATTCCATGGCGCGATGCCAATGTCCCCCTATCCACCGATACGACAATGACTCCTTCTGTCATCTCAGCGCCAAATTGTTTTGCCACTTCGCGTGTCAATGCATGAATCGTCAGGCCGAGTCCCGAGCGTTCTTCGTCCGTCATTGGAGGATTGTTTCGAACCAGTTCGGGCACCACCTGCGCTTCTACCCATTCGGCAGGCTTGATTTTCACCTGCACCGGCTTGCCGTTTCGAACCACATCAAGCGTCACGGGTTGGCCGATCTTCTTTCCGCGAATTTCGCCTCTCAAATCCTGTGGTGTGCTGACCGGCCTGCCGTCCACGGCCGTGATCACATCGGTCGGTTTCAGGTCAGATTTGTACGCTGGTCCATTGGTTTGAAGGGACAGGACGATAACTCCGTCGGTAACGTTTTTGAATCGGTCCGCATATTCCGGATCATCGCGAAACGCCCGAATGCCAATCCCAAGCCAGGCCCGCGTAAACCGGCCGTCGCTAATCAGCTTTTCCGAAATCTCTTTTGCGAGGCTGCTTGGAATCGCAAATCCAATTCCGGTGTGCAGTCCGCGAATCAAGGTGTTGATGCCGATGACCTCGCCGTCAATATTCACGAGCGGTCCGCCGCTGTTCCCCGGATTGATATTGGCATCCGTTTGAATGAAATCCTGGTCCATCACGGCTCCGCCTTCACCCTCGATGATGTTTGAGCGGCTCTTGGCGCTGACATGACCGTATGTCACGCTGTATTCGAGGCTGAATGGCGCGCCGATCGCAACGGCGAATTCGCCTACACGCGTTTTGGTGGAATCGGAAAGTTTTGCCACTGGCAATCCTTTCGCATCGATCTTGATAACCGCGACATCCGATTTGGGGTCCACGCCGCGGACTTTGCCCTTGAAGACTCGGCCATCATGGAGACGAACTGTTATTTTCTCTGCATCTTCAACAACGTGGCCGTTCGTTAAAATGTAACCGTCCTCGCGAATGATGACACCCGAACCCTGGCCGAACGCCCTTTCCTGAGGTAATTCCTCGTAAGGCAATTGAAAGTGGCGCTGGAACTGGCGTGGCGTGGAATCGTCCGGATCATCATTTTCGTCATCCGGTGTGAACACCGTCGCCTTTTGAATCACGGTAATAACAACGACCGCAGGTGTTACTTTCTCGGCGACATCGACAAAAGCCTGGTTGAGCTGGCGGGCAACTTCAATGTTTGTGGGCAGCTTTTCGACGGCGGGCGCGGCCTGGAGCGGAACAACCAGACCCGACACGATCAATGGCAGCCGCGAACGCAACAACTTTTTCATGTGACGCAAAATTTGGACGGAAGATACGCTGATTCAGCGTTTTTGGCTATCAAATCTTGGAGACGAAAATGGGAGCCGCCGAGATAACAAAGCTGAATCCGTCACTGTGCGTTCGGTTTATTCGCCGCCTCGTTACCTCGGTAGCTACGCAGTTTCAATGCCCATGAGCATGGGCTGGAGTAGTCCCATCTTCCGACGAAACTGCCGACGAGGAAAGAACAGGCTCCGGATGTATTTGCAAATATTCTTCAACGTTCTTTGTCACGACCATCTGTCCGCGCATGACCTGATAGTGGCCGGGAAACGTGCAGACATACTCGCATTCGCCCTCCTCGTTCGGAGCTGTCAACCGCAGCGTCGCCTTTTCACCCGTTTGCAACATCTTGGTCGCAGCCAGAACATCCGCGCTGTCCGGGACATAAATCCGCCCCTCCGAATCCACATCCTCGGGCTTCATTGCTGCCGCAGCGAGTCCGATCTTTTCCCGGGTGTTTGGTTTCACGATCAAGAGGTTATGCGACATGAAATCCACATTTTCAAAAATGATTTCAAACGGCTTCCCTGCTTCAACTACTAAGCGTGGCGTGTCGTAACGCATCTGCTCGCGGACAGTGCGAATAACAAAGAGCGAGACGTGCAAGTCGCGAAGCTCCTTCCGTACGCCAACTGCTTGTTCGGCTGGAAGCAGGCCAGCGAGATCGCCAGCGAGTTGAACGATCTGGCTGTAATCCTGGGTTGTGCGATTTGCCGCCGGAACTGTTTTTGCCCAACTAATCAAGCCTTTCACGACCGCCGGCGCTTGTGCGCGCGGCCATTTTTGTCGAGGGATGATTCGCAATCCCTGCGCTGCCGTCGGCACTTCTTCGCCGCGTTCGATTAGCCCTGTGAGCGAGCCGAATATCGCTTCAGGATCGTTATTCATGCTGACCAGCGCCCGAATGGCTGCACGACGCACCTGATCGTCGGTCTGTCGATTCTCTACGAGGGGCTTGACTCTTTTATATGCTTTCGCGCGGAAATCAGAATCCGTCAGCAGCGGAATGCCACTTAACAAGTCGGCGAGTACAGACGGTTGTTTTGAGGCCGATGTCCAGATCGTGTCGAACGAGCCGTCCGCGAGTGCCAGGACCGCCCACGCATTTTGCCGCAAGTCCGCCGAATCACTCGAAGTCAATTGCGCAATTCGACTGCGAAAAGTTTTCAATATATCGGGAATTTGGCTGGGGAAAAGTCGCGCTAACGTGGAAACCTCGGCCGACGACTTTTTGTCACGACCCGATGATTTCAGCGCGGTATCGATCTCGGCCAGCAAGACTGCGACGAGATTGGTCTGTCGTGCTTTCGCCAAATCACCCAGCGCGACCATCCGGTCCGCGTCTGACGCATCGGCACGCGTGAGGAGCGCCTGGAGGATCATTGGCGAGCGCGGCAGCTTCAATAGTTCAGGCGTTTTGATGGTCTGCAACAGAAAATCGCGTCCTGCGGGATTATCCGCGGCGATAGGCGCGCCGGATTCGAGTGCTTTTTGCCGCCAGGGTTCAAGTTGTCGCATCGTTTCGCGCAGCGCGTAGTCGAGGTAATAGTCGAGCGGATGCTTCAAGGCTTCCAACGCCACGTCGATTGCCTCCAAAGACCGGTAAAAACTCGCGCCCCGCACTGCTTCAAGTCGCACACGTGGATTTTCGTCATTCGCGAGCGTTTTAAACAAACCAAGTGAACCAGGGACTCGGTCGCGCCAGTAACAGAGAACGCGCCCAGCCGCCGCCCGAGCATGGGGCTCTGATGAATGCAACATGCGTTTCAAAAGGTCGATGTCAATGACATTGAGCCACTGATGCACCCACAATGCCTCCATCATGTTGTGTTCGTAATTCGCGGCGTGCGAATCGAGGGTCTTTGTCCACTTGTTCACCGCCGAAATGATCTGTGCTGCGTCATGCTTGGCGAGTTCGATCTTGGCCCATTCACGAATTTGATTTTCTGGCTCCTTCAGCAGTTCCAGAAGGGCAGAGATGGGTTGGCCAGCAATTTTGGGCGGTGTTATCAACGGGCGACCTTGATATGTAATTCGATAAATTCGGCCGTGGGCGTGATCGCGATTTGGATCGCGCAAGTGATGTTGCATGTGGCCGATAATCGGGTTCTGCCAATCAGCGAAATAAATCGCACCGTCGGGTCCGATATTCACCGCGACCGGCCGGAAGTTCCCGTCGCTCGAACTGACAAGGTCTTCCATGGTTTGGCCTTTGAGGCCGGAACCATCCTCTGTGACTTTCACTCGATAAATTCCTTGGAAGCTGATGACATTGCAGTTGAGGAAATTCCCTTGAAACTCATCCGGAAAATGTCGGCTCGTTAGCAAAGCCGTGGCAGCGCAGGGACGTGATGGCCGCTCCCAAAACTGTTTCATCCGATGATGCTTTGCCGGATAATCAATATGTCCACTGAAGCCTGGTCCAAAGTAACTATTATTTCCTGTGCCATCTGTGATGATATCGTTACCCCAATAGTCAAAGACGCGGCCATGGGGATTGGCGAAATCAAAGGAAACATACGTTTCGAATTTCGCCGTGCGAGGTTCGAACCGGTAAATCGCCGCGTCGTTATTTCGGACGGGGCCGTTCGCGGTCTCAACCTGTGTGCGATGAAATACGCCGTCGCTGAGATAAATTGCGCCACCCGGATCAAGGCAGATTGAATTAGCTGTGTGATGAGAATCTGCCGACGACAGGCCCATCAGGATGCGTTCCTGCCAGTCCGCTTTGCCAGCGCCAGAAGTGTCACGCACGAACCACAGATCGGGCGCTTCCATCACCAGCACGCCGTCTTTGTAAAACTGAAATCCGGTCGGCCCGTTCAGATTATCAATGTAATGGGTGCATTTGTCGGCTTTGCCGTCGCCGTTGGTGTCTTCCAATACGATCAGGCTGTCGCCTACTTTGCTGTCGGGTGCGCGCTCGGGATAATTCGGCCACACCGCAACCCACAATCTCCCTTTTGTGTCCCAGGCCATCTGTACCGGCTTAGCCAGCTCGGGAAATTGCTCCTCGCTGGCGAACAGGTTCACTTTCATTCCCGAATGCACTTTCATCTTCTTGATAGCTTCCTCGCCGCCAAGGAACGGAAAGCCCTCGTCTTTTTCCGGGCCAGGATGATTGGACTGCACTTTCGTCACAGGTGGCAAATTTGAATCATCGACCTTAAGATCGCCGCCTTTTGCAATAGCCCAAACGCGTTTGTCGCGATTGGCCGTCATCACATCTCGCTGCGACATCTCCTGCTGCATTACTTTGAAATTGGAGACGTAAGGTTCTGGCGGCGTTCGGTCCTCGATAAATCCTCCTTTTTCTGGTTGATAGGCCAGCTTCGAACGTCCACCGTACACATTGTTTCCGTCGATGGTGCGATAACGGGCTTCCCACTGTTCGTTCTTGTCATTGATGGCCTGGCGCAACTTTTCAGTCGTTCCTTCGCCTTGGTTTTCTTTTACACCGATTGGAACAGGCAATTCCTTTCCAAAAATGCCTTTGAACATCGCCTGCGCCAGTAATTTGTCACCCTGATCACCGAGATGAATGCCATTGATGGTCAGCGATTCGTCACGCGCTTTGGCTTCAGCATAGAGTTCCTTCGAAGGCTCGAACAAGTCCACGAACAACACGCCATTTGCACTTGCGACTTCGCGCATCGCGTCCGCATAGATTTTAATGTTCCCATTGTTCGCGGTGGGATCGGAAAAATCCGCGTCTTTGTGCTTCTCCTGAGCGATGGGCGAAAACAGAACGACCTTAGGTGCTCCCTTGCCCGAGTAGTTTTTGGTTGCGGCGTCTTTCAGAAAATTGTCGAGGTCGTGGCGAAATTTCGGCAATCCGTCCGGTCCATGGAACGATTCGTTGAATCCGAAAAATGCGAAGATGACATCGGCGTGAACTTTTTTCAGCCAATCATCGGCTGATCCAAAATCCGCTGGGCGATGGCGCAAGGCCACTTCGTCGCCTGCGACTGCCAGATTGCGGAAAACCAAATCGAGGTTGGGATATTGGGAGTAGATAAAGGTCTCAAACCATCCGGAATGTTGAAACCGGTCGGCAAGAGTGTTGCCGATAATTGCGATGTGATCGCCTTGCTTCAGTTCCAAGGTGGGCTGAGAGTTCGGCTTTGTGCGAGCGACGCTTTGGCCGGAGCGGACAACACTTGGCTGAGCATCGGCCATTAACCAGGTCGTCATGGCGGCGAGTTTCACAGGTGACGATAGTGTGTTTGCTTTGGCACCAGTCTTCGACGCATGAGTCGGCTTTACACCACTTTCCAAATCTGCTGGCTTCAGCCATTTCACGTATCCATCGAACCCATACATTGTCGGCTGATAATCTCCGACAAGGGCGACGTTTGCTTTGGCGGGCACTTCCAGTCCGACACTCCAATACACCGCGTTCACCAAAAGTCGCCGCAACCCTTCGTTCAAGAAATCTGTTGCTGCGCCCATTGTTGTGCAAAGAATCTTGTTGGTTTTGCCGGCATCGTTTTTGTAGAAGCGGGTCCAAACCACCGGTTGCATCGGATCGTTTTTCTTTCCTTCCACTGGAGGATCGGTCGGATTCATTCCGCTCAAAACTTGTCCGCGAACGAGAATCTTGACGTCGGCGGGCGGATTCGCGGTGTAAACATCCGTATTGCCGAAGATATCGCTCACGCCTCGAAGAATGGGATCGTTTGCCGCCGATGGCTCGATGATTCCGCGGGTGGCCTCTTTCTTATGCGCGCCGTGATGAGCAACCCAGGTTTCGCCAAGCACTTGTTTGCCGAAACCGCCTGACCAGGTTTTGCTGTTCCAACTGAATTTTGCGTAGGGGCTTGCGGAATTCTTGTAATCGAATGCGTGCGTGCTGGTGCGAAGCGCGATGATTGGTTTTCCTGCGAGATAGGCATCGACGAAATGCTTCATTTGCGCATCTGGCCATTCGCGGAAGCGCAGCGCCATCACAATAGCATCTGCCGAATCCAGTGCTTCGGCACCGGGCAGATTGGTGTGGATGTTTGGATCGATTGTTCCGTTTGCGGGATTGATTGCGAACAGAACGGTGCATTTGAAGCCGTGGCGTTCGGCCAGAATTTTGGCCATCTGCGGCAGCGATTCTTCCGAGCGGTATTCCTCGTCGCCGGAGAGAAAGACGATATGTTTGCCGGCACCCGGGCCGGACTTGCCTTTAAAGACGAGGTAATCCGCGGCGTGGAGGTTGAAGAGAATGGCTGGAGCAAAGGCTGCGAACCAGATCAAAAGTCGTTTCATGTTGTGAGGGGACGATCTTACATGAATCATTCATAGTCGCCACATTAAACAATGGTCGGCCGGTAGAACGTTTGTTGGGGAGAATGGAGCGGCAGAACCCCTCACTCTTGAACCCTCCCCCTACCCGATGGGAAGAGGGAGCAGGGGTATAGGTAGCCGCACCCCCAGTAAAGGGTGCTAGCCCGAGCTTTCGGGACTACATCGCCTAGCCCGCTTGTACAGAATTGCGATTCAGGGTGCTACAAAGTGCTACGAGGGTGCTACATTTTGGGAAAGTCCCTTCTTTAAAGGCCAATATCCAGGTCAAGTTGGGCCAGGGAGATGGCGTCTCCGAAAAGACGTCAATCGCCCCCATTGACCCGCTGAATTCCGTGTAGGACAGTGAAATTCAATGGAGATCGAGCGCAAGTTTCTTGTCAAGTCGTTGCCGTCCGGCTGGAAAACTGCGCCGCATTCCCGGATTCGTCAGGGCTATTTTTCACTCCGCGACAAGGGAATTGAAATCCGGCTTCGTGAGAAGGGTGCGCAACACCTCATCACGATAAAAGGCGGCCGAGGAAGAGTGCGTCTGGAAGAGGATATCTCCATCTCAAAAGACCGCTTTGCAGCGCTTTGGCCGCTTGTTCGCGCGGCGTCCATTTTGAAGACCCGGTTCCGGATGCGGCACCGAAGCAATAAGATCGAACTAGATGTTTATGAGGGTCCGCATCGTGGGCTTGTTACCGCGGAAGTGGAATTCCGGTCAAAGCGGGAAGGGGACACTTTCAAGCCGCCACCGTGGTTCGGACGCGAGATTACCGGCGAGCAGCGCTATGCGAACGAGGTCCTAGCACGGCGGGGCTCGGTCCCGGTCAAAGTTAAGTGATTGGGACCGTAATGAAGTGCTGTTGGATCCTGGTGATCCAGAATTATGGCATTGAAAATTAAAAGGAAGGAGACAGTGCGTCACGCCGTGAGGCGGATTGGAAGGCGTCTCGCTGCAAATGCTCTAAAGTCGCTGCGGGATTGCGACACGCTCGAGGCGGTGCACGAGGTTCGCAAAGACATCAAGCAAGCGCGTGCCCTTTTGCGATTGGCTCAGAGAGACTTGAAGTCCCGGGCATGTCGCCGCGTCACGAAAAAACTCAAGAAAACCGCCTCGGTCCTTGCTCCATCTCGGGACGCCTTCGTAAAGGCCTCCGCTTTGGCCGAGCTGACGTCTCACTACAAGAGCGATATTTCAGGGCGAGGTTTGGAAGGAATCAGGCGCGTCCTGGCGAAGGATTGCCGCAAAGAGCAAAGAAAGTTGCCCCGAGACCTCAAACGAAGCCGGCGGATGCTGAAGAAAATTTGCCGCGATTTCCGCTCGATTGATGCCGCAAGCGGCGGTTGGAAAGTCATTGGCCCGGGCATCAAGCGGAGTTACCGGGCGGGGCGGCGCGCCAACCGATTGGCGCGCAAGACGGATGCGCCTGAAGATTTTCATGAGTGGCGCAAGAACGCCAAAGACTTGCGGTATCAGGTCACGTTTCTGTGCGGTGTCTGGCCGGAACAGATGAATGCGCTTGAAGCCGAGCTGGACCGGCTCGGCGATTACCTCGGCGACGCTCATGACCTTACGGTGTTGACCGCCCGTGAGACGCTGAAACAATTGGCGAATCAGCCGAGGGAAAAAATCGAAATGTTAAAAGCTCTGGCTGGCCGGCGACAGAAGGAATTGCACACAAAGGCGCTTCGTTTGGGAGCAAAGCTTTATCATGAAAGGTCTGTTTCGTTCTGCCAACGGCTTCACCAGTATTGGCGAAAATGGAGGCATAAGATAGTGGGGCCGGCGCAGGCGACTGCACAGTAACGTTGGGTTTCACGAGTTTTAATGGGTCGTAATAAAAACCCAACGAGATTTCACATATTACAGAGTTGAAACGGTCGAGGTAAGGTCGTTCAAAAAGTCCCCAACCCTGAAGGTGGTTGCGTCGTTCCGGGCGGCTGAAACACGACCCGTCTGGCAACCTGAATGCGGTGCGCTTAAGATGATCTCCGCATGCTAATTCGGACTTCAGGCAAATTTCGACGCCAATACCGCCGTGCCATTGACGAAACCGATTCGCCGGTCAGACCATTTCCACAAACATGGAACGTTGACTTGATCGGAAATGGTCCTCGTCAATTGATTGTGCTCGCCAGTGAAGAATACACACTCTTCTCGATTCTGGTCCTAACTGAACGAGGGCGAAACACGAACATATTTCTGGATGCCTTTCGCCAGCGACTTCTGCAGGTTTTCGAGGACACCCGAATTCATTCCGCCGACCGGCCTGACCTGAACCAATTCACCTTTGTTGGCCGAACGGACAAAAGGATCATCGGAAGCCAGAACGACTTGATTTATCTTGCGCGATGCCACCTGGCCGAGACGATACAACCGGCCACTCATAGTGTGCTTCGAGAGGTCAAACGGCAGATCAATGACGCGCCGATGTCTTATTTGGGAATGGACCATCCTTTGAACGCGTTGCAAAAGAAAGTAGAATGGTTGAAGGCGGGATGCGTGCCCTGCATCGCAAATAGCGTCAAAGCAAAGCGACTAAAAATTGCGCCATTCTGCGGTCGTGGAGAGAATTCCTCCTTTTACCGGCTTTTTCCTCAACGTCTACGATCACATTCCAGCGCGCATTAAAGGCTGCATCTGCTTTTACTCACGGATAGCGACGCGGGTCAAAATAGAAGCGTCGGAACCGTGGGCCGATGGGTGCAATCCATTGGGATTGTTGATTTGGAGGCAGAGAGCAGGATGCCGTTCGTCAAAAAGGCGAGGCTTTCGGCACAGGTTCGAGGAAGGGGTACCACTCCGACGGAGCTTGGAAGAGGACCCAAGCATTTGCAGCTACAGAGATGGCGCTTCTACGGAGCTTTTTTGAGTCGGTTCGTGGCATTTATGGGTGTTCTTCCAACAGTGGTGGTTTCCACAACGCGTATTATCTGTCAGCCGTATTGGATTTTGGTTTGGCTTGCTCCAATATTTGGTGACAGCGACTTACTTAACGTCCTTTGCGTCAAAGTTGGCAATAACATTCGACCACATTTTCAAATCGGCAGGAGTTGTGATTACCGTCAGAGCATTAACCGGCGCAACACCCGTGGTGGTCGTGGAATACTCCCATTCGCGGCAAGCAAACGGCGCCCGGTCGAGCGTGGTTTGCAATTCCTTTGTTGTAGCAGTGTCTAAATACCGTTGTTTCAAAACAAATTCGCACTGCTGGAAATAGCCGAGATGAATCAGAGCATCTCGATGGGACTCAAGTTGTTTCAGCGTTTGGTCGATGGGTGGCTTCCCATGCAAGTACCATCGCCAAGTAACTGGGCGAAAGTAGTCTTTCCAATTTCGGGGAGCAAAGCCCATCGAGTCTCGAAGGGTGTGCATCTGGCCAAGATGATATCGAACGGGATCGTCGTCTTTTGTGGTGCGCCACTATGCAACCGACGCTATGGCAAACCCAGCCAGCGCAATGACTGTGATGATAAGGCCTCTTCGCATTCGACGGAATCGTTAAATCCCTGATTCTTTCGGTTGTGGAACATGGTAATCGTATGCCGCGTTTTGAAGAAGTCAATGGATTGGGCCCCACTCTAGAGGGAGTCGAGAGAATTCTCAAAAGTACCGTCGGGGGTGCCTGTTCTCGGGTGCAGCAGCGCTTCCGCCTGGGAACATATCCGCTGTTGAACCTCCAAAGTTCATCGCTTCTGCAGGCAGGAGATGAATAGTTGGACAGCCATCCTTGCGTTTATCCACAAATTCATTAATCCAGCATTGAAAATTGTACTGGCGGTGAATTCATTAGCCTGCTTAACTTTGTCAAGTAATGCATCAGAGGCTGCGTCGCAAGTATTGATGCAGTCAATGGCAAGGTCAGATTTTTGAATGCACAGTTTGGCCGGAATTTGTATAAATTCAGCCCGTAATAGCGGGATTACGAGATCAGTTGGTTAATTAAAACGAATGCCGTGGATGGAACAACTGCACTCGGCTGACTGGACCCAGGCAAGCTGGATCGGGTTGGGGGCGTATTTTGTCGGTTGTTTTACGACGGGTTATTACCTGATCAAGATGCGGAGCGGCCAGGACATCCGTGAGATCGGAAGCGGCAGTGTGGGCGCGAAGAATGTTGGCCGCTTGATGGGTTGGCCCGGCTTCATGCTGACCTTGATTGGCGATTTTTTCAAAGGTGTGTTCGCAGTATGGGCTGCGCGGCATTTTACGACAGATGATCGCATCGTGATCATTGCAATGCTCGCAGTCGTCGCGGGCCATGTCTGGCCAGTGCAACTCCTGTTCCGTGGCGGCAAAGGGATGGCGACTTCACTTGGGGTGATTTTGATCTACGATTATCATCTGGCGGCTGCGTTTCTGATTTTCTTTGGCTGCGCATTTGCGTTGCTGCGCAGAACTGTTTTGCCGGGGCTGTTTGCTTTCGCGTGTCTTCCGTTCGCGATGCATTATCTCGAACACAATCCGGCAAAGACGTGCGGCATTTCACTTTTGGCGGCGCTGGTTTTGATTGCGCATCGGCGCAATCTTATGGACGAATTCCTCCATCTGCTCGAACCGCGAGAGATGAAACCCAAACCTAATCGAAGCAAACTATGAGCACACGAGCCCCTCTGGTATTCAAAACGGCGGATGAAGATTGGGAGTTCGAATTGATTCATCGGCTCAATTACAAAACTTTCGTCGATGAAATTCCGCAGCACAAAGCGCAGCCAACGCATCGACTGGTGGACAAATTTCACTCGGAGAATACTTATCTTATTTGCCTGAGCGGACGCCAGCTTGCGGGGATGCTCGCGGTGCGCGGCAATCGCCCTTTCTCGCTCGATCAAAAACTTGAGACCCTGGATTCGTATCTGCCTGCAGGCCGCAAGATTTGCGAAATTCGTTTGTTGGCGGTGGACAAGAAATTCCGTGGGGCGCAAGTCCTGCAAGGTATTCTTGCATTGCTTTGGCAGCATGGCATCGAAAGAAGTTACGATCTCGCAATCATCTCCGGCACGCCGCGGCAGTTCAGATTATATCAGCATCTCGGTTTTGTGCCGTTTGGTCCGCTGGTCGGCAGCGGCGAAGCGCAATTCCAGCCGATGTATGTGACGCTGGAAACGTTTGAAAACACCGCGCGTGTTTTCCTGCGGTCATCGCCCTCTCGCGCGTTCCAGGCGAGTGCGGTTAATTTTTTGCCGGGACCCGTAACGATTCGTCGCGAAGTCCGGCGCGCTTTCGAGCAAGCGCCGGAATCGCATCGGGCGGACGCGTTTGTCAAAGATTTTCAAGCAACCAAGCAAATCCTGTGCGAATTAACCGGGGCGAAAAATGTCGAGATTCTCCTCGGGTCTGGCACGCTTTCCAACGACATAGTCGCCGGCCAACTCTCGGTCGAAAAGCGACGTGGCCTCGTATTGAGCAATGGCGAATTCGGGGACCGATTGGTTGACCAGGCGACGAGGTTCAATCTCGACTTCGAGGCCGTCCAATTCCCATGGGGGGATGAGTTCAATCTGAATCGGGTAAGAACGCACCTGGCTGAAATTCGAGGCGGATGGCTTTGGTGTACGCATTGCGAGACATCAACGGGTGTGCTGAATGATTTAGGCCGATTGAAGGAGCTTTGCTCCGAGTTCGACGTGAGACTGTGCGTAGATTGCATCAGTTCCATTGGTACGCTGCCGGTGGATTTGCGAGGGATTTATTTTGCGACATGCGCGAGTGGCAAAGGGTTGCGAGCGTACCCGGGAATCTCGATGGTATTTTACAATCATGAATTGAGGAAGAATGGAGAAAAGGTGCCGCGCTATCTTGACTTGAATTACTACGCCTCGCAGCAGGGAATCCCATTCACTTTCTCATCGAACCTGCTTCATGCCTTGCATGCAGCTTTGAAGCGTGTGCCGTGGGATAAGCGATTCGCGGAATTGGTAGAACGCTCTGCCTGGTTGCGACCAAAGTTGCGGGAGTTGGGATTTGAATTGATTGGCGAAGAGACTGAGACTTCGCCCGCAGTCATTACGATTGCTCTGCCGGAAGACATGAATTCCGTGAAGGTCGGTACTTTGATTCAGGAGTCGGGTTATTTGCTCAGTTACAACAGTGAGTATTTGAAGCAACGGAATTGGATTCAGATTTGTTTGATGGGTGAGAGCGCGCAGGAACGACTGGTCTCGCTGCTCAACGCGCTGAACCGGGTCTGTTTCAAACGGCGCAGTGGAAAGAGTGAGGCGAGTGAGGTGGCCGCAGAATCTATTAAAACAGTTGATTGAGCCAGTTCACATAGGGATCACCTCGCTGAAGCGAGGTGTTAATGAGACAATTCACGCAGGACGCTCAATTGCCTTGTTTCATCGGCCACTTCGCCTGCACTAGACCTTTGTAACCGCTGATGAGGGAATAAACGTTGCGATAACCCATTTTTTGAGCCACCTGAGCGGTTAAGACGGAGCGATAGCCACCGCCGCAATACATAATAATTTCGCGGTTTTGGTCGGGAACGGTTTTTTCGAGGTCGCGTTCCAAAATGCCTTTGCCAAGATGGATGGCTTCGGCAGCGTGGTCTTTTTGCCATTCAGTATCTTCACGAACGTCCATAAGAATGGCTTGCGGGTTTTGTTTCAGGCGGTCGCGGGCCTGGTCGATGGTAATTTCTTTGACGTAAGGCTTTGCCTCGTTCACCAATTTCAAGAATCCGGGCGAGTGGTCCATGGGGCAAACTTAGTTCAACCGGCGTCCGGGTCAAAAGAAATTCGCAATATGGATGTTAAGAATTTGGACGAAGTGCCAGCGTTCACGACGAAGGATGGTTCGGAAATCCGGGAATTGCTTGCGTATCGGAATTCGGCGATTTGCAACCAGAGTTTGGCCGAAGCGCGTTTGTCGGTCGGGGCAAGCACGATGGAACATTACCATCCTAAAACGGAGGAGGTTTACTACATCACACATGGAAAGGGTCGGATGCGGATCGAGGGTGAATTGAGAGAGGTGCGAGTGGGTGATGCGATTGCGATTCTGCCTGGGAAGAGGCATAAGATTTGGAATACGGGAAGCGAGACGTTGAGGTTGCTTTGTTGTTGCGCGCCGGGATATGAGGATAGCGATACGGTGATTACGGAGAATCAGGTTAAATGAGTCAAAAGTGTTAAATAAGTTAAATGAGGAGAACTCATCTGAGCATTGCTGTCCCGTCCACTGAAGGATTCGACACAGATTCGCTGCTTATGCTACTTGCGAGTTGACGGGTGGTAGGGCAGGGGACTTTACTGATCTTATGCGATTTTTGATCTGTTGCGTGTCATTCGTGCTGTTGGCAGGAACGGGTTGCTTCCATCGGAAAGCGGCTGCTCCGCAGGAAAGATTCAGCGATGTTCCGGGGTTGCCGAAAACTCCCGAACCGGCTCCGGTCGAGGTGAAACAGAAACCAAAGCCGCAGAAGAAAGTAGCGAAAGCTGAAGTGAGTCCAGAATCCGCTGGCGCTGCGAAGAGCAAGAAGCAAGGGGCGACGCGCACGGGGCAGGGTGCTACCCGCACGGGGCAGAACACTCAAGCTCCTGTTCCATCTGCTGTCGAGTCCAAGAGTCCCAAACTTATCGTCACGCCCGAAAATGGATTAGTCGGGAAAGTGGAAATGGCAAATCAAAATGCGCGCTATGTCGTGTTGAGTTTTCCAATTGGCCACTTGCCCGCGCTGGAACAACGGCTCAGCGTTTATCGAAATGGACTAAAAGTCGGCGAAGTGAAAGTGAGCGGACCGCAGATCGAAGATAATGTTGTCGCGGATATTGTGGAAGGTGAGTCAAGCACGGGTGATGAGGTTCGGGAGAAGTGAACGGAAATTCGAAAATCGAAAATCAAAATTCGAATCTCGAAAAGGGAAGGGAAGGTTTTATTCCAGGGTCTTCAGCCAGTTTCTAAAGGCTGAGAGCGAATCAGAGATCTGATTTCGGCTGTGCACCGCTGATGGTTTCGGGCAGAGCTTTGACGGTTTTGGGCAGAGACTGCTTCTGATAAGGAGAATGCAGATTGAAGTAGATGCCACAAAGCGGACGGGAAGTATCGCTCTGGCTGAGAATTACGGTAACGTGCTTGTCGAGAGCGATGCCGTGGCGGAGTTGCGGGCCGCGGCTTTCGTAAGCTTTGATGGCTTTGTTCATTAGTGAGACGAGGGAAGACTCGAAGTCTTCAGGAGTCTTGTCGATACAGATGATGTATCGATCGTACGCTTTCAGGGCGTCGGCTATCTCAGATTTGAACGTTTCAACGGTCACGCGAGCCATTCTAAGGTTTTGAAAGCAGAAGTGAAGCCAAAAAGTGCGGACGTTAAGATCGTTGAAGCGTTAAAGCGTTGAAGCGTGAAAAATCGCGAGAATTCAATTCAGGTACAGCTGAAGCAAGGAGGCTGTAATCTGCAGATTTGAGCCTCCTCACGTCGGCTGCTACGACGCGAATTTAGCTCAGGGGGAGAGGCGTTCGATTTTCCAGGTCTTATCCGTTTGCCGAGTGTACCGAAATCGATCATGAAGGCGATTGGGACGACCTTGCCAGAATTCAATACGGGTAGTTGAGAGGACATAGCCGCCCCAGAACGGCGGTTTTGGAACATTCTCACCGGGATATTGAGTTTCGAGTTGCTGCCATTTTTGTTCGAGATCGGCGCGGTCGCGGACGATTTCGCTTTGCCGTGAAGCCCATGCAGCAATGCGGCTGCCGCGGGGACGCGATTTGAAATAAGCTTCCGAGTCGGCTTCAGGCAATTTCGTGACATTACCGGCGACACAAATTTGACGTTCAAGGTCAGGCCAGTAGAAAACGAGGGCGGCTTGTGGATTCTCAGTTAGCTCGTGGCCCTTGCGGGAGTCGTAGTTCGTGAAAAAAATGAAACCACGCTCATCGACGCCTTTAAGAAGAACGATACGCGCAGAAGGGCGGCCATCTTTATCGGCGGTCGCGAGGGTCATGGCGTTGACGTCGGGAATTTCCGCACCGAAAAAGGTCAGGATTGATTTGTAAACGCTGACGCAGAGCTTGCGAATGCGTCCACTGGCGCGTGCGCCGGTCGCTTGCTCAAACCATCGATTGAACTGGGTGACCGGATCGGGAGCGAGATCGGCGCGGCGGAGGCCGGTAAGGTTATATTCTCTACGGAGATCGGCGATGGCCATGTATGTGCAAAGCGTTAAAACGTTGAAACTTTAAAACGCTAAAGCGGCAAGAAAGCAAGAACTCTCCGACTCAATCAACCGCCAATCAAAAAAACGGCGCGCCTGGTGCAGCGCGCCGAATTTAGCCAGGGGAACGCGTTCTGAGAAATTTATGGTCCGACAACGACGCCGCTGCTTTGGTTGAAGCCCATCAGCGAGCCGTAGCCAAGATTGGATTTTTGGAACACAGCGCCGGCGAAGGGCATCGTAGTGCCCGTTGAGGGATCGACAACTG
>Ga0207674_10002638_pt1 | contig 22414 bp, 12 predicted proteins | sample KBSCornC72_FD_184303 | JGI IMG/M metagenome (GOLD analysis project Ga0207674, IMG submission 184303) | Corn rhizosphere microbial communities from Kellogg Biological Station, Michigan, USA - KBS Corn C7-2 (SPAdes) (version 2) | ecosystem: Host-associated > Plants > Roots > Rhizosphere > Soil ...
CGGGGCGGGGTGGGGCTGGGCGGCGGATGATGCGGGATACTGCTAAAGCGGCGTACAGGGCTTGAACCTGCGACCTGGAGTTTGGAAAACTCCTGCTCTACCAACTGAGCTAACGCCGCGCACGCGACTACGCCGCAGAGTATACGCGGGTTCCGGCGGTCGCTCAACTTCCGGACTTGGCGCGATCCCGGGGCCGGCGGGCGCGGGGCGGGGTGCGAAATCGCACGCGGGGCGTGGCAATCGCGGCGGGCGGTCCAGGAATTGCTTTTCAACCCCTACCATTTGTCGGTCGCCGGCCTATGCTTAGGCGTTTCGGTCCGTCGAGGCCCCGAGGGAGTGAGATTCACGGATGTCGTCGTTGTCGCTGCAAGCCAATTGGCAGGAGTTGTCGCTGTACCTTTGGGCGCGGCCCCCGGCGGTCGCGGCCGCCGCCGGGGCGGGCGGTGGGCCGGGCGCGGACGCCGCGGCGCTGCGCGCGGCCATGGGGGAAATGTCCTCCGACGCGCTGCTGGCGTCGGCGGTGGCGGAAGGGAGCTTGTCCGTCGCGCTGCCGGGGCGCCCGACCGCTGAGTCGCACGACGAGGCCGGTGGCGAAGAGCGGCACGGCCTCGCGACCGCGGTGGAGCCGCGCGTGCGGACGGTGCGGGTGCCGGCGCTGGTGCTCGCCCCGGCGGAGGCGATCGATTTCCTGACGTCCTTGCCGACGGAGTTGCCGGGGAGTTGCGGGCCGTCGGTGGGCTATTGGGCGACGCTGGCGCGGTTCGTCTGCCGCCTCGTCGCGGCGCGGCAGTTCATGCCGAGGCTGGAGACCGCCGAGGACGGCTCGCTGTCGGCGTGCTGGCGTCTGCTGGTGTCCGACCCGGCGCAGTTGGCGTGGATCGAATCGTTCGTGGCGGCGATGCCGCCGGTGTGCAAGGCGGGCGTGCGGTCGTCGGGCGAGGCCGTCGAGCCCTCGCACCTGGTGGAAAGCTTTCTGGCCGCGGGAACCGACGCGCTGGTTCGGCGGGCGGTCGCGGACGACCCGTTTTTCCAACGGGTGCACGAGCGGGCGGCGGCGGCGGCGGCGACGCCGGACGTGCGGTGGGTCTCGGCCTTGCTCGGGACGAACCGGCAACTGCTGGCGACGGAAGATGATGACGAGGACGCAACGGCGGCCTTCGCGCAGCAGGCGCAGGCGTGGCTCGGGCAACTCGACGATTCGCAGGCGGCGGCGATGCGGCTCTGCTTCGTGCTGCACGAGCCGCCCGACGAGGAGGAGGACGATGACGGCGTCGCGGCCGGCGCCATCGGCGCGGACGAGACGATCGACCTGGACGAAGACGCGGACGACGTTCACGAGCCGGTCGTGCACGAAGCGCACCCCGCCGCCGCGGGCGCCAATGGGAACGGTAACGGCGCGGTTGACGTCCCGCCGCCGCCGCCGCCGCCGCCCCCGATCGTCTGGGCATTGACACTGCACCTGCAGGGAATTGACGGCGAGGGGGATCTGATCGACGCGGTGACGCTGTGGCAGGGCAGCGGCAAGTCCACGATCGTCGGCCGAAGCGTGGCCAAGCGCCAGGCGGCGCTGCTGGCGGAGTTGTCGCGGGCGGCGGAGGTGTTTCCACCGGCGCAGTCGCTGCTGGCGCACCCGGCGCCGAGCCAGTTGACTCTGTCCACCGCGGACGCGTACGCGTTCATCCGGCACTGGGGGCCGATGCTGCGGGACCGCGGCTTCGGCGTCACGCTGCCCGACTGGGCCAACCATCCGGACGAAGAACTGGGATTGCGCCTGGTGCTCAGTCCGACCAACGAGCTGGACGATCTGTTCGACCCGTCGAACGCGCCCTCGTCGTCGGGCGCCGGGCGGGCGCGGGCCGGCGGAATGGCGGACGCCATCGAGTTCTCGACCGGGCAGTTCGGTCTTGAAAGTTTGATGAACTTCGACTGGCAGATCGCCGTCGGCAACATGCGTCTGACCACGGCCGATTTCGAGCGCCTGGTCGCGCAGAACGCGCCGCTGGTCAAACACCAGGGGCGCTGGATCCACCTGGACCTCGAGGCGACGCGGCGCGCGATCGAATTCGTAAAGAAGAAGCAGCGGGGGGGGCAGATGACGCTCGCCGACGCGTTCCGCACCGCGTTCACGGCGCAAAAGAGCGAGACGGGCCTGAACGTCATCGGGCTGTCGGGGACGTCGTGGCTGGAACAGTTGCTGGAGCAGTCGCCGGGTAAGTCGATCGAGTCGATCGGTCAACCCAAGTCCTTCGTCGGCGACCTGCGGCCGTACCAGCTTCGCGGACTTCACTGGCTGACCTTCCTGGACCGCATCGGGCTGGGCGCTTGCCTGGCCGACGACATGGGCCTGGGCAAGACGATCCAGCTCATCGCGCTGCTGCTCAGCGAGCGGGAGCGGGTTCAGGGTTCAGGGTTCAGGGTTCAGGAATCACAGACCGAACCGAATACGGCGACGGGGACGGCTTTTTCTTCCCCTTCGTCCCCGAACCCTGAACCCCAAACCCTGATCCCTCCTCTGAACCCTCTCATCGGTCCGACCCTGCTCTTCGCGCCGACCAGCGTGGTGGGGAATTGGCTTCGCGAGTTGCAGCGGTTCGCGGCGCCGCTGAAGGTGATGGTGCATCATGGCGCGGATCGACTGGGCGGCGACACGTTCGCGGCCGAGGCGCAACGGGCGGACGTGGTGATCACGTCGTACTCGCTGGCGCACCGGGACAAGGACGATTTCCTGCGCGTGCGGTGGCATCGCATCGCACTCGACGAGGCGCAGAAGATCAAGAACCCTGCCGCCGCCGCGACGATTGCGATCCGCTCGCTCTACGCGCCGCGCCGCATCGCACTGACCGGCACGCCGATCGAAAATCACCTGTCGGAACTCTGGAGCATCATGCAGGTGCTCAACCCCGGTCTCCTGGGGACGGCGGCGGACTTCCGCGAGAAATTCGCCGTGCCGATCGAAAAGCTGGGTGAGCGCGAGCGCGCCGACCAGCTCCGCAAGATGATCCGCCCCTTCATCCTCCGCCGCACGAAGCAGGACCCGACCATCGCCGGCGACCTGCCCGAAAAGCTGGAGATGAAGGTCTTCTGCAACCTGACCGCCGAGCAGGCGGCGCTCTACGAACGCTTCGTCAACGACAGCTTGCGGCAGATCGATTCGGCCAGCGGCATCCGGCGGCGCGGGTTGATCCTCGCGACGCTGACGCGCCTCAAGCAGATCTGCGATCACCCGGCGCTGTTGGAGGAAAACCCGGCGACCTACGACCACCGCTCGGGCAAATGCGAGCGCCTGGTGGACATGCTCGAAGAAATGCTCGAGGAAGGGGACGCGGCGCTGGTCTTCACGCAGTACCGCGAGATGGGGCACATCCTGGAAAGGATGGTCAAGGCGCGGTTGAACGCGGCGACGTTCTTCCTGCACGGCGGCACGCCCGCCAAGACGCGCGACGACATGATCCAGCAGTTCCAGGCACAGCAGGGTGCGCCGCGCATCTTCCTGTTGTCGCTCCGCGCCGGCGGCCTGGGTTTGAACCTCACGGCGGCGAACCACGTGTTCCACTTCGACCGCTGGTGGAATCCCGCCGTCGAAGCGCAGGCCACCGACCGCGCCCACCGCGTGGGCCAGACGCGGCAAGTGCAGGTGCACAAGTTCGTCTGCATCGGCACGATGGAAGAACGCATCGACCGCCTGCTGTCCGAGAAGCAGGCGTTGGCCGACCAGATCGTCGGCAGCGGCGACGAGTGGCTGACGAACCTCAGCACCGATCAGTTGCGCGAGTACCTGAGTTTGTCCAAGGAAGCGGTGGGTGAATTCGAATGACGGACGAGACGAACGATCACGATCATGACGCCGACGAGTCTTTCTGGAGCCCGACGGTAGAGATTACCGAAGCGCCGCTAATCGCGCCCGACATGCAGTCGGCCTTGGAGCGCCTGGGCCCCGTGCCGTTCCCGAAGTCCGGCTTCCCCTTTCTCGGCTTTCTGGCGACGGTCTACGACCAGGTAGCGACAAACGTCGGGTGTGCGACCAAGACGAATTAAATCGAACGCCCGCCCAGCGTCAGCGGCACGGGCTGGGGGGTCGGAACGTAGGTCGGCTCGACCGCGATCGCCAGGGGGCGGCGCTTCTGCCCGCTGGGGGGCAGGCCTTCCTCGTCGATGATCCGCTGGATGGCCATCACGCCTTCGAGGAGCGTTTCGGGACGGGGCGGGCAGCCTGGCACGTACACATCGACGGGGAGGAATTGGTCCACACCTTGAATGGTCGCGTACGCGTCAAATACGCCGCCCGTACTGGCACAGGCGCCCATGGAAATGACCCACTTGGGTTCGGTCATTTGCTGATAGATGTGCTGGAGGACGGGCATCATCTTAATGGTGACCCGTCCGGCGACGATCATCAGGTCGCTTTGACGCGGGGAGAACCGCATGGCTTCGGCGCCGAAACGCGCGATGTCATAGCGGGCGCAGCCGACGGCCATCAGCTCGATCCCGCAGCACGCGGTGGCGAAGGGCATGGGCCACAGCGAACTGCGACGCGCCCAGTTGACGAGCTTCTTCAGATTCGTGGTGAGAAGGTTGTCCGGGAGGAGTTGTGTATCGATCATGGCGGGCTTTCGCGTTCGTCAGTGACTTCGTGAATTCTAGTACAATGTGGCGGGGATTGCCATCGCCCGCGAGGCGGCGCGCGGATTGCTACACTAGCGCTCGCTACCATTTACGAACAAGGAGCGTGTTATGACAACCCCGCGATATGTGGCCAAACGGATCGGGAATGAATATCACATCATTCGAACGGACACCGAGGGTGTCGTTTTGTCATCCCTCGCCGTGGCAGCCGGCGGTCTGCTCATGCTAGGGGGATTGCGACGTGGCCTGATTAACAAGGTGCTGGCGGTGGCGGGCGGGGGACTGCTGTATTACGGCGTCACCGGCACGAACCCGATCACGGCAATCCAAGAGGCGTGTTGCAGCCATCCGCTCTCAAAGGAGCGCGGCGCGTCCTTTAAGGATGAAGCCCAAGCGGGCGCGGACCAGAAGCCGCAGGACGACGTGGACGAGGCGTCGATGGAATCGTTCCCGGCGAGCGACCCGCCGGCGCGGTCGCGCACGACGGCGGCGGTCTAGATCGCTACGCCTCACCGCTCGAGCCCGGGCAAAAGTCCGTGAATACGCTTGTGTCGGACGGTTAGCGTTCGTTATCATCCTCACACGCGTATTCGCGGGTTTCTTTTTTCGTGGCACGTCCATTCAAACGGGAGCGACGATCATGTTCGTCTCGCGCGGTTTCATGGTGGCGGCGATGGCGGTCGGGGCGGCAGCAGTTTCGGCGGGGGCGGCGGTGAACGTCGGGGATAAGCCGGCGCTCTCTTTCCGTTCGGCGAACGGTGGGGGGCAGGTCAGCCTTCAACAATATCACGGGAAAATCATCGTCGTCGATTTCTGGGCGACGTGGTGCGGGCCGTGCATGGCCGAGGCCGACCACATGGTGCAGGTGAACGGCACCTACGCGCCCAAGGGGCTGCAGTTCATCGGCATCAGCCTGGATCAGGACGTGGCGGCGATGCGGCAGGTGGCGAAGGAGAAGGGGTTCAATTGGCCGCAGATGTGCGACGGCGGGGTTTGGAATTCGGCGCCGGCGAAGCAGTGGGGCGTGAACAGTATTCCGTCGACGTTCATCATCGGCCCCGAAGGTGACGTGTTGTGGCACGGTCACCCGGCGAACATCGACGCGGCCCTGGCGAGCGCGTTCAAGAATCACCCGCCGCAGCTTGTCGATCCGAAGGTGCTGGCCGAAGCGACGGCGATCGCGGACAAGATCGACGCGGCGCTGAAGGAAGCTGGCGGCGAGGCGGGCGCGATCAAGCTGCTGGCGACGTTCCCGCTGGCGGCGAAGGCGGACGCGAAGCTGGCCGAGCGGATGGCGGCGATCGAAACGGCGCTGAACGCGTACGCCGACAAGTCCCTGGGCGAGATCGATCCACTGGTGGCGAATAAGCAATACGTGGAGGCGGCGACGCGGTTGAGCGATTTGACGCGGGCGCTGGGGGGTCTGCCGGCGGGGGCGGCGGCGAAGAAGCGGTTGGCGGAACTCATGAGCAATCCGGAGGCGAAGGCGCAGTTCGAACTGGCGCAAAAGTCGAAGGCGGCGGAAGAAGAATTGGCGATCGCCAAGCGGCTTCAGTCGGAAAAGAAGGATGAACAGGCGTACCTGAAGTTCAAGAGCGTCGCGGCGAGCTTCGCGGGAACGCCGGCCGCCGACCGGGCGAAAGAGGCGATGGCGGCGTACGAGAAGAACCCCGCGCTGGTGCAGAAGGCGAACGACGCGGCCGCGTCGGGCAAGGCGAAGGGGATCATCGGGATGGCGGAGAATTACGCGAAGATCGGCCGGCCTGATTTGGCGAAGAAGAAGTACCAGGAAGTGATCACGGCGTACCCGGGGAGCAGTTTCGCGAAGCAGGCGCAGGAGGCGATGGACGCGCTGGACGTGAAGAAGTGAGATAGTCAGTGGTCCGCGGTCGGTAGTCCGTTACGGGGTCGTCAATGACCGTTCGACGCGGTAAGTCGACTCGTCTCTGGCGGATTGCGCCGGTGCTTTTGGGCGCTTGCCTTACCATTCGATCGGCGGCGGCGACTCCGACTGAGCCGACCGTAACCGCAATGCCGGCAGGATTGTCGCTGGCGGAACTTCGGGCGGCGGTGGACGCTCGCAACGCGCGAATCCAGGACTTGTCCGTGGCATGTCGTTTCGACGTCGTTCATGAAAGGGCGGCGGTAGCGAATTTCCGATCGCACAAGACGGTGGTGGTGAAGGGTGGGCAGGTGTTCGTGGACTACACGTTTTCGGCGGACCCGCGGCGGCAGGCGGCGGCGGTGGGCCACATTCGTTCGGCGTTCGACGGGCGCGATTGCTGCGTTTACAACGTCGACACGGGGCGCGCGTCCGTTTCGACCCGGCGCGACCTGCGGGCGACGGTCGAGGGGGAATTCTTTGACGTTATGATGCTCAACCCGGCGGAAGCGGTCGATCCGGCGCAGGCGCGCGGGCCGTCGCTGGCGGAGGTGCTTGCGATGGCGGGCGCGAGCGTGCGGCCGTCGTTGGAAGTCGTGGACGGGCGGGCGTGCTACGTGGTGGACGTGCGGCCGCCCTTAACATTGCAATCGCTGGAAGCGACGTGGCGTGCGCCGCGGGTGACGGAGTCGCTCTGGCTGGACGCGGAGCGGGACTACCTGCCGATCCTCCACCGGACGTACCAAGGCGACGGCCGACTGATGATGGAGTTTCGGATCGAAGAGGCGCGCCAGGTTCCGCCGGGATTCTGGTGCGCCGTGCGAGGGCGGAAGACCGTCGGGTTGGGGAGCACGCCGGCCGAGTACGAAATGGTGGTGGACGGCCTGGCGGAAGGGCGGCCGGCGATTTCGATTAACGCCGGTGTGACGGAGGAGGCGTTCGCGCTGGCGAAGCACCTTCCGGCGGGGACGCTCCTGGTCGATCAGGACGACGGCTCGTGGACAACGGTCGGGGCGGGCGACGCCGTTGACGCGTCGCTCGGACATATGGCTCCGCGGGAACCGCGTGATTCGATTCCGGCTGGTGCGATGCCGCCGTCGCGGACTGAGAGGCCCGGAACGCGTTGGGGGTGGATCGCGGGCGGCGTCGTGGTCTTGCTGACGGGGGCCATGATCCTCCTGACGCGGCGACGGCGGCAACGTGAAATGCGGTGAGGGGGGTTCAGGGTGACGCGCTTATTCGGTTAAGGTCAGCAGTTGCTCGGTGAAGGCGCGTTGTTGGGGTTGGCGGCTGCTTTCAGGAATTGCTGGAAGAGGGTGCGGCTTTCGCGTGGGCGGATGTCACCGACGATCCTGGGCATCTGGCTTTCGGGGTTTTGCGGGGAGGCGACGCGGCCGGTGCCGCTGTCGGCGGGGCGATAGTGAGGTGGGCCGCGGCGGGAGCGGCGCGGTGGAGGACGTCGTGGAGTTTATCCGCGATCTCGGCGACGTCCCGGTAAACGCCGCGGGCGCCGGATTCCTTGAGCGTTTGCGCGGACTGGTAACCGGTGAGGACGCCGATGCCGATGTCGGGGGCGGGCTTGGACTGCTTGGCGTCGTCGGCGTTGGCGATCACGTCGGCGAGTTGCTCGAGGTCGATGTGGGCGGGGTTGGAGTCGACCAGGGTGCGGTCGATGTCGAAGGTCAGGGCGTCCAGCCGCATCGGGGTATTGGACCAGGAATGCCTTGGCGCGGGGATGGGAAATACCCGGGCGAAGCGCTCCAACGGAAGAATCCGGGGCGGCGCTGAGTCGCGCGCGCGACCTGCGCTATGTCCCGGCCTGTTCGCGGCGCTATGAGAGCAGCCCCTCGTCGCTGACGAGGAGGTCGTCCGGATCACCCCAGGCGCGGTCGAAGCCGACGCCGCCGTCGAGGCGGTCGGGGGTGTGGTCGCCGGCGGCGAGGAGTTGGTCGTTGCCCGCGTCGCCGAAGAGCTGGTCGGCGCCGCGGCCGCCGTTGAGGTAGTCGTTGCCGTCGTTGCCGTGGAGGGTGTCGTTGGCGGAGCCACCGAAGAGCGTGTCGTTGCCGGCGCCGCCGAATAGGAGGTCGGCGTAAGCGCCGCCGCAGATGACGTCGTTGCCGTCGCCGGCGTTGATGATCACGGGGACGGGCGAGGCGGAGGCGTCGATGGTGTCGTCGCCGGCGAGGGCGGTGATCTCGATGCGGGAAAAACTGCCTGTGGAGAAATGGGACGTAAGACCGGCGACGGCGACGCCGGTTGAATCGCGGCGGAGGAGTATGCGGTCGTTTCTGGCGGTGCCGCCGATCTCGAGCACGCCCCCCTCGACGGCGGCCGTCACCGCGGGGGTGAGGTCGTCGAGGAAGCGAAAGATGAGCAACTCGTCACCGTTCGCGACGACGCTCAGGATCTTCCCATCGGGAAGGAGGACAGAGCGGGCATCGGCCCTGAAGCCGTAGAGCGAGCTCACGACGCCCGCGGCTGCGCCGACGGGGATGGTGCGCTGCCCCGCGTCACCGAAGGTCGGGTCGATGGCGCCGCCGGCCGTGAGTCGGACGAGCGCCGTGTCGTTCGTGTCGTGGACGTTGACCCCGGCCAGAACCAGCTTCCCGTCGGGCTGGAGAAGCAGGTCGCCAAGCATTTTACGCCCGGGCGGGTGGACATCGAGGGCCGTGCGGCCGCCCTGACCGAAGCCCCCGTCGAGCGAGCCGTCGGCGCGATAGCGGGCGGCGACGAAGTCGGACGGGTAAGCGTTGGGGTCGTTGGGGTCGAAGGTGTTGATCAGCGCCGATCCACCCGCGACGATCCGCCCGTCCGGCTGGATCACCAGCGCGGCAGCGGAGGCGAAGTAGTGGCCGTCGAAGTCGGTGGTCACTCGGCCGCCCGCGCCGAACGTCGGATCGAGTCGCCCGTCGGCGGTGAAACGGGCGAGCGCCAGCGAGCCGGACGGGGGCGGGTCCATGATGATGGGGCCCTCGCGGCCGCCGACGACGATCTTCCCGTCCGCCTGCGTCGCGATCGCGTCGACCGTCGAGAACCACCCTTCGGAGTCTTCGGGCTTGTAGGAGAGGAGGGCGACGCCGTTGTCAGCGAACGCGGTGTCGAGCGCCCCCGCGTGGGTGAAGCGGTACACCATTGACTCGCCGTAGGTCGACTCGGTTCCGCCGCCGAGCAGGATTCGGCCGCCCTGGAAGGCGATGGCGCCGATCGTGCCGCCAAAGCTTTGCACGGTCATGTTTACTCGGCCGGCGGCGCCGAAGGACGTGTCCGGACTGCCGTCCGGGCGGAGCGCGGTCACCGTCAGGACGTCATTGCCGGTGTTGCCTTGCGGGAACTTGATCGCCGCCAGGATCACGCGGCCCGTCGGATCGAGCGCGGCGGTTTGAAACGCCGCGTCGCCGAAGTCGAGCATCGCGGTGCCCCCGGTCCCGTAGCTCGCGTCTTGCGCGCCATCCGTGTTAAAGCGCGTCACGGCGACGTTACCGCCGAGTTTGCCGCCGACCGCGTACGCGACGATGACGCGCCCGTCCGTTTGCGGGAGCGTGACGACCGAGTCGACGCCGGCGTGCGACGTCCAAGGCGTGACGACCTTGCCGGCAGTGCCGAATGTCGGCTCGGCTGTACCGTCGGCGGTCAGGCGGGTCACCGCCGTGTCGAATGACCCGGCACGCCCGACGGACCCGGCAATTACCAGGTGACCGTCGGGCGCGAGCGCGGCGGACGCGGCGACGGAGGGCACGCCGAAGTCGGCGACGGCCAGTCCCCCGTTCCCGCCGAACGTGCGGTCGAATCGCCCGCGGCCGCTGAAGCGGGCGGCCGCCATGTTTCCGGCGCCGGCGGTCGTGCCGACGACGACGAATCGGCCTTCCGCAGTCGTCAGGGGCGCCGCCGCAACGTCCGAGGCCCCGAACGTCGTGCGGAGGATGCCGCGGTCACCGAACGGCGCGTAAACATCGCCCGTGGGCGCGTAGCGCACGACGGCAATATTGCCGCCGGAGCGTGCGAGGACGAGCGGGTTGCCCGCGAGCAGCGCGATGCCCCGCGCGGCGTCGTCGTCGTGGCCGAGGTCGGTCAGGACCCGGCCGCCCTCGCCGAACGCGGTGTCGGCGGCGCCGGTAGAGGTCAACTTGATTAGCGAGACGTCGCCGCCCTGGTCCCCGGCGGCGAACAGGCTGCCGTCGGGCACCGCGGCGAGCGCGTAATTGTGTGAGACGGGAAAGGTCCTGCCGCCGTCCGCAGCGGTATACCACAGGTCGAGCTTGCCGCTGGGCAGCAGGCGGACGATCGATTGGTGGAACGACAGGGCGACCTTGCCGTCGGGAAGCGGCGCGGCCGCAACGAACAGGTCGGTTCCGTCGGCACCGATGGGGGTGGGAATGGACGTGTCCAGCTTGAAGGACGGGTCGAACGTCCCATTCGCGCTCAAGCGGAAGACGGTGACGTTACCGTCCGACACGCCGGCGACCAGGATACGCCCGTCCGGTTCGATCAGGACGGCGGTGGCGCGACTGACCGTGTCGGGTGTGTCGAATCTTCCCCCGCTTCCGAACGTTGGGTCGAGCAAGCCGTCGGCATTCAGGCGTTCGACGGTGAGGCGGGGGTCGGCGTCGTACGTCGCCTGACCGGCGACGAGGAGTTTGCCGTCCGGCTGGACGGCGACGGCGGTGGGGCGGTCGTCGTCCGCCGAGGTCAGCGAGAAGGAAAGCTTGCCGAAGTCGCCGAAGGACGGGTCGAGCAGGCCGGCGGCGAGCAGGCGGCGCGGTTCGAGTGGTTCGATAGGCCCCATTGGTCTCCCTGAGACGTGTGCGTCGGCCGGTCTGCCGGCGTGCGCCGCGACGCACGGCTTTTGTCAGACTGCCACGAATGTGGACGGCGGGGTGACGGGGATCGTTACGCGGGTTCAGTCTGCGTTCGTTTTCGGGCGAGCTGGCGCGTAAAACAAAACGGACACCCGCCGGGTGCCCGTTTGGGAATGATCTTTCGTCAGCGGCCCTGCGGGCACGCCGCTAAACGAATCGGACGTTAGAACAACTTCATCGCCGGCAAGTCACTGCGGCCCATGAGGAATTGATCGACCCCTCTTGCCGCCTGCCGCCCCTCGCTGATCGCCCAGACGACCAGCGACTGTCCGCGGCGGAGGTCGCCGGCGGCGAAGACGCCGGGGACGTTGGTCATGTAGTTTTGATCCACCACCACGTTGCCGCGCTGGTCGAGGTTCAGCCCCAGTTGCTGGATCGCGCCTTCCTTCTCCGGGCCGAGGAAGCCCATGGCCAGCAGGCAGAGGTCGCAGTCGAGCGTGAACTCGCTGCCGGGGATTTCCTTCATCGACTTGCGGCCGCTGGCGGGATCCTTGACCCACTCCAGGCGGATGCAGTTGATCTGCTTCACCTGGCCGTTTTCGCCGCTGAAGCTCTTGGTGTTGATGGCGAAGTCGCGGCAGTCCTGCCCGCCACGGAACTCGCTTGCCTCCTCGTGGGCGCTGGACGTGCGGTAGACCATCGGCCAGTACGGCCACGGGGCGACGTCGCCCTGCGTGTCGTCGGCGCGGGTGGCGGGGGGTTTGTCGAGCAGTTCGAACTGCGAGACGCTGGCGCACCCCTGGCGGAGGGAGGTGCCCAGGCAGTCGGCGCCGGTGTCGCCGCCCCCGAGGATAATGACGTGCTTCCCCTTGGCGCTGATCTGCTCCGGAAGCTTGTCGCCGAGGTTCACCTTGTTCTGTTGCGGGAGGAATTCCATGGCGAAGTGGACGCCCTTGAGCTCCCGGCCGGGGACGGCGAGGTCTCGCGGCTTGGTCGCGCCGCCGCAGAGGACGATGGCGTCGAAGTCGCGCTGCAGGTCTTCGATCTTGGTGGTGACGCCGACGTTGGCCTTGCAGACGAACTTGATCCCCTCGGCCTCCATCAGCTTGATGCGGCGCTCGACGACGGTCTTCTCGAGCTTGAAGTTGGGGATGCCGTACATCAGCAGGCCACCCGGGCGGTCGGCGCGCTCGAAGACGGTGACGAGGTGGCCGGCCTTGTTGAGCTGGGCGGCGCAGCCGAGGCCGGCGGGGCCCGAGCCGACGACGGCGACTTTCTTGCCGGTGCGCTTCTCCGGCGGTTGCGGCTTGACCCATCCTTCTTCGAACGCGCGGTCGATGATGTTCTGCTCGATCAGCTTGATCGTGACCGGCTTCTCGTTGATGCCCAGGACGCAGGCTTCCTCGCACGGCGCGGGGCAGATGCGGCCGGTGAACTCCGGGAAGTTGTTGGTCTTGAAGAGCATGTCCAGCGCTTCGCGCCAGCGGTTCTTGTAGACCAGGTCGTTCCACTCCGGGATGATGTTCCCCAGGGGGCAGCCGGTCGGCCCGTGGCAGAAGGGGATGCCGCAGTCCATGCAGCGGGCGCCCTGGTCGCGGAGTTCCTGCTCGTGCTTGCGCTTGTCGCCGAACGGGACGTAGATCTCGTTCCAGTCGAGCACGCGGAGCTCGACGGGCCGGCGGGAGGGCATCTTGCGGGGGAGTTCTTTGAATCCGGTCGGCTTACCCATGATTAGTTGCCAGTTGCTGGTTGTGTAGGGTGGGATTCATCCCACCGTCCCTGGTTCGTTCGCAATACATGGTGGGATAAATCCCACCCTACGGGTGATCGCGTTACGCCTTGCGCTCCGCCAGTTCTTGCGCCTTGCGCTCGATCTCGGCCTGGTGGTCGAGGACGCGGCGGTAGTCGTTGGGCATCACCTTGACGAAGTATTGCAGCTCCTTGTCCCAGTCGCCGAGGATGGCCTTGGCGATCGGGCTGTCGGTGAGCCTGGCGTGGTTTTCGAGGAGGCGCCTGATCGTGGCCGCGTCGTCGGGCTTTTCGGGCTTTTCCAGAGTGACCATGTCCGGGTTGTAAAGGCGGGGGAGCAGGCCCGAGTCGTCGTAGACGTAGGCGATGCCGCCGCTCATGCCGGCGCCGAAGTTCCGGCCGACGGGCCCGATGACGACGACCCGGCCACCGGTCATGTACTCGCAACCGTGGTCGCCGGTGCCTTCGACGACGGCGTGGACACCGGAGTTGCGGACGCAGAAGCGTTCGCCGACGACGCCGCGGATGTACACCTCGCCGCTGATCGCGCCGTAACAGATCGTGTTGCCCGCGATGATGTTCTGCTCGGCCTTGTAACCCTTATCGAGGGCTTCCTTGGGCGGGGAGATCGCAATGCGCCCGCCCGACAGGCCCTTGCCGACGTAGTCGTTGGCGTCGCCTTCGAGTAGCAGCGTCAGGCCCTTGGCGCCGAAGCACCCGAAGCTCTGGCCGGCGTGGCCCTTGAACTTGAAGGTGATCGTGTCGTCCGGGAGGCCCTTGTGGCCGTACCGCTTGGCGATCTCGCCCGACAGCGTCGTGCCGACGGTGCGGTTGGTGTTCTTGATCGGCAGCTCGGCGGAGACCTTTGCGCCCTTCTCCAGCGCGGGCTGGGCGAGCGGGATCAGCTTGGTCTGGTCGAGCGAATGCTCCAGGCCGTGATTCTGCTTCTCGACATTGTGCAGGGCGAACGGCATGCCGGCCGGCGCGGTCGGCTTGTGCAGGATAACCGAAAGGTCGAGGTGTTTGGCCTTAAAGTGGTTCGACACGTCTTCGAACTCGAGCAATTCGACGTGGCCGATCAATTCGTTGACGGTCTTTACGCCCAGCGCGGCCATGATCTCGCGCACCTCTTCGGCGACGAAGAACATGTAGTTGATCACGTGCTCGGGCTTGCCCGCGAACTTCTTGCGCAGCTCGGGGTCCTGCGTGGCGATGCCGACCGGGCAGGTGTTCAGGTGGCAGACCCGCATCATGATGCAGCCGCTGGCGATGAGCGGGGCGGTGGAGAAGCCGATCTCGTCGGCGCCCAGGAGGAAGCCGATGGCGGCGTCGCGGCCGGTCTTGATCTGGCCGTCGGTCTGGAGGACGACCCGGCCGCGCAGGCCATTCATCACCAGCACCTGCTGGGTCTCACTGATGCCCATTTCCCAGGGGATGCCGGCGTACTTGATGCTGGTGAGCGGGCTCGCCCCGGTGCCACCGCCGTCGCCGGAGATCAGGATGTGATCCGCCTTGGCCTTGGCGACGCCCGCCGCGACCGTGCCGACGCCCACTTCGCTGACGAGCTTCACGCTCACCCGCGCCTTGGGGTTGGAATTCTTCAGGTCGTGGATGAGCTGGGCGAGGTCCTCGATCGAATAGATGTCGTGGTGCGGGGGCGGCGAGATCAGGCCGACACCCGGCGTACTGTGTCGGATGCTGCCGATGTACTCGTCCACCTTGTGGCCGGGGAGCTGACCGCCCTCGCCGGGCTTGGCGCCCTGGGCCATCTTGATCTGGAGTTCGTCGGCGTTGATCAGGTATTCGCTGGTGACGCCGAACCGCCCAGAAGCGACCTGCTTGATCGCCGACCGCCGGGTGACCTGCTTGCTCGCCAGGTCGTTGCCCAGCACCTTGAGCGGCGCGCTCATCTTCGGCGAGCCGTCGGTGTTGACGTCGGGCTTGAACCGTCGCGGGTCTTCACCGCCCTCGCCCGTGTTGGATTTGCCGCCGAGGTAGTTCATGGCCATGGCCATGTTCTCGTGCGCCTCGGTGCTGATCGACCCGAGCGACATGGCGCCCGTGACGAACCGCTTGACGATGTCCTTGGCCGGTTCGACCTGGTCGAGCGGGATCGGGGTCGCGCCAGTCTTCTTGAACTTTAGGAGGCCGCGGAGCGTGCAGCGGTTGCGCGTCTCCTGGTCCACCAACTTGGTGTATTCCTTGAACGTCGCGAAGCTGCTGATGCGGACCGCCTGCTGGAGCTTGGCGACGGTCTCCGGGTTCCACATGTGGTACTCGCCGTCCCGCCGCCACTGATAGTTGCCGCCGTTAGCGAGGACGGTCTGATCGACGTGGATCGGCGGGAAGCCGCGGCGATGGCGCTCCAGCGCCTCGGCCGCCAGGACGTCGATGCCGACGCCGGCGATCCGGCTGGCGGTGTTGGTGAAATACTTCTTGATCAGGTCGCCGGACAGGCCGATCGCCTCGAAGATCTGGGCGCCGCGGTAGCTCTGCACCGTGCTGATGCCCATCTTGGACGCGACCTTGATGATCCCCTTGTTGGCGGCCTTGATGTAGTTCTTCTTCGCCTGGTCGAGCGTCAGGTCCTTGGGGAGGAAGCCTTCCTTGTGCAGGTCGGCCAGCGTCTCGAACGCGAGGTACGGGTTGATCGCGCCGGCGCCATAACCGATCAGCAGGCAGAAGTGGTGGACTTCGCGCGCCTCGCCGGTCTCGACGACCAGCCCCGCCTGTGTGCGAGTGCCCTCGCGGATCAGGTGGTGGTGGACCGCGGCGGTCGCGAGCAGGCTCGGGATCGCCACGTTGTCGCCGTCCACGCCGCGGTCGGATAGGACGATGATCGACGCGCCCTCTTTGACGGCCTGCGCGGCCTTGGTGCAAAGCTCGTCCACCGCCCGCTCCATGCCCGCCGCGCCGTCGGTCGCCTTGAACAACATCGGCAGCGTCACCGCCTTCATCTCGCCGACCGCGACCTGGCGGATCTTCTCCAGGTCCGCGTTCGACAGGATCGGCGTCTTGAGTTTGATCAGGTGGCAGTGCTCGGGCGTCTCATCGAGCAGGTTGCTCTCGCGGCCAAGGTACGTGTAAAGCGACGTCACCAGCGATTCGAAGTTCGCGTCCAGAGGCGGATTGGTCACCTGCGCGAAGAGCTGCTTGAAATAGCCGTACAAAAGCTGCGGGCGCTCGCTCAGACACGCCAGGGGCGTGTCGGTCCCCATCGAGCCGATCGCCTCCCCGCCGGTGACGGCCATCGGCAGCATCAGCATCTTCAAGTCTTCGACCGTGTAGCCGAAGGCGTGCTGGCGGACCAGCAGCGTGTCGTGGTCGGGCTGGTGGACGCTGCTCGGCTCGGGGAGGCTGTCGATGTCGATCAGCTTCTCTTCGAGCCATTCCTTCCAGGGCCGCTGGGCGACGAGATCGTCCTTGATCTCGCGGTCGTCGACGATCCGCCCCTGTTCCATGTCAACCAGGAAGATCTTGCCCGGCTGGAGCCGCCACTTCTTGGCGACCTCGTCCGGCTTGACCGGCAGGACGCCCACTTCCGACGCCATGATGACGCGGTCGTCCTTGGTGACGTAATATCGCGACGGGCGGAGCCCATTACGATCCAGCACCGCGCCGATCACCTTCCCGTTGGTAAACGAGACCGACGCCGGCCCGTCCCACGGTTCCATGAGGCAGGCGTGGTATTCGAAGAACGCCCGCAGGTCCGGGTTTTCCCCCTCCATCAGCGTGTTGTGCTGCCACGCCTCGGGGATCATCATCAGGATCGCGTGCGGCAGCGACCGGCCGTTGACGACGAGGAATTGCAGGGCGTTATCGAACGTCGCCGAATCCGAACCCGATTCGGTGAGGATCGGGAACATTTTCTGCAATTCGTCACCAAACACCTTGGATTGCAACGACCCCGAACGCGCCCGCATCCAGTTGCGGTTGCCGCGCAGGGTGTTGATCTCGCCATTGTGCGCGACGTAGCGAAACGGGTGGGCGAGGGGCCAGGCGGGGAAGGTGTTGGTCGAAAACCGGCTGTGCACCATCGCCAGCGAGCTTTCGAACTCCGGGTCCTTCAGGTCGAGGTAATAGTCGCGGAGCTGGGTCGCGGTCAGCATCCCCTTGTAGATGATTCGGTTGGCGCTGATCGCGTTGATGTAGAACATCTCGCGCGCCTGCTGCGGGAAATCGCCGAACTCGATGATGTTTTCGGTGCGCTGGCGGACGAGGTAAAGCCGGCGGTCGAAGTCCGACCGCTGGTAGAACGTCTCGCCCATGGTCACGAAGACTTGCCGGATGACCGGCTCGACCGCTTTAGGCGTCGGGCCGACGAAATTGTGGTCGACCGGCACGTCCCGCCACCCCAGGACGACCATCGCGTTCTCGCGAATGACCTGCTCCATGGCGCGCTCGCACTTCAGGCGGGCCGCGCGATCCTGCGGGAGGAAGACCATGCCGACCGCGTAGTCGCCGGCCTTGGGGAGGGTGATGCCGAGCTTCTTCGCTTCTTTGCGGAAGAACTTGTCGGGCATCTTGACGAGGATGCCGGCGCCGTCGCCGCTGTCTTCTTCGCACCCGCACGCCCCGCGGTGGTTCATGTTTTCGAGCATGAGCAGCGCGTCGGAGACGAGCTGGTGCGAGGCGACGCCCTTCATCTGGCAGATGAACCCGACACCGCAGGCGTCGTGCTCATACCGAGGGTCGTACAGGCCCTGAGCGGGAGGATAAAGATTCATCGCAGTAGTGTCGGGGGTTGAAACGCGGTCCGAAATCGGCACGATGTCCCGAACGGGCCATCTTAGCAATTCCCATGCGACTTAACAACTTTTTCGGCAGGCGGGACGGCAGCCGCCGCGCGACGGCGCGCGCATCGCCACTGGCGGCGTTCGCCTCAACCTGATAACTGTGGCAGGTTTAGGTGACAGTGGCGTTGTCGATGATCGTCTTGCGTGCCGCATTCTTGGGCAAGCTACGGGGTACTCAAATGAAAAATCGCGCGTTGCCTGAAATCTGGGCAGTTGCCGCTGCGGCGGGGGTGCGCGACATCTGCCGAAGGTAGACCTCGCTCTGTCATGACGTTACAACCCACGGCCGCGCGCGAAACTAGAGGAACTATCGAACCATGGACACTGCCCCGATCCCGTCTCCAGTTCACCTTGGCGCATCCTGGTCGCCGGAAGCCTGGCCCGAAGATCAGTGGGCGCAGGACATCGGTGGGATGAAGGAAGTCGGGATCAATTGCGTCCGGCTGTTCGAAACCGCGTGGCATCGTTTCGAGCCGCGGGAGTGGGAATTCGATTTCGATTGGGCGAGCCGGATCTTGGACCTGTTGAAAGAGGCGGGCATCGGCGCCGTCATCGCCACGCCGACAGCCGCGCCGCCCGCCTGGATGCTCTCCAAGTACCCCGAGGTCCTCCGCGTGACGCCCGACGGCCGGCGCGGCGGCCACGCGCCCGGGCGGCGGTATTCGGTCGTGTCGTCGCGTTATCGCGAGTTCTGTGCCCGCATCGTCGACCAGATGGTGCACGCCTTCCGCGGGCACGAGGCGATCGTCGGCTGGCAGATCGACAATCAGATGTTCGGGGCGGATTATGGCAACGAGGCCCGGCGGTCGTTTCATTCGTGGCTGCACGACCGATTCGGACAGGTCGAATCGCTCAACAAGACGTGGGGACTGGAACTGGGCTCGCAGGCTTACGAGTATTTCGAACAGGTGCCGATCCCGCCGGTGGACAACGTCGGCCACCGCCCGCTGCCGGCGGACGCACGGCATCACCCGTCGCTCATGATCGCGTTCCAGCGGTTCGTCAACGACCAGTGGTCGAGTTTTATCCAGACGCAATCGGAGGTCGTCCGCGCGAGCTTTGACAAGCCGCTGTCGACGAACATGAGCCCCGACTGGGGCATGAACTATTTCCGCCAGAACCAACTGCTCGACCGCGTCGGCATGACGCTGGGCGGCCGCGAGCTTCCGCGGACGTTGATGCACCTCGACCGCATGCGGGGTGAGAAGCCCGGCGTGCCGTTCTGGCTGCTCGGGTCGGAGTTCGACGCCGCGACGACGGGCGCGTTCGCGTGGCTTTCGACGCTGATGGGCGGCGAACTGTTCCTGGTCGAACCGTGGCGGCAGGCGTGGGCGGGGCCGGCGATGGGTCGCGGCGGGCTGGTCACGCCGACCGGACGCTGGACCGCCGCGAAGGACACCATTGTCAAACTCGCAGATCAGATCAAAGGACAGGCCGAGTATTTGAGCACCCGCCCGCCGGTCGAGGCGCGGGTGGGCGTCGTGATGAGCAACGAGTCCGCCTGGGCCTTTTCGATCGAGCCGCCGGAGGCGGATTTCGAGTACGAAACCGTGTGGCGCGACGAGTTTTACCACCCCGTCGCGCAATCGCACTACTGGCGCGACGTGATCGACCAGACGGCCGACTTCTGCCCGTACCACGTGCTGATTATGCCGCTCGTTCCAATGGTGTACCGCCCGACGAAGGATCGCCTGAAGGAGTGGGTGACCGGGGGCGGCTGCCTGCTCATCGGCCCGCTCACCGGGCACCGCACCGAGGAGTACACGGCATGGACGGACCACGAGTTCGGCGGGCTGGAAGACCTGATGGGCGCGACATGCTCCGGCAGTTTCACGGCCGCCGCCGCCGACGACGGTGATGCGCAGATCATCTGGGGCACCGACACGACCAGCAGTGAGCCACCCGCCACCGACGGGGATGCTGCCGCCGCGTCCGCGGAACCGGCCGAGATTCCTTCGTCAAAACCCCGCGGCCTCTGCCACGCGTTCGCCGCCACGACGGCGCACGTGCTGGCGCGCTATCAGGGTGAACGCGCCGCCGCGGGACAGGCCGCCATCCTCATGAACAAGATCGGCCAGGGCACCGTGATCACGCTCGGGGCCCGCGTCGATCGCGAGACGTACCTCGACCTCATTCATACCCTTTGCGAACTGGCGAAAGTCGAACCGCTCGCCACCGGCAGCGGAGACGTCATGGTTATCCCGCGCATGAACCCCGACACGACGATCGCCGCGTACGGCGTCGTCAACCTCACGCGCGAAATTCAGTCGATCACGCTCCCCAAGCCGGGAACGGACCGCCTGACCGCCGCCCCCACCAGCGGCGAAGTCACGCTCGCGCCGTTCGAGGTGAAGCTGATCGAAGTCGGCTGAAACTCCCCGCGCGCAGCTACGTCTATCTAATGTATCGTCAGTGGACAGGACGAATGATTCGTGTGTGCCGGCTGCTGTACGTTTGACGAAGTGCGCACGGTCATCCTGAGGGAGTTTCGACGACCGAAGGATCTGCCCGGCAGGAGACGCCCTTCGACTTCCCGGCCAGATCCTTCGCCGCGCTCAGGATGACGAGTAACGCGTCAGGCAATAGTTTTCGTCGATCGTGCGCCAACGCTGATCCCGCCCGCCCAAAGTTGATCTCTCACCCGGAGGTCCCGCATGGCCCGCCAACGCTCTTGTCGCGCCTTCACGTTGATCGAGCTCGTCGTCGTCGTCGGAATCATGTCGCTGCTGATCGCGATCCTGATTCCAGTCGTCAGCCGCGTGCGCAGCGCGGCCATGTCGGCGAAGCTGGGCAGTGAAAGCCGCCTCGTTCAGGCCGTCGCCGCCAGTCCGGCTGCCCCCGGGGCGGGGAATAACCAAGCCGTCGGCGGCATCGTGCGCGAGGCGGCCCGTTCCCTCCCCCTCGCCGTCGTCAAGTCGTTCACCGCGAAAGTCGATCTCGCGCCGCGCCTGTCCGTCGGCACGGCCGAGCCCGAATCGATTTACGAGGCGAAACTGACCGCCGCCATCACCGCCAGCGCGCCGCTGGGCGAAGGAGCGACACGTCCGCGCCCGTGCGAGATCCACCTGCCGCTCCCGCCGCAGATCATCTCCCTCGCCGAACTCACCGTGACCGCCAACGGCGAGCCGGCCGACAACGTGACCCTCAACGGGCCGACGCTCGTCTGGACCGGCCCGCTCACCGACGAGCCCACCGCCATCAACGTCACCTACGCCGCCGTCGGCAAGGGACTGTACGAGCTGCAGACGCCGCCCGGCCGAATCCTCGACACGTTCAACCTTGAGTTGGTCGCCAAGGGCTCGGACGTCCGCATGCTCGAGCTCTCCCTGCAACCGACGCGCCTCACGCGCTCGTCCGGGCAGACGACCTATTCGTGGAACTACTCGCGCCTGATGTTCGGCCGGCCGATCGCGCTCGACGTGCTCGGCATCGCCCCGATCGACCGCCTGGGCGAACTCCGCTGGCTCGGGCCGTTGTCGGTCGTCATCTTCGGCCTGATCGTCGGCCTGTACGTCCATGCGCACGCATTGGTCAAGTTCGACCGCTGGATGCTCATGCTGACGCTCGGCGCGTTCACGGGCGCGTACCCGCTGATGTACTTTGCGCAGGAGTTCGTGCCGCTCAGCTACGCGGTCGCCGTCGCCGCCGGGCTGGTGATCGGCGTCATCACCGCCCGGGCGTGGCGCGTGATCGGCTTCGGACACACCCTGCGCGGCGTCACGGTGCCCGCGGTGGCGAGCATGGCCGTCGCCCTCTTCCTCGCCACCCACCCCGAATTCCAGGGCCTGCTCCTCACCGGCTCCGCCATCGCCGTCTTCCTCGTCGGCATGGTCCTCATGCCCAGGCTCCGCGGCGTTCGCGGGCCAATCGCACCGCCGGAACCGATGTTGCAGCCCGCGTGATCGATTCCACGAAAGTAGACTCTTGGCGGATACGGCGTGACCGCGGTACAACGCGATAGCCCATGCCCGCCGCCGCCCGCGTCACCATCCTCCCCGACGAGCCGATCGCGACGATCAATCCCAACCTCTACGGCCACTTCGCCGAGCACCTGGGCTCCTGCGTCAACGGCGGCGTCTGGGTCGGCGAGGACTCCGCGATCCCCAACACCGGCGGCCTGCGCAACGACCTCCTCGACGCCTTCCGCGCCATCGCGCCGCCGGTCCTCCGCTGGCCGGGCGGGTGCTTCGCCGACGATTACCACTGGCGCGACGGCGTCGGCCCGCGCCGCGACCGCCCGAAAACCGTCAACGTCTGGTGGGGCCAGACCCTCGAAGACAACCACTTCGGCACGCACGAATTTCTCAACTTCTGCCGCCTCGTCGGCGCACAACCCTTCCTCGCCGGCAACCTGGGCAGCGGCGCCGTCCGCGAGATGCGCGACTGGGTGGAATACTGCAACTGCGACAAGCCGAGCGCCCTTGCCATGCAACGCTCCGCCAACGGCTCGCCGATGCCCTTTGGCGTGCGCTACTGGGGCGTCGGCAACGAAGCCTGGGGCTGCGGCGGAAACTTCTGCCCCGAAGATTACGGCGCCCAGTACAAGCGCTACGCGACTTACCTCCGCG
>Ga0207674_10002640_pt1 | contig 22397 bp, 13 predicted proteins | sample KBSCornC72_FD_184303 | JGI IMG/M metagenome (GOLD analysis project Ga0207674, IMG submission 184303) | Corn rhizosphere microbial communities from Kellogg Biological Station, Michigan, USA - KBS Corn C7-2 (SPAdes) (version 2) | ecosystem: Host-associated > Plants > Roots > Rhizosphere > Soil ...
ACCAGTACCCTGACAACCAGTCGGAGCTCGGTGAACGCCTGGTTCGAGAATACAAAATTCAAAGTCTGACGGACTGCGTGACATGCCACCGGTAGTCTTATGAAACACGACGAATCCGTCTACTGGCGCAGCTTAGAACAACTTGCTGCGACGGAAGAGTTTCGCGCGTTCGTCGAAGACGAGTTTCCGAACCGTACTCCGGATTGGAACGATCCTGAATCCCGTCGCGCCTTCCTGGGTGTCATGGGTGCATCGATCCTGCTTGTCGGGGCTTCGGCATGCACCAGGCAGCCGAAGGAACTCATTGTCCCCTACGTGCGTCAACCTGAGGAGGTGATTCCCGGCAAACCTCTGTTTTACGCTACCGCGATGAGCGTCGCGGGTATTGGTACTGGGGTGTTGGTTGAGAGCCATCTGGAGCGACCAACGAAGATTGAAGGTAATCCGGAACATCCCGCAAGTTTGGGGGCTACCGACGCTGCGATGCAAGCGAGCGTCCTGACCCTCTACGATCCCGACCGGTCACAGACAGTGACACGCAATGGCAACATCAGTGGTTGGGGAAGTTTCATCGCCGCATTAACCGCGGCACGAGACGCCGCCCAGCCGAAAAAGGGCGCGGGCATTCGAATTCTCACTGGGACGGTAACATCGCCTACACTCGCCGCCCAGATTCAGGATTTCCGTAGTGCGTTCCCTCAGGCCAAATGGCACCAATACGATCCATGCGGGCGGCATTCGGCGCGCGCAGGAGCGGTTACCGCCTTTGGCAGACCACTAAACACCATTTACCGCTTCGACCGTGCTGAGGTGATCGTTTCACTCGACGCGGATTTTCTATGCTCGACGGTACCGGGCAGCCTGCGTTATTCCCGCGATTACAGCGCTCGCCGGCGCATTGCCGCCGAAAATCGAAGCGTTTCGCCTCGCCGCCTTTATATTGCCGAAAATGCGCCTTCAGTGACTGGTAGCATGGCCGACCACCATTTTCGGATGACCGCCGGGGGCGTGGCCGGGTTCGCGGAGGACATTGCTCGCGGCGATGCTGGTGCAACCTCCGCGGAAGTGCGTGCAGTGGTCAAAGATCTCCAAGCGCACCGTGGCGCCGGAATCGTAATGGCGGGCGAATACCAGCCGCCGCACGTGCACGCTTTCGTGCACACAATTAATCAATCCTTGGGCAACACGGGTAAGACTGTGATCTATACCGATCCGGTCGAAGCAAATCCAGTGGATGAAATCGCGTCTATCGCTGAATTGGTCAAGGATATGCGTACTGGTGCGGTCGAGACGCTGCTGATTTTAGGTGGGAACCCGGTCTACGACGCACCCGCCGACCTCAATTTCCTTGACGCGCTCAAGAAGGTGAAATTGCGGGCGCATTTGGGACTCTACCTAAATGAGACAGCGGCATGGTGCCACTGGCATATCCCGGAGGCGCATTACCTGGAGTCATGGGGCGACGCGCGCGCCTACGACGGCACGGCTAGCATCGTCCAGCCACTGATCATGCCTCTCTACGGCGGAAAGACGCTGGTACCGTTGCGAGGTGGTGTCACTTGGCCATCGGTGAATAGCATCCAAGGTCTAGATCAGTTCAAATTTGAGTCTGGTAAGCCACGCCCCTATTTATCAATTCATAGGATCTTTTGATTTGACCGTAGGCTAAGCGCACGCTAAATTCTAAACTGGAAGTACTTAAGGAGATTCGTGTATGCGTGTTTGGGTCGTATGTATGGCTTTGACGGCGGCGGCTTGGGCGGCGGATACAGGCACGAATTCAGCATCGGTCACTTTTGACAAGGATGTCCTTCCCATTTTGCAGGCAAATTGCCAAACCTGCCACAGACCCGGTCAGATCGCGCCCATGTCGTTCCTGACCTATCAAAGCACTCGTCCTTGGGCCAAGGCGATGAAGGCTGCGGTGGCTTCCCGCAAAATGCCGCCCTGGTTCGCCGATCCGCAATACGGCCATTACACTAATGACCGATCCTTGCAGCAAGGCGATATCGATATCATCGCGAAGTGGGCTGATGGCGGGGCCCCCGAGGGTGATGCCAAGGATGCACCGATTGCGCGCGAGTGGCCGGAGGGCTGGAGAATCCAGCCGGATGTCATTGTGCCAGGTCCCGTGATGGAGATTCCGGCACATCCAAAAAACAATGTGGTCGAGTGGATCTCAGTGACCATGCCAACCGGGTTTACGAAAGACACTTGGGTCACATCAGTGCAGATCAAGCCCGAACATCCCGAAGTTACACACCACATCTGTATCGCCTATATGCCCCACAACCCCAACGCGAAAATGGGAGTGCCGCAGTGGCAAGACAAGGAACGTGACGAAGACGGCGCGGCGATTCCGGAAAAGGGACCCACCTTTGGCGGCGGGCCACCGCGCGGTGCAGCTCCGGCTGCACGTCAAGGTGCCGCGGCTTCCGCTACTTCGACCAATGGTGGCGCGGAAGATTGCTACCTGCCGGGGAATCCGGCGGCGGATTACCGGGGACTCAAGGCTGCGAAATTGATTCCCGCCGGCTACGATGTTTTCTATAGCATCCACTACACACCCAACGGCAATACGTATACGGATCATATTCAGTTGGGATTCACAGTCGCGAAAGAAGCGCCAGAACGGCGTTACGTATCTTTGGCTGCGTCGGCGCCAATGGACTCCAAGCGGTTTGCCATACCGCCAAACGATCCGGCCTGGCTGAGTCCGCCGGCGGAGGCCACGTTTCTGCGAGACGTGGAGTTGGTCTTCATGATGCCTCACATGCACTACCGGGGCAAAGACGCAAAATGGACGCTGGAGTATCCCGATGGGCGCCAGGAAGTGGTGCTCAACGTTCCACATTATGACTTCAACTGGCAACTCGGCTACAACACCTCCATAAAAGTGCCGGCTGGAACCAAGCTGCACGTAGACGTTCACTTCGATAATTCGGTCAACAACAAATTCAATCCCAATCCAAACAAGACCGTATATTACGGGCAGATGACCTGGGAAGAGATGATGTACCAGTTCTTCGGCGTGGTGGTTGAGAAGGACGCCGATGTAACCAAGATCATCAAGCTGGCCGTGCCGCTCGCTGGGGGCGGCGGCTAAGCTTGACTCGCTGGTGACTCCAAGGGTATTCTAAACCCGTCCTACAGAGGTCGTGGTTGTGCTTGCACGTAAACTTGAGTACCTGATTGCACTTGCCAAAGAAGGTCACTTCGCCAGAGCTGCCGCGGCATGCCATGTTTCACAGCCAGCACTCTCCGCCGGAATTCAGCAGTTGGAGCATGAGCTGGGAGTTCAGATCGTCAAACGGGGGCAGCGGTTCCAGGGATTTACGGAGCAGGGTGACATCGTCCTGAACTGGGCGCAGCGGATGGAGATGGATTGTAAAAATCTCCGCCAGGAACTGCGCGACCGCACCAATCACTTGGCCGGCACGCTCCGTATCGGCGTATTGAACTCGACCACGCCGTTCCTGTCGATTTTCATGATCCCGTTTTCACAACGCTTTCCGGAAGTGAATCTCAAGGTCATGAATCATAATCCTTTTGACATTCAGCAGGGATTGGAAGACTTTTCCTTCGACATGGCGATTAGTTATTTGGACGACAAGCCGCGGCGTTACCGGTTTTCACACACTCTTTACACGCAAGAGTATTACCTGTTGACTCGAAAGGGGAGTCGATTTTCGCCGCAGGGCCCGGTCTCCTGGGAGGATGTGAAAGGCTTGCCGCTGTGCTTGTTCCCGGCGGAGACGCATGTGTTCGGGACCGAGGTTTACGAGACTTTGGGCGGACCTCATCCTGGTGTCGCGCGCGTCGAGACCAACGCTATGATGATTCTGCTCGATCACGTGCGGACCGGAAACTGGGCGTCTATTCTTCCCAAGCCAGTCCTCTTCATGATCGCGGGCAGCGATGAATTCGAAGCGGTTCCGCTCCCTCTCACGTCCGATGCCGGCGCTATCGGAATCGCGGTTCCTCATCGTGAACCCGAGTCCTATTTGGCAGAGGCGTTTTTTGAGCTCGCGACGAGTGCCGACGTGCTTGGCAAATTCCACGAGTTTTTCCAGCCTAGTCCCGCAGCCACGCACCGATAGAGTTTTTCTATCACTTCAAAGAAACCTTTGATTTGACCACCGGCCGGTGCCGCCTTATTCTGAGTCTCCGTTTCGCGTTCCGCAAAAGGAGAGATTCAAATGGCGAGCAACCGAGGTGTGGCTTATGTCGGTCCGGGCAAGGTAGAGGTCAAGTCCATCGATTATCCGAAGTTAAGGATGCCGAAGAGCGAGACCGATCCGTTTGGAGGCAAGGACGCCCCGCACGGCGTTATTTTGAAAATCGTCACGACGAACATCTGCGGATCGGACCAGCACATGGTACGCGGGCGAACTACGGCGCCTGCCGGACTGATCCTGGGCCACGAAATTACAGGCGAGGTAATCGAGAAGGGCAGCGACGTTGAGATGCTGAACGTCGGCGACATCGTCACCGTTCCATTCAACATAGCGTGCGGCCGCTGCCGCAATTGTCGCGAAGGGAAGACCGGGATTTGTCTCACAGTGAATCCGGCACGTCCTGGTGCGGCTTACGGCTATGTCGATATGGGTGGTTGGGTGGGTGGCCAAGCGGAGTATGTGTTGGTCCCCTATGCAGACTTCAACCTGATCAAGTTCCCTAACAAAGAGAAAGCTCTCGAAAAAATCAAAGATCTCACGTTGCTATCGGATATCTTTCCGACCGGCTATCATGGCGCGATTCAGGCGGGTGTGACTACGGGGTCGATTGTGTATGTCGCTGGAGCCGGGCCGGTCGGCTTGGCTTGCGCGGCATCGTGCCACCTGCTGGGCGCGGCTGTCGTTATTGTCGGGGATATGATTCCAGAGCGCTTGGCTCAGGCTAAGAGTTTTGGGTGCGAAACCATCGATCTTCGCAAAGGAGCATCCCTGGCCGATCAGATCGCGCAGATTACCGGCGAGCCCCTAGTCGATTCCGCCATCGATTGCGTGGGCTTCGAGGCCCGCGGGCATGGGAGCGACGCGAGCGTAGAGCAGCCTGCGACGGTACTGAATTCGATCATGGAGATCACGCGCGCGGGAGGATCGCTGGGGATTCCGGGATTGTATGTGACGGGCGATCCAGGTGGTGTGGATGCTGCGGCAAAAATCGGCTCATTGAGCATTCGCATCGGACTCGGCTGGGCCAAATCGCATTCGTTTCACACCGGCCAATGTCCGGTGCTGCGCTACAACCGGCCACTGATGCAGGCGATATTGCACGATAAGATCCAAATCGCCAAGGCAGTAAATGCCACCTTGATATCTCTGGACGATGCGCCCAGTGGATACCGGGATTTCGACCATGGCGCGGCCAAGAAGTTCGTGATTGACCCCCACGGGGCGGCCAGGAAAGCTGCCGCCTGAACAGAGCTCACAAGGAGACCAACATATGGTGACATTAGCAGACGCACGTAGAGTGATTGCGGCAGCGGAGGAGAAAGCGAGTGAGATCGGGCAACCGATGAACGTCGCTGTGGCCGACGAGGGCGGCAATATCGTGGCTCACGCACGGATGGACGGCGCGTGGATCGGCAGCATCGATATCTCCCAGAAGAAGGCCTACACATCCCGCGCCTTCGATATTGCGACCAAGGACCTGGCGGCGCATTCGCAGTCTGGCAATCAGTTCTTCGGTATCCATGCCTCCAATGGCGGAAAGATTATGATATTCGCCGGCGGGATTCCATTAAAGAAGAACGGAAAAGTGGTCGGAGCAATTGGCGTGAGCGGGGGGTCGGGGGAGCAAGATCATGCCGTGGCCGAGGCTGGAGCGGCGGCTTTCTGAAGAAGAGCTCGCTTGATAGGGTTGGGTTATCAAGTGTTAGGAAACTTCGATTTGACATCCAACTGATCACGGCAGTAACGTTGACAACAGCCTGAAATCTTCGGCATGCGAAACTTGCATGCGAGGCGCGACAGGACGGGGTTCGAGGGGGGACAAAATGTCTAAAGAATCTAAGCGGGTCAATGTTTTAAGTGTCCTGGCCTTGGCGGGGCTACTAGGTGTTCTCAGCCAAGCTACCGTCTGGGCGCAAGCGGTGACCGCACAAATCAGCGGCACTGCCAAAGACCAATCCGGCGCAGCGATACCAGGTGTGGAAGTCACAGCCACACAGACGGAAACCGGGACGAAACGAAACGTCACGACCGATGAATCAGGATTCTATAACCTAACGAATCTGCCCATTGGACCCTATCGGTTAGAGGCGGCCAAGCCTGGTTTCCGTAGCTATGTGCAGACCGGAATTGTATTGCAAGTGAACAGCAACCCGGAAATCCAGTTGACCCTCAATGTAGGTCAAGTGACCGAAACTGTCGAAGTGGCAGCAAATGCCAGTGCCGTAGAGACGCGCAGTATGGGTGTCGGCTCGGTCGTCGAGAACCAACGCATTTTAGAGCTACCACTCAACGGACGTCAGGCCACTGATCTTATAGCGTTGGCGGGAGCGGCTGTACAGACCGGCTCCTCGCCGGCCTGGGCCATGAAAACGGGTGTCAATATTTCCGTAGCAGGAGGCCAAACTTACGGTGTCACATATCTGCTCGATGGTGCTCCGCACAGCAATTTCTACGACGCCACTGGCATGCCTGTTCCTTTCCCAGACGCGCTCCAAGAATTCAAGGTCGAGACCAGCGCGCTGAGCGCGCAGAACGGAACGCATTCGGGAGCGGCTGTGAGCGGCGTGACCAAATCGGGTACCAACGCATTTCATGGCGACTTATTTGAATTCGTGCGCAACTACCAATTCAATGCGCGGAATGCTTTTGCGGCCAAGCGCGACACTCTGAAGCGCAATCAATTCGGCGGCACGATAGGCGGCCGGATCATAAAAGACAAGCTATTTTTCTTCGGCGGCTATCAGGGCACTCGGACCCGCCAGGCGACCAGCGACAACACAGCTTTTGTTCCTACGCCGAAAATGCTCACGGGCGACTTCACCACGTTTGCGTCCGCCCAGTGTCAAGGAACCAATAAAAGCCTCACCGGCGGATTCGTTGGCAATAAGATCGATCCAAAGCTGTTCAGCCCGGCTGCCCTGAAGGTCGCGGCGCTGCTTCCCGCCGCCACCAATGACTGCGGACTCATTCTGTTCGGGCTAAAAGGCGTCGAAAATCTGGGTCAGTATGTGGCCCGTGTGGATTATCAAATGAATGAGAAGCACACGATTTTCGGGCGTTATCTGGCAACACCAATCTTCGACGCAGTCCCTTACAGTCTATCTGGAGGCAATGTGCTTACCACCGCCACTCCAGCCGGCTCGCCCGTGAACAGCTATGGTCAGGATGACTTGGCGACTTCGTTTACGATTGGCGAAACCTGGCTGATCAATCCGACCACCGTAAATTCATTCCGTGCGTCGTTGAATCGCGTGGCAGCCAACCACCCGGGCCCGTCGTTTTTTGGACCCTCTGACGTTGGCGTCAAAGCATTCAGTTATCTTCCGCACTTCATGAGCATCACGGTTACGGGTGGTCCGACCATCGGGCAGGGCACAGGCGCGGATCTTTTCGCCAATAGCACCCAATACCAGTTGAACGATGACGTGAGTCTGGTGCGCGGGTCGCATCAATTTGGAGTGGGGGTAAGTGCCGCTCTCTCCACCGTGTATGCATTGGCGAATGTGTTCTCGATTGGGACCTACCCATTCACGGGGCAAGCGACAGGTTTGGGGATGGCTGATTTCCTGATGGGAAAGGTAACAGGTTCGCAGCAGGCGACTCCCAACGGACTGGTCAACTACGAGCGTTTCTTCGGGCTCTATGCGCAAGATACGTGGAAGGTGAGCCAACGGTTGACGGTGAATTATGGTTTGCGCTGGGATCCCTACTTCCCCATGCAGCTCAAGCAAAATACGATCTTCAACTTCAGTATGGACCGCTTCCGCCAGAACATTATCAGCAAAGTGATTCCTAACGCTCCTGCGGGCTTCTATTATCCGGGCGATCCCGGTTTCAACGGGCAAGCCAGTATCGAGAGTCAGTGGATGCACTTTCAGCCGCGCGTCGGTTTTGCGTGGGATCCTACCGGAGATGGAAAGACCTCTATTCGCGGTGGCGCTGGCATTGCATACGATTTTGTAAATCAACAACTGCACCACAACACCACAACGGCGGCGCCGTTCGGTGGGCGTCAACTCAAGCCCAACACCATTAGTTTTGACGATCCGTGGGGAGGCTTCCCCGGAGGCAACCCGTTCCCGTATGTGTCGGGCCCTGGGAACTATCTATTTACGCCCGCCAGCACCTTCCAGCCAATTCCTACAGACCTGCGAACGCCGAAAGTCTACTCCTGGAACTTCGGCATTCAACGTCAAGTGACGAAAGAGCTGTTTGTATCCGGGAGCTATATCGGCAACAATGCGATTCACCTGCTAACATCTGTGGAATTGAACCCGGCCATTCTGGTTCCCAATACCGCGGGGACCCCGCTCGGCACTTGTCCTACAGGCGTAACGGTGGGCTGCAACTCGCTGTCGAATACCCAACAGCGGCGCGTGCTTTCATTGCAAGACCCCGTGAAATCGGCGAACATCGGATTCCTCACGCAGTATGACGATGGGGCCACGCAGTCTTACCATGGGCTCCTGATGAATTCCACTTGGCGCCCAAAGCAAGGCGTCAACATCAATGCGAACTACACGTGGTCGCATTGTCTTGCGGACTACATTTTCCAGGGAACGCCGCCCAACCCCGGGCAAAACTATTTCCACTATTTCGACCGGCATGCAGATCGAGGTAATTGTGTGGGCGATCGGCGCCATATTTTCAATTTGACGGCTGTCGCGCAGAGCCCGCGCTTTGACAATCGGGCCCTGCGCGTCGTTGGAACCGGCTGGACCGTCTCCACGATATACCGCTATCAAACGGGAGCGTATCTGAGCGTTATATCCGGCGTCGACAGATCGCTCAGCGGAATCGCAGCGACGATTCAGCGTCCCGACCAAGTGAACTCCAATGCAATCGCGGCCGATTCTGGTTCCGCCTGCGTCGGGCGTCCAGGATGTATTAGCTGGCTGAACCCTGCGGCCTTCGCGCAGCCGGCCTTCGGCACTTTCGGTAACGTGGGTTACCAAAATATTCTCGCGCCCGCTTTCTGGCAGTTCGATGCAGCGCTCTCCCGCGAATTCCGGGTCCGTGAAGGCCAGCGTCTTGAAATTCGCGCCGAAGCGTTCAATATCATCAACGGCGTCCGGCCGGTGACGCCGGCAGCGGGCAGTTCGACATTGAACATCAATAGCCCGAACACTTTCGGCGTAATTCTGAGCTCGTACGATCCGAGAATCATGCAGTTCGCTGCCAAGTTCGTTTTTTAGGGAATCACCCTCGCGGCAGAGTCTACAGCTTCAAAAGTCAGCCGAGCTTGATCAGGGATGTGCCTGGCATGCGCAGTCGGCTGAGTTTCTCGATCTCCGCGAGAGCGATCTCCAGATTGCGGCGAGCGACTAGCGCGTGTTCGCGGGTTAGGCGCTCCGCGAGCGGTCCGTCCTTGCTTTCGATAGCGAGTATGATTTCATGATGTTGTTCAATCGCGAGCGGCATGATGTCGCGGCCCGATACCGGCACCGGGGCTGCGGGGGAAGCGAAGGGAATCGCATAAATTCGCTCGACTACCGCGCGCAACATGGGACTCTTCGCCAGGTCCACCAGGGCGAGATGAAAGGCCGCATTTAATTCACCATAACGGGACAATTCATCGGTGGGGCCTGAACCTGGCTGCATCGCCGTCGGGCTGGCGGTCATGAGTGCATCGATTTCCGCGTTGCATTGGCGAAGAGAGTTCAACTCGTAGGGATCGGTGATCCTCTCGGCCGCGAGTTTCGCCGCCATACCCTCGAGTGTGCCGCGCATTTCAATCGCGTCCCAAATGTCTGTCTTGGTGAATTCGCGTACGGCGAAGCCACCGCCTGTGGACGGCTCGAGCAAGCCTTCCTGAGAAAGGCGTTCCAATGCCAGACGCACTGGCGTCCGCGAAATGCCTAGTCGCACTGCTAGGGGGATCTCCGCGATGCGCTCGTGCGGTCGAAACTCCCCCTTGAGGATCATCTCGCGCAACTTCACGGAAGTGCGGCCGCTATGAGATTCGGGCGCGGTCTTGCGTCGCAACTTAGAGGGTTTCTTCAACGGATCATCATAACACCAACTGCATACATGCTCGAGCGATTTCTCTCAGAAAGCCCGCAGGACGAAGCCTAGTCGAAGTGACGATTATGCGTGGTATCAGTCACTTAGAATCTGCCCTGCGTTCATAACGAGAGGTTATCGAAACCCATCGACTATCTATTTGACGTTGCATGCAACGGGGACTTATCATTCGTGTTGTAGTTTATGGAGGAGAGCGACTGTATGAAGAAGTCAGCGGGCTCGATTGTGATCGGTCTTTCGTCCTTGGCTGCGGGCTTGGCGATTCTGGTGTTCAACGGGTACGCACAGCAGCCTTCACGAGTTTCCCAGACTGAGCACGTCGATTACAACTGGCAGATCCGGCCCATCCTTTCAGACAACTGCTACCGCTGCCATGGGCCTGACGCGAAAAGCCGGCAGGCGGGACTGCGACTCGACCAGCAAGAGAGCGCGTACGAGCAGGCGATCGTGCCTGGCAAGCCGCAGGAAAGCGAGATGATCCGGCGGATCTCCTCGAAGGACCCGGCTTATCGGATGCCGCCGCCCGCGGCGAGCGCCAAGCCCCTCACGGATGCCGAGGTGGCCACGCTGACCGAATGGGTCAAGCAAGGCGCCGAATACAAAACGCACTGGGCTTTCATCACGCCGGTGAAGGCGCCTTTACCGCAGACGAGTTTGACGAGCCGTGTGGTGAATGCGATCGATCGCTTCATCTTTGCGCGACTGGAGAAAGAGGGATTGAAGCCGTCGCCCGAAGCCGACAAGGAGACTCTGATCAATCGCGTCACGCTTTCTCTAACGGGATTGCCTCCGACACTTCCGGAAGTAGATGCTTTTCTTGCGGATAAGAGTCCGAATGCTTATGAAAAAGTCGTCGACCGGTTGTTGGCGTCGCCCACATACGGCGAGCACATGGCGGCTTACTGGGCCAACATCTCGCGGTATTCGGAGAGCGACGGTTTTTTGGACGATCATCACGACCGCTTGTTCTGGCCGTATCGCGATTGGGTGATCTCGGCATTCAACCGAAACATGCCGTTCAATCAGTTCTCGACCTGGCAACTCGCAGGGGATCTTTTGCCGAATGCCACTAAGGAGCAGAAGCTGGCGACGGCGTTTCTGCGGGTGGGGAAGCGGACGACGGAGAATGGCGCTATCGATGAAGAGTACCGCGTCGAGTATGCGCTCGATCGCGCCAATGTTGTGGGAGGTGGGTTCCTGGCGCTGACCACCGGATGTGCGCGCTGCCACGATCACAAATATGATCCGATCGCGCAGAAAGAATACTACTCGCTATCGGGATTCTTCAATAGCGCGGATGAGCCAGGCTTCTTTGCGCCCGGGTTTAGCACGATTCAGGGTGGCCCCACTCTGCCTTGGACCGACAAAGCGACCGATGAAAAGATCGCCGCTACTGAACGTGCTCTGAAGTCTGCGGAGAGTGCCTATTCGGCCGTGCGCCGCGCTGCCAATGCCGAGGCAATCGCACGAGTCGGCGTGTTGCTCAAGCAACCAGCCAGTGAAGTAGCGGGCGTGGTTCAGAAGTCGCTGGATTCGGCAACAGTGGCTTACTATCCTTTTGAATCCACCGCTCCCATTCCGGACGATCAATTGCCTAAGTCGCGGGCACGGCGCGGACAGAAGCCTCCAGCAGATCTGGTGTCGCCCTTCCGTGGACGCGATCCCAATGGACCGCCACCCGAGATCGACGCGGTACGCGCAGCACGAGAGTTCGGGCAGCGCCTTCCGAACAGCATGATCCGCGAGAACCTCGTTTTCTCACCGAGCGGTCTTCCAGGCGGCGAGCCTGCGGTGCTGGAGGAAGCAAATCTGCGGCCCGGCGGCGCCAAAGGGAATGCGCTATTTTTCACGGACACGAATCGCGGTTTTCTGGGCAAGAGCGTTGGGTTCTACGACCGGACGCAGCCGTTCAGCTTCGACCTGTGGGTTTATGCGGTTTCAGTCTATGAAAACTCGCAGGTCTTGAATCATCGCGATGATGACAACTCCGGTGGTGCTGGTTACAAACTGAACCTGGAAAAGAATCATCTTTCGTTTTTCATGATGCACTCCTGGCCCTACAACATGCTGCACGTAGTTTCCAAGGAACCGGTTCCTATCAAACAATGGACCCACGTTTCGATGACCTACGACGGCTCCAGCCGTGCAGCGGGATTGCACCTCTATGTCAACGGCGAGCCCGCGGAGGTGGACGTCGAGCACGATCATCTTACGGAAAGCAGTTTGCCTCGCAGCTATGCGGCAGCGTTTAATGAGTTTGTCGGAGTGGAGTTTGGTCGCCGTTTCCGCGAAGTCACCATGAAAGATGGCGGCATTGATGAGGTTCGCTTCTTCAATCGAGCGCTTACACCGCTTGAAGTAAGTTATCTACACAAGGGTGCCCGAGCCATCGAAGCCGAGCGTGCGAAGTTGGCTGACGAGATGGCTGAGTTGGTGGCTGGCAATGATTCGCGGGTGATCGAGGCCGGCAAAGTTCTGTATGCGGCGCGGGAAGCGCAGAATCAAGCTGTTTCTTGGGTGCCCGAGGTTATGGTGATGGCGGATGCGCCCAAGCCCCGACAGACTTACGTTCTGAGCCGCGGGCTTTACAATGTACGCCTAGATCCAATAGATCCTGCGCCTCTCACCCAAGTCTTCCCGTTTGACCCCAAGCTGCCGAAGAACCGTATCGGCCTGGCGCAGTGGCTGTTCGATCCTAAGAACCCGCTGGTATCGCGGGTCTTTGTAAACCGCATGTGGCAGCAGATGCTGGGGAAGGGAATCGTAGAAACCTCCGACGACTTCGGCATGCAGGGGTCGCGACCGACGCATCCCGAGTTACTCGACTGGCTGGCTGTCGACTTCATCGAATCCGGTTGGGACATGAAGCGCTTGAATAAGATGATCGTGATGTCGGCGACGTTCCGGCAGTCTTCCGATGTGAACGATGAAATCGTAAAGCGAGATCCGGGCAACGTGCTCTATGCTCGAGGGCCGCGCATGCGCATGTCAGCCGAACAAATCCGCGATAACGCGCTCGCGGTCAGCGGATTATTAGTGAAGACGATCGGAGGCCCGAGCGTTTATCCGTACCAGTCGGACGGCGTGTGGGTGTTGGGCGTAACTCCCTACCGCTATCCAAGGCCCGACGAACTTTCTCCGGAAGAACAGCATCGGCGCAGCCTGTATTCTTTTGTGAAACGCAACACTCCACCGCCTTCTATGTCGGTGTTCGATTTCTCGGAGCGCCATGGCACTATTGCGCGGCGCCTTACGTCCAACACGCCGTTGCAGGCTCTGGTGTTGCTCGACGATCCGCAATATTTGGAAGCGTATCGTGTGTTGGCGACCACCGTCCTCAAGGAGAAGACCGATAAGGACGAGCAGGTCAAGCTGGTTTTCCGCTTGGCCACGAGACGGTTTCCGAAGGAAGCGGAGATGGCTGAGCTTCGGCAATACTATGAGCGGGAACTCGCCCGGTTTGATGGCGAGAGGAAGAAAGCCGAAGACCTGGTTCACGTCGGTGTAACGCCGGTGGATTCCTCGGTGGATGTGGTGAGGATCGCAGCGCTGACCAACGTCGCAGCTGCAGTGATGAACACACCGGACGCATATTCGATTCACTAGAGGCCCTATGAAACAGATAGACGCGAACAGATTGAAGACTGCTCTGGCTCGCAGAGCCTTTCTGAAGACTGGCAGCGGACTAGGTGCGCTCGCGCTCGCTGAACTTATGGGAGGGACGCGGCTGCTGGGGCAAACTCCCTCATCCGCCGGAGGCGTGGTAATCAAGAGCAACGGCGTGCTGAAGAACCTGCACTTCGCGCCTCGCGCGAAACGAGTGATCCGCATTCACATGATCGGAGCGGTTTCGCAGGTGGATAGCTTCGACTACAAGCCCATGCTTGAAAAGATGCACGGCGAACAACTCCCGCCGTCCGTTCGAGGAAAAGGGCGGCTTTCGACCATGAGCGCGGCGCAGTCTTCGTTCCCGATCGTGAAAGCCATTAGCCCGTTTTCGCAGCACGGCCAGAGCGGCGCCTGGGTCAGCGATCTGTTCCCCTACACGGCGAAGGTTGTAGACGATCTTTGCTTCATCAAAACGCTCCGTACGGATCACGTCAATCACGATCCTGCCGCGAAATTCTTGCATACCGGCTTCCAGTTGGCGGGTCGACCACCTGAGGGAGCCTGGGTGGCGTACGCAATCGGATCGGAGAATCAAAACCTCCCGGCGTTCGTTGCGTTTACCTCGGGAACCTTCGGCGGCGTGAGCCATGATGCCTCGAACTGGGGATCGGGCTTTCTTCCTTCGCAGTATCAGGGCGTGCCTTTCCGCGCAGGCAAGGACCCGGTGCTCTACGTAAGCAACCCGAACGGAATGGAAATGCAGGATCGCCGCGGGATGCTGGATGTGATTGGCAGGCTTTCTGAGGCGCAGCACAAGATTTCCGACGACCCGGAGATTCCAGCCAAGATCAGTCAGTATGAGATGGCTTACCGGATGATGACTTCGGTTCCGGAAGTGGCCGATATCAGCAAAGAGCCCGATCGTATTTTAGATATGTACGGTCCGGATGTACGCAAACCCGGCACCTTCGCGCGTAATTGCCTGCTGGCAAGGCGCCTGGCCGAGCGCGACGTACGGTTCATTTCCGTCATGCATGTGGGATGGGATCACCATACCAACATCCTGCAGCGGCATCCGCCGGACTGCCTGATGGTGGATCAACCATCCGCAGCGCTGGTCGCCGATCTGAAACAGCGCGGGCTGCTGAAAGACACGTTAGTGATGTGGGGCAGCGAGTTCGGACGGACCTCATTTGCGCAAGGCCCGATTGATTCAAACGTGGGGCGGGACCACCACGGGAACAACTTCACATGGTGGCTAGCTGGCGGTGGTGTAAAACCCGGCTTCAGTTACGGCGAGACCGACGACTTTAGCTATAACGCGGTTACGCCCTCGGTCGAAATCCACGACGCGCATGCAACCATGCTACACATCCTGGGAATCGATCACGAACGATTGACGTACCGCTCGCAAGGACGTGATTTCCGACTCACGGACGTCGCGGGCAGGGTTGTAAAAGGCATCCTTTCGTAGCGATTGCTTAGGAATTTTACAGAAGTGCGCGGGACCGCGTAGAACCAAAGGTGTCCTTATACCCGATGGAATCACAAACACGCAGGGCATTTTACGAGTCGTTGCTTTCTGGTTTAGGGTCGATCATCGTACTGGGGCTAAGTCTGCCTGCGATCGCCTATCTGTTCGTCACGAGAAGTTCTGTGAGAAAGGAAGACTTCGTGAAGGCGGCCGACCTGGCACAGTTGGAGCTTGGCATGCCGCAGGAAGTCACTTTCGAACGAACGAGAGTCGACGGCTGGCGTACGTTCAAGGAAAAAGGAATTGCATGGGTGGTGCGTACTAGCGGAAACAAGGTAGTGGCGTATTCGCCTCAGTGCACGCATTTGGGCTGTGCTTATCACTGGGAAGCAAACCGCAATCAGTTCGTGTGTCCGTGCCACGAATCGTGTTTTTCGATCGAGGGAAAAGTGATGGGAGGGCCAGCGGCAAGGCCGCTCGACCGTTACGTCACCGCGTTGGATGACGGGAAGCTACTGATTGGCTCGGAGATTCTGAAGGCATAACCCTCAAGATCCTGAGCGCTTGATTGGCTGATGGGGCCAGTGCGGGGGAGTTTTTTTTCGAGGCCCAAATTTGCATCATTTGCTCCGTTAAGAGTTCGTTGTTAGAATGCTCAGTATTAGAAACAAACCACTTGCTCATGAAACCGTGAATCGAAACTGCAAACCATATGCTGACGTTCTACGCTTCAAGCTGTGAATCGAAAGTCGAATCCATGCGCTGGTAAGCGGAGTCGACAGCCCCGGGGCGAGCCCGATCCGCTCACGCTGGACATGCTTGATGGATGACGAGCGGTCACCACGCGGGTGGGTGGGCCGCAGAACCGAAGTGGCCTACTGGCAAACGACGCTCGCAAAAGTGTGGACAGACGTATTCTTACCTCCGAGGCTCAGGGGGCGGAAATGAATCTGCATCAGAAGATTCTTCACCCAATCTACCGTCAACTTCCTTAAGTTCACTGAGTGGGATGTGTTAACGTCCCTGGCCTTGGTTACCTCGCCTTGCGAGTTGATCCTCAACTCAAAGAAGCCGTGCGCATAGACGGGACAATTTTTGTCGTCGGCCGGTAATTCCAGCCAGGCCCTGTCTGCGTTGTAATGCAGCTCGTTTGGTAAGCCTCCCGGCGTCAGCCTGCCAAACTGCTCGCGGGAGGTTACATCGGTTTCCGCCAAGAGCCCTGCACCGAGCAAGAACAAAAATACGAAAATAGCGCGCACGCTATGATCTCCCAGACTGCAAGATGCTAAAACAGTCAGAACGACGCAATATTAGAACCACGACACTCTGACTGCTACCTGCCCAAAAATAGCGTCGGAAGCTAGAATGGTCCGCCAAGATCAAATGACGCGGACAGTCGCGCGACGCCCAGCGTCCCTCTATAACAATCAAGGCGCAGCCTTTGCGAGAAGAGGAGAATGGCATGTTCGCAAGTCTTGACGAACAAATGAAAGTCGATGATGCCACGGCAGAATCTTCGTTGCGTTTGTTGCTGTGGTTGTATTTGGCATGCTCCATTGCGCGCTTCGCAGGGTCAAGACTATGAGGCTCGCAGAAGCGTAGCGAGCGATCGCAATCGACTGGATTGCCGTTATGTACCAAAGCGAAAAGCTTGGCGCATCCACGCACTGGCCGAAGGCGGCCTTTCCGAGCGGGCGGGCCGCCGTGCGCTGGAAATTGCCAACGACGCAGATCTCCGTCTACGCTTCCGGAAATCTTTCGAGGCCGCCAGCAGCCTATTCACAGTCCAGGGCCGCACAATAAATTAAATCTCCTGGAGCTCCGGATGAATCAACGCTGTGAGTGCTGCCGCTGATTCATCAGTTGGCGTGTGGTCGTGTCAACCAAGATGGCTCCTACAATCACAAATACTTACTCCTCACCTCCGCTAGATGCCTGCCTGCTATCGAACGGCCGCTACAACGTGTTATTGACTGCAGCAGGTAGCGGTTACAGCGTCGTTAACGGGATGGACGTAACGCGTTGGCGCGAGGACGCAACCTGCGACTTCTGGGGCCAGTATTGCTACGTTCGCGACTTGGACGACGGCCGAGTCTGGTCCGCCGGACGCCAGCCCATTGGCCAGAGCGCCGACGAGTACGTGGTAGAACTGCGACCGAATCGCGCTGCCATCCAGCGGCGTGATGGAGAGATCGAGACCCGATACGAAGTCGCTGTCGTATCCGATGCGGACGCGGAGGTCCGCCGGATCACGCTGACCAACCATGGCGACCGGCCGCGCACGCTGGAGGTGACCAGCTACGCGGAAGTGGCTCTCAATCCGCGCCGCGCCGACCAGGCGCACCCCGCCTTCGCCAAGCTCTTCCTTGAGACCGAATACCTGAGCGGGGCTTCGGCCTTGCTATGCCGTCGGCGACCGCGCGCGCGGGACGAGCAGGCGTTTTGGGCTTTGCACGTTCTGGCAGGCCCTGAGGGCGGCGCGGCGATCGGAGACGTTCAGTTCGAGACGGACCGGGCGCGGTTCCTGGGACGCGGCCGTTCGGCCGCGAACCCCGCGGCCCTCGAAACAAAAGCGCCCCTTTCGGGGACATATGGCCCGGTGCTGGATCCGGTTTTCAGCCTCCGCCGGAGTGTTCGTCTTGCGCCGGGCACGTCCGCGGTCCTGGCATTCAACACCGCGACGCCGCGGGATCGCGAAGAGGGGCTGGCGGTGGCAGACCGGTTCAACGACCTGGGAGAGGTCGACCGCGTATTCGATGAGGCTGCGTCATATGGGCAGGCGCAGCTCGCCCAGTTGGATCTGACCCTGGACGACGCCGCGGCATTTCAGCGATTGGCCGCTCACGTCATCTTTACGGGTCCGTTCCTGCGGTCACCTGCGTCCGTGGAGGGCAACAAACTCGGCCAACCGGGCCTCTGGCCACACGCGATCTCCGGGGATCTGCCTATCGTGCTGCTGCGGATCGGCACCGCAAACGGTGGGGTGGAGCTTACGCGGCAGGTTCTTCGCGCCCACAGATATTGGCGCTCCTGCGGCCTTGTCGCCGATCTGGTCCTGCTGAACGAGGCGAGCGACGACCTGCGCCGCCAGCTCGACGCCTTGGTTCAGAGCGGTCCGACAGCCCACCTCGCCGACAAGCCGGGCGGTATCTTCCTGCGCGACACCGCGGCACTCTCGGACGAAGACAAGACGCTGTTCGAAGCCGCCGCTCGCGTGATCCTCCGTGACAGCAGCGGGACCCTGGTTGAACAGTTGTCGCGCGCGGGAAGCCCCCTGAGGGTGGGCGAAAGCGAGGTGAAGAGAAGTCTGGGAGGCGCCGGCCGATCTTCCCGTGCCCCCCTCACTTACTCTGTTGGCGATGCGTCAGCGGCGGCCGGCGAGCATCTGCTCTTCGATAACGGCTTCGGCGGGTTCACCGCGGATGGCCGGGAATATGTTATCTCCCTGCATGCCGATGAGAGGCCGCCTGCCCCGTGGACGAACGTGCTCGCTAACCCCGATTTCGGTTGCCTGGTAACCGAAGCCGGCAGTGGCCATACCTGGGCAGGCAACAGTCAGATGAACCGTCTTACGCCCTGGAGCAACGACCCGGTCAGTGATCCGTCGGGCGAGGTCGTTTATATTCGTGACCAAGAAACCGGCGAGTTCTGGACGCCGACACCGGCGCCTTGCGGCGGGCTGGCGACGACAGTCGTCCGCCATAGCCATGGATATAGCCGCTTCACTCGGACCAGTAACGAGCTGGAGCAAGATTTAACTATTCTTGTTGCGCCGAGCGCGCCGGTTAAGCTGTTTCACTTGCGCGTGAGGAACTGCGGCGATCGGCCGCGCCGGCTATCGGCGACGTTCTACTGCGAGTGGGTGGTCGGCATCCAGCGCGATCGAGCTCCGCTGCAGGTAGTCTGCTCTGTTGATGCGGAGTCTGGTACATTATTCGCCACCAACGCCTGGGCGGGCGAGTTCGCCGGCCGGGTCGCCTTCGTCGATGTGAGCCGGCGGCCCCGCTCGTTCGCCACAGACCGCGCGGAGTTTCTCGGCCGCGAGGGAAAAACGGCCGCACCTGCCGCCCTAACCCGGAAGGAAATGTCGAGCCAGGTCGCTGAGCTGGGAGATCCCTGCGCCGCGATGATGACGGACCTGGAACTCTCTCCAGGCGGAACCGGTGAGATCGTATTCGTACTTGGCCAGGCAATGAACACGGAAGAAGCCCGGCGACTGGCCCACGCTTACGCCAATCCTGTCCGAGCTCAAGAGACGCTGGAGGAAGTCCGGGCTCTGTGGGACCGCGTCCTCGGGGCTGTCCAGGTTCGTACGCCTGACCCTGCTTTCGACCTGATGTTGAACCGATGGCTGCTCTACCAAACGCTTGCCTGCCGGATATGGGGCCGGTCCGGCTTCTACCAGTCGGGCGGAGCATTCGGATTTCGCGACCAGCTTCAGGATGCAATGGCCCTGGTCTATGGCGCGCCGCAAGATGCCCGAGCGCATATTCTGACGGCGGCTGCACACCAGTTCGAAGAGGGCGACGTGCAGCATTGGTGGCACCCCCCGGCCGGGCGCGGAGTCCGCACCCGCATCACCGACGACCTCTACTTCCTGCCGCTGGTCACCTGCCACTATGTCCGGGTCACTGGCGACTCAGCCATTCTTGGAGAGCGCGTACAGTTCCTGCGCGCCCCAATCTTGAAGGCGGATCAAGAGGAGGACTACAACCTGCCCGAGGTGAGCGACCAGACGGAAACGTTGTATGAACACTGCGTCCGGGCGCTCGAGTACGGGCTGAAGCTTGGACCTCACGGCATCCCCTTGATGGGTACGGGGGATTGGAATGACGGAATGAACAAGGTCGGAGCCAACGGACAGGGCGAGAGCGTATGGAACGGCTGGTTCATGCTGACGATCCTCCGCGACTTCGCAGAAGTGGCTCAAGGACGCGACGACACGGCGAGGGCTGCCTGGTGCCTGGAACGGGCCAATGCCCTGCATGCGGCACTGGAAGAACATGCGTGGGATGGCCAGTGGTACCGTCGGGCCTACTTCGACGATGGGACGCCCCTCGGGTCGGCGGCCAACGACGAGTGCCAGATTGACTCCATCGTCCAATCATGGGCGGTGATCTCAGCTGCCGCGGATCAGGCGCGCGCCCGCCGATCCATGGCAGCGGTTCAACAGCGGCTGGTACGCTCGGACGAGCGGCTCATCCTGTTATTCGACCCGCCGTTCGACAAAGGGGACTTGGATCCCGGCTACATCAAAGGGTATCTGCCGGGCATTCGCGAGAACGGTGGTCAGTACACGCATGCGGCTACCTGGGTGGTGCTGGCGACGGCTCTGTTGGGGCAGGGAGACCGCGCAGCGGAGCTCTTCGGGCTGCTGAACCCGATCAACCATGCGGATTCACCAGATAAAGTTGCTCACTACAAAGTAGAGCCGTACGTCGTGGCGGCCGATGTCTACGGGGCGCCGCCGCACACCGGCCGTGGCGGCTGGACCTGGTACACGGGTTCGGCGGGCTGGTTGTATCGGATCGGCCTGGAAGCGATTTTGGGTTTTCAACTGCGTGGAAGCCGGCTCAAGATCGAGCCCTGCGTTCCGTCAGGCTGGCCGGGCTACGAGATCACATACCGCTACGGCTCAGCCACCTACCACGTGGTGGTCGAGAACAGCAGCAGAAGTGGCCGCGGTATCCGCAGCCTGACGCTCGACGGGCAGGCTGTACCGGGTGGCGCCATCGATCTGGCTAACGACGGGCAGCGGCACGAGGTCGGGGTGACGACTGCGACGCGGCAGGAGGAGCAATCAGTACGTGCCGCTGGCTGATGAGGACGTGAACCCGCTGCTCGATGGGGAAGCTCTGAATGGGCTACCGACCGACCAGGATCTGAGTCGGCTCCAGGTAACTACTCTCCAGTATTATCTTCATGAGACCAACCCGGCCAACGGTCTTATTCGCGATAAGACTAATTCCGAGGCCCCCTGCAGCATCGCCGCCGTAGGCCTCGGTCTGTCAACCATCCCGGTATTGGTCGAACGCGGCGTGATCTCTCGCGAGTTCGCCCCTGAGCTCGTGCTCCGAAGGCTGCGCTTCTTCCACGACAGCCCGCACGGCCCGGAGCCTGATGCCACGGGCTACAAAGGCTTTTACTACCATTTCCTGGACATGAGGAGCGGACGCCGCGTTTGGGAGTCCGAGATCTCTACTATCGATTCAGCTTTTCTTTTCGCCGGGATGCTCGCCTGCGCCGTTTACTTCGACCGGGACACGGAGGAGGAAGCCGAGCTCAGAAAGTTGGCCGACGCGCTTTACCGCCGGGCCGACTGGCAGTGGGCGTTAAATGGCGGCGCGGCGATCTCGCACGGCTGGAAGCCGGAAACGAGCTTCATTCCACACCGTTGGACCGGTTACGATGAGGGGCTACTGCTGTATCTCCTCGGCCTTGGGTCGCCAACTTTTCCACTGCCGCCCGAGAGCTACGACGCTTACTGCTCGACCTACCAATGGAAGAAAATCTACGGCCGCGAGCTGCTCTACTCCGGTCCGCTCTTCACGCACCAACTCTCGCACCTCTGGATCGACTTCCGCGATCTGCGCGACGCTTTCATGCGTGAGCATGGTACCGACTACTTCCAGAACAGCCGCCAGGCGACCTATGTCCATCAGGAGTACGCAGTCCGCAACCCGCTCGAATTCGACGGCTACGGCGAATTCTGCTGGGGAATTACAGCGACTGACGGCCCCGGTTGGGAGAAGCGGACGGTGAACGGAATCGAGCGCCAATTTTACGATTATTACGCTCGCGGGGCGCCGTACGGTCCCGATGACGGAACTATCGCTCCTTGGGTTGCGGTCGCCTCGCTTCCATTCGCCCCGGAGATCGTCTTACCGAGCGTAAGCGCTATGGCCCGGCTCGACCTCGGAGTGACGAAGCGCTACGGTTTCAAACCGTCATTCAATCAGACATACAAAGTGCCGGACAGCTCGACAGGCTGGTGGGTCACTCCCTATCATTTTGGTGTTGACCAGGGCCCGGTGGTCCTCATGATTGAGAACTACCGCACCGGCCTGATCTGGAAAATCATGCGCCGGTCTCCCTATGTCGCGGCCGGACTG
>Ga0207674_10002642_pt1 | contig 22397 bp, 17 predicted proteins | sample KBSCornC72_FD_184303 | JGI IMG/M metagenome (GOLD analysis project Ga0207674, IMG submission 184303) | Corn rhizosphere microbial communities from Kellogg Biological Station, Michigan, USA - KBS Corn C7-2 (SPAdes) (version 2) | ecosystem: Host-associated > Plants > Roots > Rhizosphere > Soil ...
TGGTGCCCCCGGCGCGATTCCAACGCGCGACCTTCCGCTTAGGAGGCGGACGCTCTATGCAGCTGAGCTACGGGAGCACAAGCTGTTAACTGTAAGAAATAATCTACAAAGCGTAAAGCAGCCACGCAAAATGGTGGTGTGCCAAACTGGGCAGAACCCTCTGATTCGGTCGGTTTCTTTTCGTGTTATTTCGTGTCGACTGCTCTCTACATCCAGGGAAAATTGATCCCAGAAGAGACAAGTAATAAAAACAACGAGGTCTATTGGTGAATTAAAGTTGGGTTCGGGAATCGGCCCGCGAGGACGCGCGCCGGTCCGGCAGAAGAGGTTGAGCAGTGATGTGCTAGAGGATCTGTGACGAGAGTTGTTGGGCACGACGCTTCAACAAATTGGCAAACCAGAATATATTTGAAATCAACACTCGAAACTTCCGGAGTCGAAATTTATGAGACGAGCCTGGATCTTCGGTTTTGCGCCCTTGTTGATAGTCCTCTTCACTCTTGTTTGCATCAACTTTCCATACCGCTCTCCGACACTTGCCTCGAAAAGCAATAACAGTCTCGTAGTCGAAACAAAAACAGGAAAGATCAAAGGAGCAACAAGATCCGGAGGCGGTGCCGAGTTTCTTGGAATACCTTTCGCTCAACCACCAGTCGGGAACTTGCGCTGGCGCGAGCCGATGCCTGTTCAACCATGGTCCGATATAAAAGAGACCACGAGTTTCGGTGCACCGTGCGCCCAGGCAATCCTTGGTGATTGGAACCGGAGAGACTCTGAAACCAGTAAAGAAGATTGCCTGTATCTCAACGTGATTACGCCAACCTGGAAATCACCAACGCCACTTCCCGTGATGTTCTGGATACATGGAGGCGCAAACGCCGGAGGAACAGCGTCGAGTTCGCTCTACAAGGACGGCACTTTGGTCCAACATGGCGTCATTCTCGTCACCGCCAACTATCGACTCGGCATCTTCGGCTTCTTTTCGCATTCAGAATTAACCAAAGAGTCGGCCCATCATGCCTCCGGGAATTACGGCTTGTTGGACCAGATCGCTGCACTGAAATGGATCCAGGACAACATCGCAAAATTTGGCGGCGATCCGAAGAACGTCACCGTCTTCGGCCAGTCTGCCGGCGCACAGGACACGAGTTTGTTGATGACGTCACCGCTGGCCAAAGGACTTTTTCAGAAAGCAATAGTGCAGAGTGGTTCAGCGGTTAATCCACCTCTGACTCCTTTAGCCGCCAGCGAAAGAGCTGGTGCGAAATTGACCGAAGCTGCTAAGGCTCCCACCGGCCAGGACTCAATACCCTACTTGCGTCAGCTGTCGGCGACCGACTTGCTCAAATCAATTCCACCGCAGGATCCAACTCAGCTGCCGCTGATTGGACCAAATATCGATGGGTGGGCCATCACACGTTCGGCGGACCAGGTCTTTGCGAATGGCCAGCAGGCTCCTATTCCGATGATTATCGGTACTACCACTCGTGAGTTTGCTTTCGCAGCACCCGCCGATCAGGTGCGTAAGTTTATCGAGAATGTTACTGGAAATTTCGCGGCGAAAGCACTCCCACTCTACGGGCTCAGTGAGAACGGCCAGGGGACGACGGACACGGTTTACGGATCAGCTGGCGATCAATGGTTCAGCGATCTTGTTTTTCGATGTCCTGTCGCGATTCAAGCTGGCTGGCAGACCGCGGCTAATCAACCCACGTATCAATATGAACTCGCCCATGCAATCCCGGGAAAAGAGTCAGAGGGTGCGGTTCACTCCGCCGATCTGCCTTATGTGTTTGGCTATTACCCAAAGTCCGGCAACATCTCCGGCAACTTTACACAGGTCGATTTTAAGCTTGCGGATTTGATCGAGACCTACTGGACCAACTTCGCTAAAACCGGGAATCCGAATTCGACTGGCATTCCGAACTGGCCCCGCTTTGACAGTTCCCAATCTTTTATTCGCTTCACACAGGAGGGCTCTGTTTCTCCAATAGCCGGCGGATTGCGGCGGCCGCAATGTGACATGTTCCGCGAGTTACTTAAAGCGAGGATGGCGGAAGCGAATTGAAGGGGTGAGGTTTGGGCTTTGGCCTTGGAGCTTTGGTCTTGAGTCTTGGGTCACGATGACTTTGAAATGGCGTCAGATCGCCTTCGGCTTTAATCTCTTATACCGAAGGTGTTCGTTAATTCGAGCCCAGGGTTTGCTTTGAAACCCTGGGAAACTAGCTCCCTCAACCATTATTAGCAACCCTGAAAGGGTTCGCCACCGTTTGCTCTTCTTCAATTATCTGATTGTGACTCAATGGCAGTCCTCCGCAACCCTTTCAGGGTTGCGCATAGTTTTGGAGTGTGCTGGTTTCCCAGGGTTTCAAAGCAAACCCTGGGCTCAAATTAGCGAACACCTTCGGTGTTAAGATAAAAGGCCAAAAGCAAAAGATCAAAGGCCCAAGGCCAAAGATCAAAGGCCCCACGTCCAAGACCGATCGACGAAAACAAAGGCAAGGTCCAAGACCCAAACCCCGTCCCTAAGACGCGTACTTAATCAACGACCTCACGTCATAGCCAGCAAGTCTCTCACGGCCAGGCAGGAATTCAAGCTCCACTACAAATACCAGGCCGACTATGACACCGCCTAACTGTTCCACCAGATCAACGACGGCTCGAGCGGTTCCTCCGGTTGCCAGAAGATCGTCGGCGATTATCACGCGATGTCCGTCTCCAACTGCGTCGCGATGAATCTCCAGCGTGTCCTGACCGTATTCGAGGTCGTAAGAGATAGAGGCACAATCGGCTGGAAGTTTTCTTGGTTTCCGCACTGGCACAAAACCGGCGTTCAGGCTGTAAGCAAGAGCGGGGGCGAAAATGAATCCTCGCGCTTCGACTCCAATTACAGAATCGATTTCTTCGCCGTCGAACTCATGAGCAAGCGCATCAACAGTAGCGCGTAGCCCTTCCGGATTCTTCAAGAGAGTGGTGATGTCATAAAAGTTGATGCCGGGCTTAGGAAAGTCCCGCACTTCGCGAATCAGATCTTTGAGATGGTCCATCTTTAGTTGTTAAGGTCCTTTGGTTGTTTGGGGGTTGGGTCTTAGTTTTTGGTCTTTGGACTTGAGTCTTGAGCTTGGACTAGCAACACTAACTTAAAATATCAAGTACCAAGCACAAAGCACAAAGTACGACGCAACAAACCGAGACTACTTATCAATTCTAAAGCTTGAGTAAAGACCGGTTGGATCGATATGCAGTTCCTCGAGTTGCGTGACGACCGCCCATTGCGGGCCCGTCGCCAGATCGTGCTTGAAATCTTCGACACTGTTCGCTGGCCCTTCGACATGCGCCTCGACACTGCCATCGGGACAGTTGCGCACGTAACCAACCACCTGATGACGAGCGGCTGCTCGAAGGGCAAAGAATCGATAGCCTACACCCTGTACTTCGCCTCGGACCACGAATTTTCTAGCGACTTTATTCATATTGCTTAGTGACACTCGTGACAAATGGTAATGATGTAAGAGATTCCCAGTACGCATTGTTTTCACGGTGACGCATTGTAGCGTTTTTTAACCAAGCGCGAGAATCCCATCCACAGATTGCGCCGATTACACCGATTCTTTTTCAACAACGAGTGGCTTGCTCTTTCCAAATTGAGACCTGTCAAACAAACAATCAACTTCCTGTTTTCTCACAATGTTCTTACGCGAGGGCATCTTCCGAGGGCCGTTGGATCTACCGGGCAGTGCGAGCCGGTCAGTACCGAAGCGCGGTAGCGTCGGGTGGCCTTTAGTAACGTCAAGACTAAATGACACGAGGCACCCGACGCTACCGCGCTTCGGTACTGACCGACCTCACAACTTGATCGTTTGGTTAAGCTGACAAAACCGGAAACCTTCTCTCCGATTGTCACGTAATAAACCCGTCTTCGGATGAGCGGCCCGGGTCTAGTCTGTTCAATCCAGCTTTTATTCAAATCTGCGTAGCTCAAATCTTGTTTTTCGTTTAGTTAAGGCTCATTGTTCAGTTTGCCCATTTCACTGCTCAAAGATATTGCTGTTTTCAAAGTGAGGACTCGAATTATGAAACGCTCAGCAGTCAATCTAATTGTGTTGACGCTTCTGTTAACTTCAACTCTCCCCGGCGCCCAGGCAAAACAACTCAACGTTCCCGTCGTGTATTACAAACTTCCGAATGGACTCAAGGTAGTCATTTCGGAAGATCATATTGCACCTGTTGTAACGGTCGCCGTTTACTACAACGTCGGCTTTCGACTGGAGCCAAAAGGCCGGACTGGTTTTGCTCATCTCTTCGAGCACATGATGTTTCAGGGCTCAGCTAACGTCAAAAAATTCGAGCATGCGAAATTCATCGAAGCTAACGGCGGGAGTCTGAATGGACATACCGATTTTGACTACACGAATTATTACCAGACACTGCCAAGTAATAGAGTTGAGACTGCTCTCTGGCTCGAATCTGATCGCATGCGCTCGTTAGACATCAGCGAAGAAAATCTAAAGAACCAACAAAACGTCGTCAGTGAAGAAGTGCGAGTTAACGTTCTGAATCAACCCTACCAGTTTTTTGAATGGATCGAACTCTGGAAAAATGCATTTACCAACTGGAACAACTCGCATAACGGTTATGGTGAGTTGGACGAGATTAACGCAGCAACAATTGAAGACGTAAGAAACTTCTTCAAGACGTATTATGCACCGAACAACGCCGTCCTCACGATTGTTGGCGATATCGATGCTGCCGACGTCAAGAAGATGGTCGAAAAGCATTTTGGAAACATTGCCTCGCAACCACTGCCTGCTCGCGCCGATCTAACCGAACCGGCACAAACGAAGGAGAAACGAGTTTCGCAAACGGACAAGCTTGCTAACTTACCTGCCTTGGCCACCGGTTATCACATCCCGGCACAGAACTCTCCCGACTTTCCCGCGATGGCCCTACTGGTCCAAATACTTCAAGGCGACGACAGCTCGCGCTGGTACCAACGACTCGTGAAGGAGAAGGAACTAACACTGGACCTGACGGGCGGCTTGAATTACTTCGGTAACGAATTCGACTACAGTGGTCCAATGGTGATGACAACACGCGCAACCTACAAACCGGGGCACACCTCCGACGAGGTATTGCGGGAAATGGATTCTGTCATCGCTGAAGTCACCGCCAAAGGCATTACGGAAAAAGAATTAGCCGACGCGAAGATTCGTTACCGTTCCAACTTCTACAGTCAATTAGAATCCGGCTACGGTAAATCACACATGCTGGCCGTACTCGCCTTGTTCCGCGACGATCCGAGCCAGATCAACTCGCTGTTGACACCGTTTGAGAATGTCACCGCCGCTCAAGTGAAGGCTGCGGCCGCTAAATATTTGGTGGCGAGTAATCGGACAGTCATAGATCGCGTCCCTGAGGCAAAAACTCAAACCGGTCAATGACGCCTATCGCGTGTGAGCTAACCTGTAATGAAGTACTTTCGAAAGGCACTCAAAATGAGAATTCTTTTATCAGCCATTTTCCTATCAATTGTTAGCACCCTGAGTTTGGGCCAACAAAAAACTCCGCCACCACCTGGACCCGCACGTCCCTTGAATCTTCCCAAGATTACTGAGAAGAAGCTCGCCAACGGTCTGACGGTGGTCCTTGCTCCTTTGCCAAACGTTCCAAAGGTGTCGGCCATTCTTACTTTTCGCGCCGCAACAAATGCTACAGATCGCGCGGCCCATCCCGGCATTGCTCAGATTGCCGCGGGCGTGGCCAATGAAGGAACTGACTCGCGCTCAAGTAAGCAGATCAAAGAAGAGTTGCGATCAATTGGTGGTTCGCTGGCGCTTGGGAGCGATGCGGACTCGACAACAATGACGGCTACGACGCTGTCTGAATTTTCGCCGCGCATGTTTGACCTCATGAGCGACGTGGCCCAACACGCATCTTTCCCTGAAACCGAAGTAAAGTTGGCCCAGGAGAACACTATTCAACAGATCCGTGCCGGCCGGGCTAACCCCGGATTCCTGGTTAACGAAAGATTTCAAAAAGCTGTATTTGGCAATCACCCGTATGGTTTCGTCGTTCCAGATGAAAAATCGATCAACGCCTTAACTAGCGCCGATTTGAGAGCATTTGTGGCGAAGTACTACATACCGAATGCCTCGCACCTGGTGGTTGTTGGTGATATCGATCCTGACAAAACCTTTGCCGAAATCGAAAAAGCTTTTGGTACGTGGAAGAGCGGCACTGTGCCACCCGATGAAAATCCGCCACTTCCCACTCGCGACAAGAGACAGATCTATTTTGTTAACCGGCCGGGGTCGATTCAGTCGGCCATCTATATCGGCAATGTGAGCATTGCGCGAAATAATCCTGACTATTTCGCGATTCGTACTGCCGATACGATATACGGCGGATCATTCTACTCGCGGTTGACTCGAAACATTCGCGAAAGCAAGGGCTATACCTATTCACCCTTCAGCGCTTCCAACACCCAGGCCAAATCGGGGTCAGTTGTAAGCGGGGCATTTGTTCGAAATGAAGTGACTGGACCAACGCTGCTCGAGATCTTTTATGAGTTAGATAGAATGCGAGTCTTGCCGGTCACCAGTGAAGAGTTAGACGCAGCGAAACAATTCAGTACCGGAAACTTCTCGGTTGAGCTCGCCAGTCAGCTTGGCCTGGCAGGTCGCATCAACACGGTCTATACCTACGGGCTCGATAAGAACTTCATCAACGATTTCCGCCCGAAGATCGAGGCGTTAACAGCGGCTGATATTCAGCGAGCGGCCGCCAAATACTATGACACGTATCGCGCGGCAATTGTGATAGTGGGCGACTGGGACAAAGTAAAGGACCAGGTAACGCCGTTTGGGGATGTAACGATGTATGACTCGGATGGAAATGTAATAACGAAGTAGATTTCTGCTTTAGAACTCTATTGGCGATAGGTCATTGAGGCTTTACGGTATCGCGAGCGAAGCGACCGGATGCCAGACTCAATAAAGCCATTGCGATAATCACAGCGACAAAAAATTGAGTGTGGTATCCGGTCGGTTCGTTCGCGGTACTGTCACGGCTCGCTCTTATTCTTTGTGCAAAGTCGTCAATGAGCAATAGTTTTAGATTTTAAGAAAACAGTTGGATGAGATAGGTATTCGCGTCGTTCAGCCATATCCCACAGTCTCTCATGGCGCTTGTCACAATCAGCACAAGTTGATCTCCCAAAATGAGCGGAGTGATTGCCAACATAATTGACGACACGAGTAACAGGTTTGACGTAGCGTCAGAAAACTCAATTCGTTTCATCATTTTCTAAGTCCTCTCGAGCAGTAGTTAAGAACTTGTCATCAGAGGTAGCTTTCCCGAGTTGAACTTGAAATAACGTTCAGCCGCACGGAACTTGGGGCCGGAGAGGGAGAGTTCGTAGCGGCTCAATCAGCCGCACATGGTCCATGCTGGCAAGCACTGTGCCCTCATTTCAACCAAATGGCTAAAGAGGGTTTAACCCTCGCAGATGCTGAAGTTAGTCGAGAATTGACTCACCCACGACCGGCCAATCCTGATCGGTCAACACAGTCAGTCTGGCAATCCATTTAGCAACTTGACTTGTAGGGGTGTCCCTCTGTGGGCGCCCTTGCTCTATTGTCTGAACTGGAGTAGGAAAACGAACCCTGGATAACAATTGAGGTCTCAGATGACGAATTCAGGGCGTCCACGGAAGGCCCTCCTACAAACATGGTCACTTGCGCATCTAAGCAGTTAGCGTAAAAATAATTATTGCCGGTGAGGAGTCTCGCCGGCGGTAATTTTTGACAAGGGACAATATGGAAAACACGTTTCACACGCAAGTCGATTCTGCGGCAACATTTTTAAGCAGCAGCATCGAATCAGATCAAAATCAATATTCACAAGAATCAAACACACACGATTACGAATTATTTGACGCTTATTCTCGAGCGGTTATTGATGCCGCCGAAAAGGTTAGTCCTTCCGTCGTTTACATCGAGGTAAACCGCAATCTCGACGGCGGGCGCTCGAATGGTCGCCGGCAATCGCGAGAAGTTGCGGGCAGCGGCTCCGGCTTTATCTTCACTCCTGACGGCTTCATCCTTACGAATAGTCACGTCGTAGGCGGTGCCAGGAAGATTGAGGTAGCTCTAACCGACGGTCGCCGTACCGATGCTCAGTTGATTGGGGACGATCCTCATACAGATCTCGCGGTAATTAGAATCAGCGCACCTAACGTCGTTCCGGCACAGTTGGGAACTTCACAGACAATACGAGTCGGACAACTGGCGATTGCTATCGGCAATCCCTACGGTTTTCAGTACTCGGTAACCGCCGGCGTTGTCAGTGCACTCGGGAGGTCATTACGCGCCCAGTCAGGTCGTCTGATGGATGGAGTGATTCAAACAGACGCAGCTCTCAATCCGGGAAATTCCGGTGGGCCACTATTGAACTCTCGGGGCGAGGTGATCGGCGTTAATACAGCTATGATTCTTCCCGCCCAGGGAATCTGTTTTGCTACTTCTATTGATACCGCAAAGTTTGTGGCTGGTCGCTTGATCCGAGACGGACGCGTCAGTCGCAGTTACATTGGAATTGCCGGCCAGAACGTTCCGCTTCCTCGGCGCATCGTTCACTACTACCACTTACCAGTCGAGAGTGGAGTGCTAGTGGTTTCGCAGGAAAGCAACAATGGCAGTTCAAAGACCGCAGCTGTTAATCCGGCGGTGGAAGCAGGATTGTTGGCTGGTGACGTCATCATAGGATTTGACGATCGCTCAATACGCAGCATTGACGACTTACACAAGCTATTAACTGATGAGCGGATCGGCCGCAAGACTCCGTTGGTAGTGATCCGTGGCACTCAAAAGTTGGAACTCGAGATAGTACCGCGAGAGGGTGTCTGAAGTTAGTTGGATGTTAGGGTCAGGAGAATCACCTGGCCCTAATTTCGTTCAGGATTTTGGAGGGGCAGTGGCTATTCCAAACAACGATAGCCTGATGATTACTACTAACGGCATCGAATATCTAATACCCGTAGCCGCGCTAATCCTGGTGATGGTTGTCTGGACTTGGGAAGAGTTCGTCCTGGGTGCGCGTTTGATAAGACTCTTAATGAAGCGATTGCTGGAAAGTAGATCGGGCAAAACCATCTCATCCCAAGATTCCATGTAGGACTGACCCCGCCATCAACACGCTACTTTTATGGTAGCTCGCCTATTCAAGACCTTCCATCTTTCCAAATTTGCTGGAGTCATTACGGCAAAAATGGTATAAGCACGTTACACACTTTTGCCGAACCCCCTGCTGGAGCGTAGGAGTATACGTTTCGGGTTCCCCCAACTGTCCTTAACTCCGGACTGCCTTTGCGGCTGTTCCGGATTTATTTTCCCCCGGGGGCCTTATGAACAAGCCGCTACTTCCCACCATTTTCGTTGTTCTTTTTCTCTTCGTCACCGTCGCAGCTCAAGGTCCGGCAAGTAATCCCACCGCCGAACAATTGGCAGCAAAGCCCCAGGTCGCAGCGGCAATGACCGATTCCGGTGGTGCTTCCAACCAACCTGTTTCCGCCGAATCGGTAGCCGAAGCTAAGCGACTCTACAAAGTTGGCACTCAATACGGTCGCGCAGGTTTATTCAGGCAAGCTGCGGAAGTGCTCGAACGGGTCGTCAAGCTCAATCCGGGACATCCCGACGCCTTCTTTAGTTTGGGTCACGCCTATTTTGATCTTGGTGAGTGGGACAAAGCCGTCGAGAACTTGCAGCGCGCTGTCGACCAGAATCCCAAGGATAAGGAAGCGCGCGAGCGATTAAACTACGCTTCAATGATGCTGGAGCGTCAGCCGCCGCGTACGCGCGAGCGCGTAGCCACAGTTACCCAGACACCGGCGACAGGAACGCCTTCCGACGTTTCGTTGCCTTCACCAACCTCATCTTCGCTGGCCAGTAAAATCTCAAATCCGGAACTCGCCTTGACGAAGCTCTACCGCGTTGGGCCAGGCGACGTTCTGGATGTGCGGCTCGCCGAAGACGCAGCCTCAAAATCTTCTCTATTCACAATCACACCAGCCGGATACCTCGAGTATCCAACTATTCCGGAGCCGATCCACGTGAATGGCTTAACTGTCGAGGAGGTCGGAGCACGGATCACCGATGAATTGCAACGACGTTCGTTGATAAACAAGGCGAATGTGGCAGTTGGAGTTCGAGATTATGTTAGTCACACAATTCTCGTGAGCGGGCTGGTAAAAGAACCAGGCACAAAGATCCTGAGACGTGAAGCCATCCCGCTTTATGTCGTTGTTGCTGACGCCCAGCCTTTGCCTGAAGCAGCCCGACTCACCCTGGTGCGGAATGATTCTGCCGAAGTCTTCAACATAGACCTGGCGCGGCCGGAAGATATGAACCTGATGGTTCATCCGGGAGATGTTGTAACGTTGATGGCTGGTGCTACTCAATTCTTTTACATCAGTGGCGAAATAAAATCGCCCGGCGAAAAGACCTACCGTCGTGGATTGACCCTGACACAGGCAATCATCGCCGCCGGAGGGCTTACGCCAAAATCGAAAGAAGCTCGTCTTGCACGTGATGATGGAAAGGGTTTCCTCATCATCACCAAATACAAGCTCAAGGATATCGATTCTGCCAAACTTCCAGACCCGATTATTCAACCGGGTGACAGAATCACGATCATCGATTGAGAATACCTAAGGGTTAAGAACATGTCAGTCCCAGGCAGAGCACTAAATCGAACGAACGCCAGCACCGAGCAACTCTGGCAAATTGCAGAAGCGGGCGACCTAACCGAACTAGACGCGGTTCTAAAAAAAGGCGCGGACCTCAATGGCTGTAATCGCAACGGCGTTTCCGCACTGATGCGAGCGTCTTCCGCTGGTAATCACCACATGGTCCAAGCGCTGCTGGAGCATGGCGCCGACATTCACGCTCATCGCAACGATGGATTTAACGCCATACTACTTGCTACGTTTTTCGGCCATTTCAAAACCGTCAGAGTGTTGGTTGAACATGGCGCTGATCTTGATCAGACAACTCGTTGTGGGAACACGCCTGAAGATTGGGCGAGAGCCCGAGCATTTGAAGAAATCGCTTTGTATCTGAATGACGCGCGGCGCAATCGAAGAACGCCGGCGCCGCCTTTCTTCAAACAGAGCGCCGAGCGACCAGTTCCTAAGCCTGTTGTAGTTGAAGGCGTATTCTCGGATCAAAACAGGAAGCAAAGTGCAGCTCCGGTACTTCAGGCTGAACCGGAACTAGATCAGGCCGAGGTAAGAGTTCAGGAAGTTAGAACGCTAAAGGATCCGCCAGAGATCTGGGAGTTGGTTCATTCAGCACCGCCTCAGTTTAATCCCGGCACAGCTTTCATTTCACGAGCAACGTCGAGTTGGACCAACCGGATCTTGCTCTGCCTGTTCCTTTGCTTGCTTGCCGGTGCCGGCACGTTTGGAATTCTGAGGTTCCGAAATGCACCGAGAGCACTTACCACTCGGCCCGTGGAAATTGCCCAACCAGCTCCGGCTTCGGGCATCACTCAGTCGACATCTGATTCGACACAGAGTTTGGCGCCTGGTCCAACCGAATTATCGCCGGCAACAACTCCGGGAGTTCAAACCGGAGCCGCTCCAGCAACTGTAAGTGCGGAAGATAGCGTATCCACTGCAGTGAGTCATGCTTCGACTAATGGCAGGTCACTGGGCCGACGGACGAAAGTACCTAACGCCGACTACGTTCCGAATGCAAAGGATTCTGTTAAAGCTGCAAACGAGGTTCAGCCAGTTGCACCAAAGCCAGAACGAACTGTTGACTCCGCCGACGCTCAGAACCGTAAAAAATCGACGCCAAACGGGCTGAGTCCCCAACTGATTGGACCAGCGTCGCCTGGCGCCACTCCGAAACCTAAGGTTATCCAATGGCCTTAACCTGATTGACGGCTCGCTACTTCTTGACTGCTTCCCAGTTAGCAACAAAGCCTTCGGTGCGAAATTCACCCGCCAATTTTTCGCCCTTCAACTCGCCATTGATAGCGATCGACTCATGCTTTTGAAAATCCAGGGTAAAGCTCAACTTGCCTTTTTCAAATTTGCCGTCGCGAACAGTTCCCTGGCCTGTGTGATCTGAATTTGCCGTACCAGTCACTTTGTCCCCATCTAACTTTAGAACGAAAGTGGCTGGAGTGCTGTGACCATTTACGAAAAATGAAACTGTCCACTCGCCGGTAATGAGATCATCTGTCACGTCAGCATGAGATAAATGGCTACTCATCAAACGATCGTGATGACTCGCGATGGCTGCGCAGGATGTGAGCAGGACAACTGATAGGGTTAGACTGCAAAGTGCAAACAACATTCGCATCGGTTTTCTCCTGTGTATGATTTGTCAGGGCCTACACTCTACGTCAATTTCGTGAACGTTGTTTTCATGATTTTCCGTTGATCTAGAGTTGTTGAACAAAACGCCTTCGAGTGTTTAGAAAAGGGGACGTATGAATTGTCGGGGCGTCCCTCCGTGGGCGCCCCCTCTTCGTTTGGTCGCCATCTTTTTTGGGTAAGGGTGTTCTCGGGCGGCGCCTTGAAACATTAGAGGAGACTTCACAAATTAAACTGGGGCGCCCACGGAGGGACGCCCCGACAAGTGTTTAGAATGCTACGAAGGGATCGCTGAAGACGACGCGGACTTTGACGCCGTCTAATTCCGGCGAGAACTGAGGTCTCGCAGATGAAGTTTTGTCGACATATACAACGATCGCGGCCTCACTATCGTTGTCAGCCGAACTTCCGACTCCAGCCCCAATTACCCCTGGGGTCGCCATCAAGTTTGCGCGATGCGTTTCAAGTACGGATGAGGCCCTATCTGACGCTTGTGGTGGCAACTCTCTCATCTGTCGTTCAGCTCCTCTGACAAGTGGTGAGACTTCTCCCTGAAGTGATTTCGGTATTCGGCCACCGCCGCCACTGCCAACAAACGTAAGCGTACGCCCAAGCACTGCACTCAGTTTTGTCAACACTTCGCCGGCCGGATTTCCGATCGTTGATGAACTGCTGCCCGCGTACAGCAACGCGACGGGATTGTGTCCAGAGTTCGTCACTATTAACGAACCGGAATCGCCGCCTGCGCTGAATGAGCTGCTGTTAATTACGACTTGATTCGTGTAAGCAACGGTAAACTTCTTGCCCTGACCGCAATTCTGTTGGTACTGCACATTGACACTGGTGTTTACCGAACCAATAGTGCCCGTTGTAAATCCAGTGGTGCGGCCACTCTTCGCCACTGATAGGCCCACTGAAGGTGCGACTACAGATCCACTAGGTACGCCAATGTCTTCGATGAAGCCGGTCGAGTCCATTGTTCCAGGCCGCAACTGCGCCAGCGCCGCATCTACATTTGAACCGAATGGAGAACCAATTGAAAAATCAGCCACAACCGTTGCAACACTACAGTTGTTATCAATGAGGCCGGGTTGGGAAATATCTTCGCCAGCAGCAGCCTGATCACCACGAGCTAAAACGTGATTGTTACTGAGGATGTATTGGGTAGTGCCGTCGGTTACGAGCGACCCCAGGGTTCCACTGCAGCAAAACCTTTTCGTAATGTCGTTGACATTTCCACCCGAAACTCCGAGGTGCATGTTTCGGACCTGATGGTTCGCCCCACCATCCGCCAGCGACGATGGAAGCAATGATCCCGCTACCAGACAAACAATTACAGCAAAAACAGCGCTACACATTCTTAGAGTAGACATCGAAATCTCCTTGTTGAAGTCAAAGGTAGCCGTTGGCCGTGCAAAACCAGTCGGACGAGGTTTTCTTCTGATTAATGCCTGACAGCGGCGAGTGAGGCCTCCCTTTTACGACGCGAGGGAACCTAAGTCAACAAGAATTGATGACCTGATAAAGCAGACTGAGGTTTTTCCAAGTGAGCAACAAAAAAAGAATAATCGACCTCCTTCAGTGGATATTCCGACGGACCACAATCAACGACATATCGTCAAAAACCGGGCGAGTGGCTGCAAAATCCTGAACGGCTCCAAGCACCGAAAAGACAGCCGACTCAGCAGACTCCGACTGGTTCCGTCGCAGCTCATCTTCAAGTCTGATAGCGCCAAATTCCTCTTCCTCGCTGTTTAGTGATTCCAGAACACCATCAGAGTATCCCAGCAACACGTCGCCCTGGCCCAACTCCACACTGCCTCGAACATAGGGAGCATTGGGAATCACACCCAACAAGAGACCGCCTTCGGAAAGTCGCTCCAGCGATCCATCTTTTCGCAGCAAAAGAGCAGGAGGATGACCGGCGCTACAGTATTCAAACTTACCGGTAAGCGGGTCGAGACGCGCAACCAAAAGACTAGCGAGTGGAACCATCGAAGCCATCAAACAGACATCGCGATTCACCCCGGCAACAATGAACTCCGGTTCAGAAGATACGGCGGCACGCGCACCTACCAGACCGACGAGGTGCGTGGTCCACATCCCTGCCGCCAATCCCTTACCACACACATCTCCCAACGCGAGAATGACGCCGTTGCGCGTCTCTTTGATAGTGAAGAAGTCACCGGCCAGGTGGCGAACTGCAAAGATCTCACTGGCGATATCGAAATCTCCATAGCGCACCAGTCGGGGCGCACAGAGTCGCCGGTGGACCTGGGCCGCTTCAAAGATGGCCGTGTGCAACTCAGCGTAATCTTTTTGCAGAGCGGATAGCTTTGTCTCGAGCTCGTTTACTCGAGTTCGTCTGAAGGCCCTGCGTTGGGAAGGTGACGTTCGAAGATCAAGCGCACGTCGAGCGCCTAATGCACCATTGTATACAGCATGACTCATGGGAGATTAACCTCATCCGACAAACTTATAGCCACTACCATGGATGGTTAGAATGAACCTTGGCTCTTCAGGATTGGGTTCGAGTTTCTGTCGTAAATGAACAATATGCGTATCAACCGTTCGAGTATTTGGATAGTTTTCGTAACCCCAAACCGCATCAAGTAGCCGATCGCGCGTCAGCGTTTCTGCCGGATGGGCCACGAAATACGCAAGCAAGGCAAACTCCTTCGCCGACAGCTCGACCTGGCGTCCTGCGCGTAATACTTGATTGCTGCGGACGTTTACCTCGACATCACTAAAACGATAAATTTCTGAAACAGTTGACTGGGGAGTTGCGCGTCTCAGGACAGCCTTCGCGCGGGCCATCAATTCTCTGATTGAGAACGGCTTAGTCACGTAATCGTCGGCGCCTAATTCAAGGCCCACAACCTTGTCGATCTCCTGCCCGCGCGCAGTTAACATAATGATTGGAACCGCGGGTCTCCGGCTCTTGAGTTGTTTACAAACATCAAGTCCACTCATGCGCGGCATCATGACGTCGAGCAGCACGAGATCCGGCTGATCATTGATTGCTTTTTCAAGCCCCTCAACTCCGTCGCTGGCACTGATCACTTCATACCCCTCGTATTCGAAGTTATCTCTCAGCCCGGCAACCATCGCTGGTTCGTCTTCAACAATAAGGATCCGAGTTTTGGGAGCGGCGGAATCTCTGGTTTGCGGTCCACCACCGGACTCTAATTGTTCTGACCCATTTCCGTTTGAGCTGAAGTTTGATTTTGTTTTCATTGACTTACTCTCTTGGAGTGCGGCCAGGCGCCGCTTTGGTATATCGAGTGCTTACTTGCTAACGCGTGTTGTACTCGGGATTATTTTTAAATGCCGTTCCATTTAATTTGCTCTCCATAGCCAACGAGATCCTTTAAAAGCGCCGCCGGGCCGGCGCACTCCAAGGTTAGGCCGTTGCGAGGGGAAGGGAGAGAATGAATCTACTGCCCTTGCCCGGGGTGCTCTCCACAGCGATTTCACCACCATGGGCTTGTGTTATGTGACGTACGAGCGACAGCCCGAGGCCACTTCCCTTCGTGTTATGAACAAGAGGATCGCCGGCACGATAGAACTTCTCAAAAATCTTCGTCAGGTCGCGACGAGCGATGCCGATGCCATGATCCGCCACTTCTAATTTAACTACGCTATTTTCTCGATACAGTTTCACACCCAGGAACTTGTCTTCACTCGAGTATTTCAGTGCGTTGTTCACAAGGTTTACCAATGCCCTCGCAATCGCTTCCCGATCGACCTTGACGACCGGTAAGTTAGCGTCAATGTTCTCTTCGAGGGCAAACCCTTGTTGCTCAATCTGGTAACGGTACGACTCGAGTGTATTGCGAACCAGCTCAGCGATATCGGTCTCTCGAAACTCATACTCTTTCCGCCCAGCCTCGATGCGTGAAAAGTCGAGGATGTTATTTATGAGCGCTGTTAGTCGTTCACTCTCCTTACGAATTATCCGGTAATACTGCTCTTTCTTTTCAGCTGTGTTTATACGTCCGAGCTCAAGTGTTTCCGCATACAATCTTATTAAAGCCAAAGGAGTTCGTAATTCGTGCGAGACGTTTGAAACGAAGTCCGACTTCAATCTGGCCAGGGCCATTTCTTTGCCCACCACGTGTTTGGTAAGAATCAGTCCACCGACAGTCATAAGTGAGAGGATTCCCAGGATCACCAGACTGCGGTGAAGCCACGTTTTTCCCAGTTCCTCCACGCTCGTCCCCTGGTACCTGATACCCAGTGCAAGTCCGCGAAACATATCATCTAACTTGCGCGACACTTCCGGTTTTCCTTCTTTCCAACCTGAAGTCTTCGCAAGCGGTCGGGCTTCATACCCGCTATCCATCTCAGCCGGATAAAGAATCATTGCGATTGGATAACCACCCTGGTCGCTCGGTTTTTTCGTAGCGAATTCCTCAAGCACCTCGGGAAAAAATTCTTTCTTGAGGTAATAAGGATCGAACATGATTCCACCCAATACGTTTTTGTCCTGAAGCGCTGGAAACACAAATAGAGCAGTGGTACTAAACCTCTCGCCATCCATCCGTTTTGTCTGCAGCGACGGCATAAACGAGATGGTGCGCGATCTCTTGTGCAGGCTTTCCGCCATCTTGTCCATTCTGAACCATTCGGGGAAGGTCTCCGCCATCATGTCATGCTCTTCATGAACATACCGGTCGGCCATCATCTGCGCGGGCTGCGTGCGGATCACAAAATTCTTGCCGTCATAAAGATAAGCATGGGTGATCCAGGGTTTCTTCAACAGGATTGCATCGAGTTGTTTTTCAACATCCGATTCACTGCAGTATGGGTCGGGAAATTGATCTCTCACCTCATCAACCATCGCGTAGGCTTTTTTATTCATACGCTTCTCGGTGAGTGCGAGGGTTTCCTGAAACTCCCGGTGAATCGCGGCTTCCAGAACCTTATCTCGCTCGAAAGCTCTAAGCTGGCTAAAGTTGAGGAAGATCAAACCTGCGGCGGGTAGAAGCACGGCAACGCCAAGAGTGAGCATGAGCCGGTAGCGATTGAAGCCCCCTGGAACCTTATCTCTATGCAAATTCATATTCGGACCTCAAACGGAATCGCGATTAACGGTGCGGAGCATACGCTTTCTGCTGTTAAGACGGGTTAAGGAGACGTAAAAAGATGTTAAGAATTGTGAACTTCGTCAAGGGCTCGCTGGGTAACCTTACAGTACCTTGAACGAAGCGACCGGATGACCCTTTGATTCTCTCTGTTGTGTATATCATCCGGTCGCTTCGCTCAAGGTACTGTAATTGTAGATCAGTGCATTGCGACCGGACCCTTTTTGGCGCGAACGCGCTTGAAGAAAAGGACTATCGGAACGCATATAACACAAATGAATGCCAGCATCCGGAAGTTGTCGATATAAGAAAGGACCATCGCTTGTCTAACCGCCATACCGTAAAGACCGGCATACACCTGTTGGCTTTCGTGCGAGGCAGCGCCGCCTGGAAAAGCGCCGGTCGCTTCATGAATTCGCTGCTGAACAAGCGGATTGTACGGATTTATGTGTTGGATCAGAGGCACCAGGTGTATCTGTGCGCCGCGTGAGAGCATTGTGGTCATCGTCGCAATACCCAGACTTCCACCAGTATTTCGCATCAAATTAAAAACGCCAGAAGCATTGCCCATCTGTTGGTTAGAAAGCGTTCCCATCGCCATCGTAGTCAATGGAACAAAGATGAATCCCATTGCAAATCCGCTGATGATATTGGGCCAGATTATGCTGCTACTTGAAACCGACAGATTGATATCGCTGAACATGAATGTGGCGTAACCCAAAACTGAGAATCCAAACATAACCAGGAAGCGACCGTCGATCTTACCTATCAATCTGCCTACGAGAATCATCGATGCGATAGAACCGAAACCTCGCGGGCTAACTGCCATGCCGCTCGCGACTGCGGGATAGCCCATTAACGTTTGTAGAAAAAGCGGCAACAACGCAATCGTACCGTATAAGACTATTCCCATCGCAGTCATCAATAACGTGCCGACTGCGAAGTTTCGATTTTTCAGTACGCGCAGATCGACTATCGGCTCTTTGACTCTCAGTTCCCAAATAACAAAAGTGACCAGGGCCACGGCGGACAGGATCGCCGCCCAGATAATCAGATTTGATGAGAACCAGTCCTCTTCCTGACCTTTATCAAGGACCAACTGAAGCGTTCCCAGGCCGAGAGCCATAAAGGCAAATCCAAAGTAGTCGATCTTCCCTGGTCGCTGATCGCGAATATAAGGCGGATCCTCGATAAACATATTGGCCATGATGATTGCCAAGACACCGATCGGCACGTTGATGTAAAAGATCCAGCGCCACGCGTAATTGTCAGTTATCCAGCCTCCAAGAGTTGGTCCAATAATTGGAGCTACCACAACTCCCATACCGAAGACAGCCATTGCTGATCCACGCTTCTCCGGAGGAAAGCTCTCCATCAAAACCGCTTGAGCAATCGGTTGCAAAGCACCACCGCCGGCTCCCTGGAGAATTCGTGCAACTATCAAGAAGCCAAGACTTCCAGCGGCGCCACACAGCGCAGACGACAAAGTAAAAATGATGATGCAAATGACCAGGAAGCGCTTGCGTCCAAAAAACGTGGACAACCAATTTGTTGCCGGGAGGATGATGGCGTTTGAGACGAGATAACTGGTCAACACCCAGGTCGACTCTTCAGTTGTAGCTGAAAGATTGCCCGCGATGTGAGGTAATGCAACGTTGGCGACAGAAGTATCCAGCACTTCCATAAAAGTCGCCAACATCACCGATGCTGCGATTAACCACGGGTTGAAGCTTGGAGTCCAGACTGCCGGGTCTGCATTTGCATCCGGAGTTCGCCTGGCAAAACGAGATTGCAACGAACTACGAGCGCTCACCGAATGTAGACCTCTGGCTCCACTGACATTCCGGGAGCCAACATGTGTTTTGGATCCGGTGGCTCATCAAAAACAATTTTCACGGGAACGCGCTGGACCACCTTTACATAATTACCAGTGGCATTTTCCGGCGGTAGTAAACTAAATCGCGCGCCTGTGCCGGGTTGAATGCTGTCGACGTGACCTTTGAAGCTCTTGCCAGGATAAGCGTCGACAGAAATTTCCACCGGTTGTCCGGGCTGCATTCGACCTATCTGGCTCTCTTTAAAATTGGCCGTCACCCAAACGTCACCTGGAACGATCGAAAGTAGCGGCTGGCCGGCTTGGACCAGAGCTCCCTGTTCAACTGACTTATTCGCCACCCGCCCCGAATCGGGTGCGTATATTTTCGTGTAAGAGAGCTCTAGTTCCGCTTGATCAAGCACAGCCTGCAACTGCTCAATTGAAGCTCCTGCCGTGTCTGCTTGCGCCTGACTAACAGCCACCTGTTGGCGGCCGGTGTTAGCCTGGGCCAACCTGCCCAACGCTTCGTTTACCTGGGCCTGGGCTGAACCGACTTGCGATTGAGCTCGTCGCGCAGTTTCTGACGCCGTCGTACGGGCAGATTGCATTTCGTTGACCTGCGATTCTGCAGCGGCCACCTTATTTTGAGCTGCCTGAACCTGGGCCTCTGCAGTTCTTGCTGTAGCAATTGCCTGGTCCAAACGCTGCTTCGAGATCTCGTCCTTCGAGTAAAGCTGCTGGTATCGATTCACATCAGCCTGGGCTCGAACAAGTTCGGCCTGGGCTGCGTTGACCTGAGCGCGTGCCTGTTCGAGGTTTGCTTTGGCAGTTTCGATAGTGGCCCCGGCTTGATTTACGCGGGATTGTTCTGCAGCAACTGAGGCTCTTGAGGCTGACACTCCCGAGCGCGCTTGCTGAACCGAAGCCGAGGCTTGCTCAACATTGGCCCTGGTATTGGCTCGCGCCAGGTCAACACCTGAACGCGCCTCTTTCAATCGGGCCTGACCGGCGGTAAGCGCGGCTTTCGCCTGGTCCACTTTTGCCTGGTAATCACGAGGGTCGATCTCAGCCAGGAGCTCTCCCTTATTCACCTGCTGATTCGAATCTACGTAGAGTTTGACGACGTGGCCAGATACTTTTGGACTGATCTGAATGACATGCGCCTCGATGAAGGCATCGTCCGTCGATTCGTGACTCCGTGCGTAAAGCCAGTAACGAATCCCAACGATTGCGGCAACAACCAGAATGATCGCAGCCACAATTAAAAAGGCAGGACGGCGAAATAGAGGACGCTTCCGCACGGCCTCTTCGTGATGTGCTCTTTCAAGGAGAGGTAAGCCGTCCGCGTCAACAATTTTCGGACTGTCTGGGTCCTTCTCCTTTTCGCTTTTAACTTCTTCGTCTATGACACTACTCATATACTTTGAACCGTTATGTTTATGATTAAAATTATTACCATCTGAATGCTTCCGCTCGACCCAGTGACGCAGCCAGATTCAAGCGCGCCGCGTTATAGGCTGCCAGCGCTTGCACTTGATCGTCCCTGGCATTTGCGAGCGAGGTCTGGGCAGAAATAACTTCCAGGTTGTCGGCCACTCCGGCGCGGAAGCGGTCGCGCGACATTTCCAGTTCTCTTTGAGCCAGCCGGAAAGCTTCGTCGGCTGCTCGTACGCGTTCGACCGTGGTATGAAGCGCGGACAGAGCCAGCCGAACATCCTCCTCAACCTGTCCCTTCACACTACTTAGTTCGAGTTCGGCTTGATGCTCGCGGCTCGAAGCCACCGTCAAACGGCCTTGCGTCAAGCCACCGTTAAAGATCGGTACATTTAACTGAACCGCTACTCGCCGAGTGGGCAAAGCAGTATCAGTCGGAGTGATTCCGCTCACTCCATAATCGGCGACAAACTGCAACGAGGGAAGAAGTTCCCCTTTGACGGATTTCCGCTGCAGGTCAAACACATCAACCTGCGCCTGCGAGATCAAAACTTCGTTTCGGTTGGTTAACGCCTGAGCTACGGCAGTATCCGCGGCTGGCGGCGACTCATCAACAAATCTCAAAGGGTCGGTAAGTACGAGTGGAGAACCCAACGGTACCCCGATAACACGTTGCAGATTGAGACGTGCTTGCTCCGAAGAGGTATTCGCTTGCGCAAGACGAACTCTCTCCTGGGCTAGTCGAGTTTCCGCGCGAGTCACATCGACACCCGTAGCGACGCCGGCGTTACGTTGATCCTGGGCCAGACTCAACAAGGCTGTCGCTAGCTCAACGTTGGCCTGCGCCGCGGCAACATTTCTCTCGGTGCGCAGAGCTTCAAGGTATGTCAGCGCAGTTGCCTCAGAAACTTGTTCGCGCGCGAGTCTTTGCCGGTATTCAGCGACGCGTTCGCCGGCTTTGCTCGACTGATAGTTACGAATGATACTCAGGTCGAAAATGTTTTGGACCAGCCGTGCCCGTGCATCGAAGTTGTTAAATGGTCCGATGAAAGTTTGGGTGAACCCCGGAAATGTTCCAGATTGGAACCCGAGGGCCGCAAGATTTTCGGTGATGCTGGCCTGATATGAATTTGCGTCGATATTCGGTAACAAACCTGACCGCGCTTGTTGCCTGATGCCTGATGCCTCGCGCCTTTGCTCCTGAGCCAGGAGCGTTGCAAGATTGTTCGAGAGTGCAAGGTCGATCGCCGCACTCAATGATAGCTGTGCAGGTGCCGGCGTAATTCTTGCCGCACCTGGGAGTTGCGACGGTTGAGTGAGACTTGTACCGGTGACTGAAGTGTCGCTTCTTACTGTAGAGGTTCGATTGGCAGTTGAATCAGCGCGAGGTTGGATCTGAGCTTCGGTTGTCGAAGCAAAGACAAAGCAACTGAATAAAAGCTCACAAAATAGAAAAGGCAACCATGTAAGGTTGCGCTGGCGTACCGTTCTCCGGACCATCCAAACTATCCCCTTCAGTCCCGTTTTCAACGTAAACCGGACATTTGTCAAAAGTGTCGCTTCAGGGGACTGAACTGACAACCCGCAGACCAAAGTACTGGGAGGCGTATTTTTCTATTCGAGTTGCCAGATTAAAGCATGGCGGTCCAAGTTTCAAACTGCCACGCCCTCAGTTCCC
>Ga0207674_10002643_pt1 | contig 22394 bp, 19 predicted proteins | sample KBSCornC72_FD_184303 | JGI IMG/M metagenome (GOLD analysis project Ga0207674, IMG submission 184303) | Corn rhizosphere microbial communities from Kellogg Biological Station, Michigan, USA - KBS Corn C7-2 (SPAdes) (version 2) | ecosystem: Host-associated > Plants > Roots > Rhizosphere > Soil ...
GATGTCTTCGGTGCCGACCACGATGGGATAATCGATCTTTTTCGCCGCCAAGTAGGGCTTGACGGACTTCCAGCCGTCTTCATCCATCGAGACGCCCACGATCGCCAACCCGCGCGCCTTGTAGGTCTTGTTGAAGTCGACGAACCATGGGATTTCGACCTGGCAGGGACCGCACCAAGTGGCCCAGAAGTTGAGCAGCACCACTTTGCCTTTGAGGCTCGCCAAAGTGACTTTCGCGCCGTTAGAATCGAGGAGCGTGAAGTTCGCGGCGGGCTTGCGATCGTGATTTTCCAGGAGAACGACCTTGGATACAGTAATCGCGTCGTCTTTCATGTCACCGGTGAGCTGCACCGTGTAGCCGGCATTCGCTGTCAGCGCAGGCAGGTCCTGATTGGCAATTTTGAAGACCTTACCGTCACTGACAAAGACGAATCTGGCTCCGTCCTTGACGCACGCCAAGGTGCAACTACGGTTATTCAAGCTGGGGTGAACCTGCGTCACCTTCTGGTGGCTGATCGCACAATTACTATCGCTGATCTCGCCTTTCCAGGTCATGGGGGCGGCCGGGGCGGAGCCGGCGAGGCTCGCCAAAAGGCTCAGCGTATAAGAGGCTCTCAAAACTGATTTCATGGCTGATCTCACTTTACACCCTGACGTCACTTCTTGCCGCTCGTCGATAGAGCAAAGGCCACGTAAGTTCCACCCGATGGCATGTCTGGGCCGCCGCGACCGCCGGTTGCATGGATAACCACGTATTGCCGTCCAGCAACCTCATAGGTGATGGGCGTGGAGTTCCCAGACATCGGCAGAATCGTTTCCCACAAGAGCTTGCCGTTTGTCTTGTCGAACGCACGGAATTTGCGGTCGAAATTCGTCGCGCCGATGAAGAGCAGACCACCGGCGGTGACGATCGGGCCCCCATAATTTTCCGTGCCCGTGTCTTTCACGCCCTTTGCGGAGAGCTCGGGATATTCGCCCAGCGGAATCTTCCAGGCATACTCGCCGGTATTTAAGTTGATCGCGTTGAGCGTTCCCCAAGGCGGCGCGACCGCGGGATAGCCCTCGGGATCGAGCCATTTGCGGTACCCGGTAAAGCGATACGCCGGCGTATTGACCGGCGCTCCTGTGCTCTCGAGTTCCTTGCTCTGGCCGCCCAGAACATATTCAGCGATGAGAACGCCATCCAATCTGCTTAGGTTGGGAAACGACGGCATGCGGCCCTCGCCCTGCCGGATCACCGCGGCGATCTCGCCCGCCTGCTTTTTTCCGCGCAGGTCGACCAGCGACGGAATTTCCGGCGGAGTGCCCCGCATGTCGTCGCGATGGCACCCGGCGCAATTGGTGAGATAAAGCTGCTCGACCGTCGCGCCACCCTTGTTCTGGCCAAGGCTCGCGATCCAGGCGATATCGTTCGCGTTCACGTAGAGCAAACCCGTTTCAGGATCAAACGCCGAGCCGCCCCATTCGGCGCCGCCGTCGAATCCGGGGAACACCACCGTGTCTTTATCGACGCTGAAGGGCACGAATTGGCCGTCACTGCGAAGCGTCCGGAACTGATCCAGAGCCCATTGGTGAATCGCCGGAGTGCGATTCGACAGCATGTCCTCGGTCAGGCGCTGCCGTGCAAACGGAGCGGGCTTCATGGGCAGCGGCTGCGTTTCAGCGGTGCGCTCTCCGGGTACAGTGCTGGGTGGATACGCGTGGTATTCGATCGGGAAGATCGGCTGGCCGCTGGAGCGATCGAACAAATAGACCCATCCTTGTTTGGTAGTCTGGGCCACCGCATCCACGGTTTTACCATCGTGCTTGACTGTCACCAGGGTGGGAGGCGACGGGAAATCGCGGTCCCACAAGTCATGCTTGACGGCTTGAAAGTGCCACACGCGCTCGCCGGTGTTCGCGTTCAACGCGAGCAGAGTGTCGGCGAACAGATTGTTTCCCAAGCGATCGGCGCCATAAAAATCAGTAGCTGCGGACCCGGTAGGGACGAAAACCAGTCCGCGTTTTTCATCCACTACCAACCCCGGCCAGTTGTTGGCCGCACCGGTATACGTCCAGGCGTCCCTGGGCCATGTGTCGTAGCCGAACTCGCCGGGATGCGGGATGGTGTGAAATGTCCAGCGAATCTTGCCGGTTCTCACATCGTAGGCTCGGATGTCGCCGGGAGGCGCGGGGAGTGATTCGGGAGTGCGGCCACCGACGATCAGCAGGTCTTTGTAAATGACACCGGGAGTGGTGAGCACGATCGACTGCTTTTCAGGATCGCGCCCCAGGCCTTCGCGAACGTCGATCCGCCCTTCGTTTCCGAACCCTGGCAGAACTTTCCCCGTGCGAGCATCCAAGGCGTAGATATAGCTTTGGACCGAGGAGAAGATGCGCTGCTGCTGGGCGCCATCCGTCCAGTAGACCAATCCGCGGTTAGGGCCGCGGCCTGCGACGCCGGAATCGAAGCGCCACAGCAGTTTTCCAGTGGCCGCATCCAGTGCGTTAGTTTTCTGCGACGGCGTGATCCCATAGAGAACGCCATTCACGACGATGGGCTGGGTCTGGGCGGGGATGGGACCGTCGGTCGCATCGTAAGTCCATGCGACCTGCAGTTGATTCACATTCTGACGCGTGATTTGCTTCAGGGGCGAGTAGCGCGTTTGCCCCAAGCCGCCATAGGTGCTCCAGTTATTCGCCTGGGCCGCCGCCTGCGCGCATATCCAGCAGCCTAGCGCGAACCCCGCGATTCTCATATCGCCGTCCTCAATACAGCATGAACGAATAGAGAGTGTCGCCAGCGCCCACCAGCACGTATTGATGCCCGTCGAGCGCATAGGTTTCGGGCGCGTTCGACACGATGCTGCCCAGGTAAGCATGCCACAGCGGCTTTCCGTTGCCGGCATCGTAGGCCACGATATTACCCGCAACGTCACCCGCGAAGAGCAACCTGCCGGCCGTGGTCAGCATCCCGCTGCCGAGTCCGCCGCCCAACGTTGGATATACGTGCTTCCAGACCGTCTTGCCGGTCTTATAGTCGATGGCCGAAATGTAGCTTTGCGTGGTGCCGAGCGCCAACTCCTCTTTCCCGCCGAGTCCCATCGCGCCGCGCGGATCGGTCTCGGTGAGATAGTACATGGCGTAGCTATCCTGCGTGGGAACGTACATCAAGCCGGTATCCGGGCTGTAAGCCGGAGGCGGCCAGTTGGTCACACCTTGATTGGCGGGCGAGACCAGGGAGCCACCGGCATGGAAATCCTTGGCGGGGTCACGCACCGGCTGGCCCTTGGCATTGATGCCCTTGGCCCAATTTGCGGATTCACCGAATTTCGAAGTCACCAGATGTTCGCCGGTGAGACGATCCAGCGTGAAATAGTAACCGTTGCGGCTGGCCTGAAGAACCAGTTTGCGCGGGCGGCCGTTGAACTCGCCGTCGACCAGAACCGGCGTCTGCGCCGAGTCCCAATCGTGAGTATCGTGCGGCGAGGTCTGGTAGTACCAGGCGATCTTCCCGGTTTCGACGTTGATGGCGACTACCGAACACGTATACAGGTTGTCGCCTTCGCCGCGCGTGCCGGTAGTATAGGCGGGCGATGGATTGCCGGTGCCCACGATGTAGAGATGCGTCTCAGGATCATACGACCCCGGTACCCACATATTGCCGCCGCCATGCCGCGCGGCATCCAGATTCGCCCAAGTCTCCAGGCCGGGGTCGCCATTCTTCATCGGCACGGGATAAAACTTCCATTGCACGTCGCCGGTCTCGGGATCGAACGATTGCAGGTATCCGGGCATATCGAGGTCATTGCCTGTGCCGACCAGGATATGATTGCCGACGACGATCGGCGCGGGCGTGGAAAAATACTGCAAGTCGAAATCGGCGATATCTTTATGCCAGACTTCTTTCCCGGTCTTGGCGTCCAGGCAAATCAGGACATCGTCGGGCGTCTCCATATAGAGACGGTTGTGCCACATGGCCAGCCCGCGATTGCCGATGTGAGTGCCGCCCCGCGTCTTCCAAACGTAATGCCAGATTTCGTGGCCGTCGCGCGCATCCATAGCCCAGGCGTTGTCCGGAGTCGAGACGTAAATGATCCCGTCGACTTGCAGCGGGGAACCTTTAATATTCGCGAGCGCGTTGGCTTCCAGGGTCCCGATGCCGCCGACGATGAGACTCGGACCGGGCCGGCGGCCTTGCGTCCCGGCCACTAGCTTGCTGCTCCATGCCAAGGTCAGATTCTTGACCGTGGTTTGATTGAGCTGCGTCAAGCTGCTGTAACGCCTGCCGGTGTAGTCGCCGCCATACGTGGCCCAATTGCCGGTGGTGCCGAGCTTCTTGAGCAGCTCGGTGGGATCGAGCTGTTGCGCCGCGAGCAACGCGGGCAGAAGCAGGATGGAAAGTCTGGCCGTCAGGTTCATGAGTCGTTTCATTTGATGGTCACCAGATACGCGGTCACGTCGTGGATGTCTTTATCGGTATAAACCGGCAGCAAATCCTTATGCGGTTTCAGCGGGTCGTGGACTTCAACCTTGGGCGTATCGCCTTCGCGCCGGAAGGAGCGGGTGGTGCCGTCGGGCTGCGTCAGCGTAACGATGAAATCGTCGATGCGGCCCAGGTTCCCTTCCACCTTTTCGCCATTTTGCTGCGTAACCGTCACCGTTACCGGAGGCACTTTGCTGGCTGCGGACGCAGTCTGCATGCCCCCGCCGGGGCGGCCGCCGATGATCAGCGGCATCAACCAGGTCTGCTGCAAGCTTCTGGGATCGTCGATTCGGCTGGCGATGCCTTTCAGATCGCCGGTCACTGAATGACAGGACGCGCACTTGGATTGGAAATATACCTGGCCGGCCTTGGCGTCTCCCACTACGATGGTCGGCGGCCGCATGCGTCCCGGATCGCGGCTGTTAATTTTGAATTCGTGAATGAACGCCGCGATGTCGGCTACCTGAGCGGCGGTAAAGGCGAACTTGTGCTCGTTCGCAGTAGCGCTTTTGAAGAATGGCTCGAGCACTTCGCCTTCGTGATCCCGCATTACATACTCCGAGCGCAGCAGATTGGTGCCGCCGTTTTCGCCTCCGCGCGCGTCTTCGCCATGACAGTAAGCGCAATTGGTCATATAAGAAGTCTTGCCTCGCGCAACGCTGGCAGGATCGCCAGGCGGACGCGACGGGAATTGCCCCGCGCCTTGGATGGGAGCGGGACGCGCCGGCACAGCTTCTTCGTGAGTCTGCGCGGCGAGACTTGACGCCAACGTGGCCATGAGCAGGGCTATCGCGCCTCTCAGGAATCTTTGATTGATTTCCATACCTTCACCTTTATCCTTCGGAGACGTCAATTTTACTCAAGCCCACCAGGCCGCGCCTGCCTGCTCCCTGATCACGATGTCATTAAGGAATGAAGCCGCTTTGACGAGTCCTTCTTCAGCCGACATCAGACTATCCTCATGTTCGATGGAGAGCGCGTAATCGTAGCCGAACATGCGCAGCGTCGAAACAAACTCTTTCCACCACTCGGCGCCGTGGCCGTAGCCGCAGGTGCGGAAAATCCAGCCCCGATTGCGCTCGTCGGTGTAATTCTTGGTATCCAGCACCCCGGTCCGCGGCAGGTTGGCGGCGTAGATTTGGGTATCTTTGGCATGCACGTGGAAGATGGCATCCCCCAGCACGCGAATCGCGACAATGGGATCGATTCCCTGCCAGAACATGTGACTGGGATCGTAATTGCATCCCAGCGACGGACCCGCGAGAGCGCGCAGCTTCAGCAGCGTCTCGGGGCTATAGGCCAGGAAGCCGGGGTGCATCTCGATCGCAATCTTCACTCCGTGATCGGCCGCGAATTTAGCCCGCTCGATCCAATACGGCGTGGCCACTTCGTCCCATTGCCAGCGCAGGACGTCCAGATATTCGGGCGGCCAGGGGCAGGTAACCCAGTTGGGATATTTGGCGGCCGGAGAATCACCCGGGCATCCGCTGAAATCCACCACCACGGGCACGCCCAATTGTTCGGCGAGCAGAATGGTCTTGCGGTTCACTTCGCGGTCATGGCGGGCGCGCTCGGCATCCGGATGGAGCGGATTTCCGTGGCAACTCAAGGCGCTGATGGAGAATTCCTGGTCGCTCAGTTTCTTCTTGAACTCGCGCAGCTCCGCGGCGCTATCGAGCATGGACAGCTTGCAGTGCGGATCGCCGGGATAGTTGCCCGTACCTAACTCCACGGTATGAATGTTCAGACCGGCCAGCTTCTTCAAGACGTCTTCCAGGGAGAGGCTGGACAGAAGTGGGGTGAATACGCCTACTTTCACGCTAATGATTCCTTTTTGCCAGTCACGTTTATCTCATATTCGCACGGGCCAGCGGGGACGCCGGTATTTGCCCGAGATTCCCTGTACGCCAGGCCTTTAATGCCTCGATGGCGGCGCCGCGAGCTCCGGCGGTATCGCCGTCGGGCATCACATGGATCGGGATATCAATCTGCTCTTCACGCTGAATCGGCATGCCCGCGTGAATTTCATCCACAAACCAGTCCTGGAATTTCTTGCCGGTTTCGAGCGCGCCTCCGCCGACGATCAAGCCATCCGGATCGAAGACATTCACCATCTCATCGAAGAATAACCCAAGAGCCCGCGCCTGAACCCGGAAAATCTCCCGGCACATCGGGTCGCCGCGCTCGGCGCGTCCGCGCACGGCCAAGGCCGCCTGGTGCACATCCGCGACGCGGTTCAGTTCGTGCTCGGGATGCCGGGCCAAAAAGAACGGCAGCAGCGTCTTCTCAATCGCGGTGAGCGAGCACAACGATTCCAGATCGCCGGTTCGCCAGCAATTGCATTGCGGATTCAGTCCGTCCAGCCCGGGAATGGTCTGCCATGGAATCAAAACGTGGCCCAGTTCTCCGCCGAATCCGGCGCGGCCCTTTAGAACGTTTCCCTCGGCAATCACGCCGCCGCCCAAGCCGGTGCCGATAATCGCCGAGACGGAAGTCGCGCGACTGTTCAGGCCAAAGATGGTGGAGTGCCCCCACAACGCGGCCGCATTGCCATCGTTGAGGTAGGTCACCGGCTTGCCGAGCGCGGCTTCCAGACCTCCGCGCAGGTCGAAGCCGTTCCACTGCGCATGCACGAAATTGGTGGCTCCGCGAGAGCTCAACACGCCCGCGGCGCTGGCAGGACCGGGAGTATCCAGGCCCACCACGGCGATATCCGGGTACGAAACCCCAGCCTTCGCGGCTGCGATCTGGAGGCCGTCCTCAATCTGCTGGAGGCACACCTTCGGGCCTTCGACCGAGCGCGCCGGATGCTCACACAGACCTTCCAGCAGAAAGTGTTCGCGCTCATCGAGGAACGTGAAATTGATGGCCGTTCCGCCCAGATCGACTCCGGCAATGATCGTCATAATCAGTAATAAGAGAGCGTCTCGATGCCGGTTCCGGCATGGAAGTTATTCACCACTTCCATTTTCTGCAAATCGATAACCGAGACGCTGCCATCGCCGTGATTCGCCACCAGGGCTATCCTGCCATCCGCCGAAAAAGCGAAGCCCATGGGATCTTTTCCAGTGGGCAGAACCTTCTGCTCCCCGCGCAAATTAGCCGTGTCAAAGACATTGGCAAGCTTGGCGCCTAAATTCATGGTGAGAAGCCGCCGGCCGTCGGGCGAGAAGGAAACTTTGTAGCCGCCCTTGGACTGGTCCTTGAGCGGAATCCGGTCGGTGACACGGTCGGTGCGCGGATCGATCACGATCAGCACCGGTTCCGCGAAATCCATGGCGACCACCAGCTTGCCGTCGGGCGAAGCCGCGATGCCCTGCGTGCCGTTAGGCGCGGGAACCTTGCCGATCATCTTACGGGTCTTGAGGTCCAGCACACTGATGAAAGGCTTGTCGTTCTTATTCGCGACGTACAATTTGCTGGCGTCTGGCAGCAGCGCCATCCAGTGACCGGTGCCCTCCGTGTCGATAGTGTCCTTGATCGCGCGAGCTTTGGGATCGATCACCAGCACCTTGCGGTCAAGATCACAGGTTACGTACACCATGCCGTCGCGCGCGATCTGAATGCCGTGCGGCGCCCGGTAGGGCGCTACGTCAATGCTGCCCACAATCCGTTGGGCCTGTAAATCCACAATGTCGATCTCGTGCCCGGGGTGCGGATTCTTGCCGTAGACGCCGTCGCCGTAAATGGGAACGTAGGCCAAGCGGTGATCCGCCGAAAAAGCAAAATCGTGCGGGTTGGCCGAAACTTCAATCGCGGACTGCTCCTTGAACGTCACCGGATCGAAGAAGCGCAGATGAGCCCCGAGCTTGTCCACCATGAACAAGCCCTTGGTGCCGGTAGGATGATTCAATTCCACCCCGGCCCCGACCACCAGCCCAGCGCCGAGCAGCACTAGGGCGGCGGCCCGGATCTTGATTCTCAAAGATGTCTTGCTCATAAATTCATTACCCCAGGAACGCAATGGCGCGTCCGGCCCAGCCTACCAGGAACCAGGATGTCAGCGAACAGCACGCGACTATGATATTGCGCGGCGAACCGGATTCCGCCGCACCCGAGCGGATGACCCGGCGATAGATCAGGAACTGAAAGCCGACCGCAACGCATAGCGCCACCATTTTAGTGCGGAACGCATAGTTGGCGGCATAGCGCGCCGGGTCTGGCAAGAAGACCAGAAATCCCGTAGCCATCGCCAGCAACAGGCCGCCAATGGCCAGGCGCCAAATTTGTTTCGCCAGCAGCGCCATGGGTATCTGCCGCAGACCGATGCCCGACAGGCGAAGATTCAGGATCACCATACTACCCAGCAGCAGCGTGATTCCGAACAGATGAAACGATTGAATGACCGGGATCGCGTACTTCGAGTTGCGCAGGATGTCGATGGTGTGAGAATCATACGACATCCGCCACAGGTCTTGAAGAGACATGTTCCGCTTCCCGTCTACAGTTCGTAGGCCATCAATCTGCCGCACGCGATCACAATCATCCAGAAGGCGAGCGATACAATCGCAATCGCCTGCGCGCCCCGCGGCACCGATTCTGAGAGATCCCATTCCGCCATGGCCGGATAAAATTTCAACTGATATATCAGAGCATTGATTCCCACTAGAATCAGCACCAGCATTTTCACCCGGAAGTATCCGTTGGTGTAAACCTTTTCGGCCTGGGCAAAAAACAGCAGCAGCCCGGTTACGAACATGATTCCAAAACCCGGCAGAGCCCACGGCATCACCTGATTCATGATCTTCGAAACGCGTTCGCTGGGCAGCACCAGCCGCAGCAGACGAAGGTCCAGCAGAACGATCAGGCCCACCGACAGCGAAAGGGCCAGGATGTGGCTCCCTTCGATGACGGGAAACATGAAATCCGACTGACGGATCGAGGTCGCCCACGGCGTACTTTGGAGCCAGTGGCACCAGCTAACAATGGACATCACGACCCGCCTTCAGATTTGCGTCAGGCGCGCTAGTATTTTGCGGAGGCAGTTGCGCCCTCGGTTTTCGGCCGTGCGATGTCGTGATACAGCCGCTTACCGTCCGGCAATTGCGCATAAAAAAGTGATGCGCCCTTGGTGCCGTCCTTCATCGGGTGCGCAATCAATTTGACGTGATCGCCCACCTTGAAAGTCGCGCGGGTCCAGCCCTGCCGCCCCATAATGTTGGTGGAGCCGCCTTCGATGTCCCACGTGCCCACGGTCGCGGGATCAGCGGCGCCGGGGTCCACTTTGACGATGATGTGGGTGTGCGGATTTTCCCAACGGTATTCCATGACGGTCCCTTCGTAGGCGACGTCCTTGGTCAGCTCGAACATGGCAAACGAATGGTGGGCGAGCGCGAGCGGCGCCACCGCCAACAGCCCGATTGCAAGATGTTTAAATTTCATAACGCTGCTCCTTATATTATGGTCAAACTGCTTTTCCCCAGCCCAAACCCTGCAAATAACGAAACGCCTGTTTGGCTTGCTCCACGCGCGCGTCTCCGGTGACGCCGTCCCGATCCACTAAAAACATCGGATTGTCGAGATTGCGTGCGGCTTCGTGAATGGCCTTGAAGTCTATGACGCCGTCTCCGGGGTTGGCGACTTTCTTCTCCGGGGTCAGGTCCTGAAGATGAAAACCGACGATCTTCTGCGGGTACTTGCGGATGAAAGCGGCCGGATTCACGCCGCCGGCTTCCGCCCAACAGACATCCAGCTCGTAGCAGACTAGGGGGCCGGTCTGCTCGAGCAGGAGTCCGTAGGGCAGCACGCCCTCCACGGGCGTGAAATCAATGGCATGCATGTGGTATCCGAACTTAAGGCCGCTCTGTTTGGCGATGACGCTCGCTTCATTGAAGGCGTTGCACAGGCGCTTGATGCTATCGACGGATTTGTAACTCGACGTTGCCGAGGAAGCGATCACGCCCCATTCGCAGCCCAGATCGCGCGCTACCGGAACCGTCGCCCGCGCTATTGGGACTATGTTTTCCGACGCGTAAACCCTCTCCCGCGCCTGAGCCATTGTTGTGTCGGCGGAGAGATCGTTCATCTGATCAAAACCCATGTGCAGCGAACGCACCCGGATACCGCTTTCCTCAGCTTTCTTGCGGATGGATTTGGCATCGAATCCCCACAACCCGGCCGGCTCGATGAATTCGTAACCCATGCTGGCGGCGGCTTCAATGGCGCCGGAATATTTCTCCCAGGTGCGCGGCAGATCGCGTCCGATGAGAGCGAAAAGCTGGATACCGAGCGGGTAGCGAACCGCCGGGGGCTTCGCAGAAATGCTTTGCGCGCCCGCGAAGCGGCCTCCTGCCGCGAGCGCAATGCCCGCCGCGGCTGCCGGAACTCCGTGGATGAATTCGCGCCTCGTCATTTCCCCGGAATGCTCGTCAGAAACTTGGCCCGCTCCGCATCGCTCGCATTGCAATCGAATTCCCGCGCTTCGGTTCCCGGAGGCGCCCTATAGTACCGGAACTCGTAAGTGTGCGGTGTGGCGTACACTTTCGGGTCTTCCCAGGTGAAGATCACCGAAAGCCGCTGGCCGCCATTCAGAAGCCGGAAGCGCTCTATCAAATGCGAGGTCGCGGTGCGCGTTCCGCCGCCCGGGATTGCCAGGATGCCTTCTTCGGAGAAGCCGATGGTATCCACCACCAACGTCTCGCCCTCCCAGTGCCCGATTGAATTGCCGGTGGAGGTGGGATCGAAGGTTTCGGCGCTGACGTGCGGCCGTCCATCGGTGTAGATGTGGCGCGCGGGCGTCCGCACCGGCGAGGTAATCGCTATCTCTTTGCCATTGGTATTCTGCACGATCTCGACCGGTGACCACGCCATCATATAAGGCACTCCAAAGAAGTGGCACCAGCGAATCGCATCCGCGTCATGCTTGACCTGCGCGGCCCGCTCGGCGGCAGTGGCAGGCACGATCAGCGACGCCGGAGGAACGTTACGGCTATCGAATCTCAATTCCCAATAGCCCGAAAGATCGGGCGACTTGCTCTGGGCGGACAACAGCGCGGGGCAAACCAGCAGCGTGAAAAGGGGCAACGGCAGGGGCTTATTCATGTTCCAATTCGCTAGTATTTTTGGCCGGGCGCGACAACGCTGCCACTCTGCTTGGGATCGTCGGCGTGGCAGGTTTCCTCAAACGCGTAGGTGCCTGGCTCCGATTTGTAATACTGCAATTCATAGGTATGGGGCTTAAGGTAGATAGCCGGGTCTTCCCAGGTAAATACCACGGACAATTTCTTGCCGCCGTCGATTAACTTAAACCGTTCCGTCAGGTGCGTGTTCTTGCCCACGCGTCCGCCGCCGGGAGTTCCACCACCGCCCACAAAGCCTATGGTGTCCACCACCAGCGTTTCACCTTCCCAATGTCCAATGGAGTGACCATTCACCGTGGGCACCAGCATCGCGGGCGAAGGGTGCTTCCGGCCATCCAGATAGATGTGCCTGGGGAAAGTATGCACTTCGGCCGCTTGCATGATCTCGGTCTGTGTCTGGAAAAGATCCCAGGCCGCCGAGTGTTGCATGAAGAAGGGATAGAGATTGCTCAGGCACCACTTCGACCCGAACGCCACCACCTCACCCTGGGCCTGCCGGGCGGCCGTTTCCTGGTTGGCTTTGACGACTTCAGGGGTCAGCGAAGCTTTGGGCACGATCTTTTCCAGAATGCCGCCGAAGTTTCCGCCTCCGACGTCGTCGCGGCGCTCCCAGAAGCCGGAAAGATCGGGCACTTTGGCGGGCGCGCTCTGGGCCAAAAGCAGGCTTGCAGAAGCTCCGAGTGCCAGGGCCATAAGCGCTGCTCCCGCCGAACCCTTCACGACCGTATTGCGAAACCGTTGATTCATGAGCCAGTCGCCCCCTGCCCCAAGCATATTATCTCGCGTCCTGCGCGACAGATGTACCTCATTGAAAATAGCCGACCGACCGCCGGATTACAAGGTGACTACGGTTGCGATACGTCGCGATGCGCCTTATGAGCTAACGGTTTACCAGAAATAGGTCGCCAGAACGTGCGGCGGCCCGGCGCTGCGGCCCACGGTATCCGTCCCGATCACGATCTGCATGTTCTTGCGGTCCCAATCCTTGGGCGCGCCCTTGGCCATCTCTTCCAGGGCGGCGCGGCTGGTTAGGAATTCTCCGGCCGCCTCGGTCCCGAACTTGGCTAGACCGGAGGCCGTCACCACCACCCTTCCGGTGGTGGGATCGACTACCCGGGAAACGATCGCGTAATCCTGCCTGAGGTTTTGATACGGGGCGTTCATGTCGTCGGACCACTTGGGGTTTTGAGGGTCGTTGTGATCCTGAATCCGGTTCACCATGGTGTCGGGATTTCTTAGAAAGCTGAAGCGCAGAGGGCCGGTGAGCCGCAGCGTGAAACTGTTATTGAAGGCGCCGATAAGCACCGCCGGGCCGTCGCGTAAGTCCTCTAATTTGGAGGACATCTGGAAGCGAATGCGGTAAGGCCGGTTGTGGGATACGAGCAGCGAAGTGACTCGGGCTAAGGCGGTGGCGTCGGCAAAAGCCACTTTCTCCGAGTTCTGGAGGTCGATGGTATTCACCGGAGGAGTGTCGGTGGCGTAGCCCCCGATGTAAACCGAGACCGGATCGGGCGAACTCAAGACTGGAGCCCAGAAACGATCCAGAGCCGACTGCGATTCCCAGGGCCGGGCCATCCACAGCGCGACTAAAACACCCACGACCAGAACTACGGCCAACGCAACCGCGACGGCCCAAACCGGCTTAGCGCGTTGCACGGCCGAAGGCTCCGCGAGCACCGCGGGCTTTTCCGGCATGCGGAACTCAGGGAGATACGATCCGGCGGGGAAATCGATCCGGATCTCGTTCTGGTGGCCTTCTTCGTGATAATACTGAGCGATTCGTTTGCGAATCTCCACGGCCGTGGTACGAACCACCGGATCGAGATTGGTATCGTAGTCCGGGGCGCGCCCGAAAACTTCGATGCCTAGCGTTCGTTCCTTGAGCGGCTCAGAATGACCGTGCAGCGAGCGCTCGACCACGAAACGCAGTAGGTTGGGGAAACGCTTGCTCTTGCGAAACAGAGGGCTGGAAAGAATCCGCTCCAGTTGTTCCCGAATGGCATTCCGCTCGGCTTCCGATTCCGGCGTCCAGGGGGCAGCGGAATGCCCTTGCGGATCGATGGACTGCCCAGTCTGCGTACAATACCCCCGGCGACAATTTTATAACATCGGCGATGAGGGCCGTTCTGAGTTGCCGCCGGCGCGCGGCCGATGCTATAGCTTCTGCGCTCGGAAGCCGCCGCGGGAGCGGTCGTAAAACCAGATTGCGCCAAAAACCAGCAGCAAGATCGCGGGCAGCAGCGCGACGTCGCGGAACGAAGTCTGCGCGGCGATGCCCAGGATGCGATCGAGTTCCGGGCCCGGCGGCAAGGCGTTAAATGCGGCCGTCCCGCCCGCTAGTTCGATTTTCTTCTGGTCGAAGATCGACCCCATAGTCGGCAGTACAAACTGGATCGATAGCGTTCCGGCAGTCCCCATCAAGCCCATGAGCAGCGCGCCGCCACGCGGGAAGCGTTCCGAAGCGGTCGCCAGCATGGTGGGCCACATGTAGCACACGCCGGTTCCCCACAGCGTCGCGGCTAGCAGCGCGGTGACCGGGGAATTCGCGACGCTGAGCGCGTAAAGTCCCAATGCGGCGCCCAGGCAGGACAGCCACAACACGCCGATGGAGGAGAACTTATGCACCAGCGGACTCGCAAAATTTCGCATCAGGAACATCAATCCGCTCACATAAACCAGCAGCAGGATGCCGGGCATGTGGACCGTCCGGCTCAACGCCAGATCCACCCATTGGCCCGGCGCGAGTTCCGAGGCGGCGGTCAGGAACATGGAGGCGAATAGAATGATGAACAGCGGGTTCGCCAGCTCGCGGAACATTTCTTTCGTCGTGACGCCTGCCGCGGCGCGTTCCGTCGGCGGAAATTTCATGCCGGCGCAGAGCGCAACCAAGGCAACGGCTGGCAGGAGCACGACTCCGAGTTTCATCTGCCATCCGAGCCCCAGGTGCGACATGCCAACACCCAGTAATCCGCCGATCACCAGTCCCCCCGGCCACCACGCGTGAACCGCGTTGAGCCGCCCGGTCTTGTTATCCGGATAGAGCGAGGCGATCAACGGATTCACTACCGTCTCGACTAAGCCCCAACCGATACCCGCCACTAGCGCGCCCACCCACAACACGGTATAGACCCCGCCGCCGGAAGCCAGGTCGCCTGCGAAAATCATCATCAGCATGCCGAGCGAAAGGAACACGCCGGAAAGCGGTAGCAGCAGTCCCATTCCGATGTAATCCAGCATGGGGCTGCCGATGGCGATGGTTACCGCGAAGCCCAGAAACGGCAGACCCAGAATGCTGGCGATCATCTCCGCCGAGTGGGCTTTGTCGATGGGGTCGAGAAACACGCGTTGCAGATCGGAGGCCGTGTTCGCGCGCAGGGCGGCATTGATCCCCGCCATGGTGAGCGCCAGTGCGCTCGCGATAAAAAGGCGAGTTGCCCGGTATTGACCGGCGACGTTCCCTGCGGCGCGGGGGGTCGCAGAGACACTCATGCGGAGACACTCATATGGATACGCTCATGGATTCAGCCACGACCAGTTTACTCTGCGGAGCCGCTTCGGCGTCAATATGGCTACCGTAGCGGTACCGTAAAGCAGCTTGAAATGGAAACCCTCCGATGTTAGTTTTAGGGACACTCATGCATACCAGAAGAGACTTCGCTAAGATCGCACTTTCGACGGTGGCCGCCGCTCCATTGGCGAGCCTGCGAGGCGCCGCACGCATCAATTCGACGGTCGCCGGCGTCAAGCTGGGCGCCATCAGTTACTGCTTCCGTGCCATGCCTCGCCCCGCCGCCGGCGACTATATCGACACCATCGTGAAGGCCTGCGTAGAATGCGGCGTCGGCTACGTGGAACTGACCAGCCCCATGGTGGAACCGGCCAACACCCTGCCGGGCGGTGGGCGCGTCCCCCCCGACACGCCGGAGAACCGAAAAATGCGCGCCGACCTTCGGCAGTGGCGTCTCACGGCCCCGCTCACTCGGTTCAAGGAAATCCGCAAGAAGTTCGACGATGCCGGGATTGACCTCTTTGCCTATGTGATGACTTTCGCCGAGGATTTTCCGGATGAGGAAATCGACGTGGTTTTCCGGCAGGCGCAGGCGCTCGGCGTAAGTATCATTGGAACCAATCAGACCACGGTGGGAATGGCTCCCAAGCTGGTGCCCTACGCCGAGAAATACAAAATGACCCTGTCGTTCCACAACCATGCCAAGTCGGACGATCCCAACGAGGTGGCATCGCCCGAAAGCTACCAGAAACTATTCGGCATGTCCAGATATTTCAAGGCGAATCTGGATATCGGCCATTTCACCGCGGGCAACAACGACGGGATCGCGTTCATCGAAAAGCACCACGACCGCATCACCCACATGCATCTGAAGGATCGCAAACGCAACGACGGGCCGAACATGCCGTGGGGCCAGGGTGATACTCCTCTGAAGCAGGCGCTGCAGCTGATCAAAGAGAAGCACTACCCGATCTACTGCATCATTGAGTACGAATACAAGGGCGCGGGAACGCCCATCGAAGAAACCAAGAAGTGCATGGCCTACATGCGCGCGGCGTTGGCCTAACGAACCTTATTCGCGCGGTACATCCACCCACGCCCGCCGCTGACTGCTGGCCAGCTCCGCTTCGAGGATCGTCAACTGCCGCAAGCCATCCGTGAACTGCGGATACTCCGGCTCGGCGTTGGGATCCTCAATGCTGTGATAGAACCGTCTGAAGACCTGCTTAAAGGTGTCGTCGTAGCCTTCGCTGTGTCCGCCCGGCAGATCGGCATAGGATCGCGCCGCGGGCAGCATGATGGAAGGATCCTTGATCTGGACCTGGTTGGGCCCATCGCGGTGTCCGATCCACAGTTCGTCGGGACGTTCGCCGTCCCACGTCACGCTTGCCTTGGAACCGTAAATTTCGAAGCGGAAATTGTTCTTACGGCCCGCGCTCACCTGGCTGGCGGTGAAACTTCCGCGCGTGCGCTCGCCCATGCGGAACATCACGGCGCCGAAATCTTCGGTGTTGATGGGCACGTCTTCGGTTTCCCCCGCCGCCGCGGTGCCAAACGAAGCCACTGCCTTCTTCGGGCGTTTGCGGGTTTTGTAAAAAGTCTGCAGATCGGCGCATACCGACGAAATACGCAGCCCGGTCACGTGCTCGACGCCATCGCACCAGTGCGAGCCAATGTCCGCCAGACAGCGCGATGCGCCGTTTTCCGCGGAAACCAATCGCCAGTTCCAGTCGGTTTCGTAAAGCAGCCAATCCTGCGAATAGGTGCCTTGCACGATCAGAATATCGCCCAGCTCCCCGGCCTCGCACATACGGCGCGCCTGCTGCACCATCGGGTAATAGCGGAGATTGTGGAACGTGCAGTTCCGCAGCTTAGCGGCGCGCGCAAGCTGCACCATTTCTCGCGCCTCCCCGGTCGACATCGCCAGCGGCTTCTCGCACACTACGTGTTTGCCTGCTTCGAGGGCCGCCTTCACGATGGGAAAGTGCAGCGCGTTGGGAGTGCACACGTGCACCGCGTCGATGGCCGGGTCCTCCAGGAGCTTGCGATAATCCTGACTGACTTTGTCCACATGCAGCTCGGCGCCCAGGCGCACGGCGTCATCCTCTGGACCCACGCCAATCGCATACACTTCGACATTTCCCAGCCGGCGGATGCCCTCGACATGGACCCGCCCCACGAAACCAGTTCCGAATACCGCCGCTTTTAATTTCTTCATCTAATCCTCAAGTCCGCGTTCAAACGGTCGGCGGCAACCCGGTTGCCGCGCAGCCCAGCCGCCGGAAAGTGAATATATCATTTTCCAGCCGGCGCTTCGGCGCGCCGCGCTGCGGTGACATCGTTGACGGCCAGCAGAATCATGCGCTCGCCTTCGCTCTGCCGAATCTCGCGGGCGTGAAGCAGCATGGATCGCAAACCGATCCCCGGGTAAGTCTGCTCCAGCTCGAAATCCCTCATCACAGTCTGTTTGGGAAGAATGTTCTCCAGCAGTTCGCGCAATTTAGGAATGTCCCACCGCAGCCCCCCGATCTCGTAGATCTGGTGGCCCACCACGTCCTTGCTTTCCATTTGAAACAATCCGTAGAACGCCTGATTCGCGGTGCGCACGCGCAGGCCCGCGTCCAGCACGATCAACGGCTCCCGCACGGTGGCCACCACGGCCTCCGCCAAATCCCGCGCGCGCTTTAGATCGTCGATGTCGACCAAGGTGGCGATAGCGCCCTCAATGGTATTGTCTGCTCCGCGGTAAGGCAAGATGCGCAGCGAGAGCCATCGGCCCAACGGGCCTTGCATCTCGATGTTCTGATTCTGCTCGCCCGCCAGCGCCGCCAGCAGGAGATCCCGGAAATTGGGGATCGCAGCGGAGTGAAGATCGGTGATCGGCCGCCCCTGGTCGGTCGGGAGCAGGTTCAAGAGCGGTTCCATGGCGGGCGTGAACCACCGAATTTGCAGATTCTTCCCCACCATCACCAACGGTATGTTGATGCTTTCGAGCAGCTTGCGCAGGTCACTGTTGAGGGCTCCCTGTTCCAGATTCCGGGCGCGCAACTCATCGTTAACCGTGTTCAGCTCTTCATTGGAGGCCTGCAATTCCTCCTTTGCAGTATCCAGTTCCTCATTCGTCGCCTGCGCCTCTTCGTTGGCGGAGCGAAGCTCCTCGGTGGCTGCTTCCTGGGATTCGATAATCGACTGCAGATAATCCCGCGTGGCCCGAAGTTCTTGTTCCAGGTGCGCGATCGTGTCGTTATCCCGGGTCTTGGGTACGATTGGCGGCTTCCCTTTGCCGCGGGCGCTGGCTTTCGCCCGCGGAGGCTCCTCGAATAAAATCAGCCAGCACTGCTCCTTGCCGTTGGGGTCGCGAATCGGTAACACTCTCAGGTCGACGTCTCGTGTGTGACCGTCGTCCCTCACACTGATCCCGGTTTCAACCACCGGAGCCTTATCCTGCCGGGCTTTGCGAACAGCTGCCCGCAAAGGCCCCAGCAGGCCGGGTTTCACTAATCTGGTCAAGTCCGTGGTCGGGTCGCCGGGGGGCAGCTGCAGGTAGGCGCCAGTGTCGCCGCGCACTTGGATCACATTCAGCCCGTCATCCGTAATCACTCCGGCCGGGGAGTAAGCGGCCAGCAGCATCCGGTCCACATACTTCTGTACATTCTTCAAGGCGCTGCCGCCTTCCGCAGAAACGCTCTCCTCGACTCGCGCCTCGCGCCCGGCGCCGGCTCCGCCAAGATCCAAGGCAAGGGGACCCGCGCTGGTTTTCTTGGAATATATCCTTTGCTTGCGATCCACAGTCTGGAACGAATCGGCGTAAGAGCCGATCGATTCCGAACTCCCCAGCACCAGGAAACCGCCGGGCTTCAGGGCGTAATGAAACAGTGAAATTGCCCTCTTCTGTAAGAGCGGCCCCAAATAGATCAAAAGATTGCAGCAACTAATCAGGTCGATTCTTGAAAAGGGCGGATCCTTGGTCAGATCCTGTTTGGCGAAGACACAGGCGCTGCGGATGGACTGGTTGATCTGGTAGACCCGGTCCCGGCTGATGAAAAAACGCCGTAGACGTTCCGGAGAGACGCCGCTCACGGCGTTTTCCAAATACACACCGGAGCGCGCTCTTTCGATCACCGCCTCGCTCAGGTCGGTGGCGAAAATCTGGATGCCGCAGGATGCGCCATGCTCCTCCAGAAATTCGGTCAGGACGATCGCGATGGAATACGCCTCTTCGCCGGTCGAGCAGCCCGGAATCCACACCCGGATCGGATCGTCGGGCGAGCGCTGCTCAAGCAGGGCCGGGAAAACCGTGTCCTTCAGAGTCTTGTAAGTTTCGGGCTCGCGAAAAAACGCAGTGACGTTGATGAGAAATTCCTGAGCTAGAATCTTCGCCTCGCCGGCATCGTGGCGGAGCTTACGCGCGTAATCCTTCAAACTGTCAATGCCGTGAAGCGCCATCCGGCGTTCGATGCGGCGCAGGATGGTGTTGTGCTTGTAGTAAGTGAAATCGATGCCGGTCGCCGCTTTCAACACCGTGAAGATCGGAGTGAGATCGATGCCGGCCGGCGGAGCGATTTCTTCGCGAGGCTCCATGACAGGCCGGTAGTTCAGGTAGGGATGGCTCGCGAGCGACACCAATTGCTTGGCGATGCCTTCGGGATTCAGTACGAAATCGACCGCCCCCGCTGCGATCGCGCTGCTGGGCATGCCGTCGAATTTCGCGGAGCTCGGTTCCTGCGCCAGCGTGATCCCACCCTCCGCCTTGATGGCCTTCAGGCCGAGTGTGCCATCCGAAGCCGTTCCCGACAGGACAATGCCGATCGCCAGGTTACCGCGCTCTTTCGCAAGCGATTCCAGGAAATCGTCGATCGCCATGTTACGCACGCCGGTTGCTGTGGGACGCGATACCGCGCGCAAGACGCCTTCTTCGATTCTGAGATTGTTGCTGGCGGGGGCGACGTACACATGATCCGGCTGAACGGCGGTATCGCCCTGCACCTCGCGGACCGGCATGCCGGATTTTCTGCCAAGAATCTCGGGTAACTGGCTGGCGTGCGTCGGATCCAGGTGCTGGACCAGAACGAAGGCCATTCCGGTGTTGGACGGCAAGTGTTCCAGCAGCTGCGAAAATGCCTCCAGGCCGCCCGCCGAAGCGCCCGCGCCCACGATGGGGAAAGCCTTCCCGGGGCGCGGGGATGGGTTCCCATCGCTGGTTGACCCGCGGCTGGTCCGCGAGAGCGAAAACGCGGAAGCGGGCTTCGCTATGGGAGGCGCTGGGGCCGCCTGGCGGACTTTTTTGCGGGGCGATTTGCGCTCACTTTTTTTTGCCATACCCGATCCTCCATGCGGAACTCCGGCGGCAGGCTCGGAGCACGACGTTTCCGCATGGCACTGGAGCGTGCCCTGCGCAGATACCATCAAATCATATTTGCCGTAGTGGATGAGGGCTGGAATGGCGATTATACGCTTGCAGGCGTCCCGCCTTAACGAGGCTTCGTCAACAGGATGGGCTGCGTCAACGACGTGATGCGCAGTTTGTGGCGGCCAGCTAAGGAAGCCAGATCCGCCGGATCTAGCGATTCAGATCCGTCCAGATCAAACCCATACATCAGCGACTTGATATTCGTGCTGTGCCGCAACCCCAGCATATGGCCGATCTCATGCACCGAGATCCGATAAAATTCCACTCGGTCAAGAGGAACCGCCGGGTTGAACGCAATCCATCCTTGGAAGTCGCTGCGGTCGGGAAACTGCGATCGCGCCGCCATATTTTCCGGCTCGGGTTCAAACAGCGGCCGATCTCCGTCGATTACCTCAATGGAACAATCCTCGGTGCTTTCTTCGTGCCACTCGAGGTCCAGGACTTTGGCCCAGAAATCCATAGCCGCCCGAAATTGTTCCGCCAGAACCGGGTTCGCGGTAGCGACCCGCACGCCCAGATTCATGGGGCCCTGCTTCAGCAGTTCGGAATGTTGTTTGCAAGGCGGGAAGTTGGCGCGCCAGTTGCCGAGGGTTTCCGCCGCCGCCAAGCTGGCGAAGAGGAGACCGAGGCACACAAAACGTCTCAGCGGACGCCCGGTAATTCCCACAAGGTTCTACCCTAACGTGTCCGCCAGGAAATTTCAATATTATATTTGGCGGCCGGTAAGGATCTTCTCTCGGGGATCGCGGCCCCTGCGCGTTGCGCCCGAGCCCCTAGCGGTCGAACGTCAGAGCAACTCCGTAATAGTGTTGCGACGGTTGTATCTGCGGAGCGATAGAGGGCATGGCCATCGAGTGCCGGTGGATCGCGCGATCCAGGTGTGTCCGATACACGTAACGCCCGATGAACCAGCCCATGGCGCCGCCCACGACGATATCGGAAGCGTAGTGCCGTTGGGCGGCGAAGCGCGCCGTACTCACGGTCGCAGCCAAGCCATAAACCACAATCGGTACCAGCTTTGAACCGTGTCCGTACTCATGCGCGATCACGGATGCCAGCGCCCAGGATTCGATCGCGTGTCCCGAAGGAAAAGAATCTCCACCCTCGAAAAAATGGCCGGGCTCATTCACAGCGTCCGGCCGATTCCTTCTAAACGCGGTCTTCATTACCTCGGAAACGATCAGAGCGTCCAGCAAAGCCTCGCCGCCTAACACACCCACCTCACGGGTCTTCGCATCGTCCCGTAGGACCCCGTAGCCATAGAACCCGGCAACTACCGGGAGCAAAGTATAGGAGGCCCCAATCTTCGAAATGCCATTCCCCCACGAAATCTGTCCCCTGCTGTTCTCGAAGATGTTGGAACTCCGATGGTCCGTCGCGATGAGCGCGGCCGTAATCGCTGCGCCGCCGATCCACCATTTCGCGTCTCGCGCTTTCATGTGGAACGGAGAGGTCCAGATCTCCTTTTGGTCCAATAAAGTGTTTCCCAATAATTTGGTGACCAGCGGCTTCAAACGTTCGGTGTCGCCGGGATAGAAGATCTTATCTCTTGAAGTTTCCGCGATTGCAGAGTGTTCCGACGCCGCTGGAGCCTGCTCTGACGGAGCCGTCGCATCGCCGGGGCTCGCGTCCGGAGCAAGTTGCGCTAACGCCGGGGCGCCCGCCATAAGCAGCGCGGCCGGCAGCACGATTCGAAGGCGGCTCAACACTTCCGGTTCCCCCCTAAAAGTTAGATTCCGCACCGCCATCTGCGTTACGGGTTTCCGCCACAAAGAAGGCGGGGAATAAATGGCGGAGAGAGAGGGATTCGAACCCTCGTTAGAGTTTCCCCTAAACACGCTTTCCAAGCGTGCGCCTTCAACCACTCGGCCATCTCTCCGTTCGGGGGGCGAATAACAAGTCTAGCGCGGCGGGCCGTGGCGCCGCACCTTT
>Ga0207674_10002644_pt1 | contig 22388 bp, 21 predicted proteins | sample KBSCornC72_FD_184303 | JGI IMG/M metagenome (GOLD analysis project Ga0207674, IMG submission 184303) | Corn rhizosphere microbial communities from Kellogg Biological Station, Michigan, USA - KBS Corn C7-2 (SPAdes) (version 2) | ecosystem: Host-associated > Plants > Roots > Rhizosphere > Soil ...
GCTGACGGCGATCGCGCTCATCTTCGCTCTGTTCCTCACCAACCCCGCGCCGATCTGCGTGCTCGACGAAGTCGACGCGCCGCTCGACGACGCCAATGTCGAGCGCTTCTGCGAGCTGCTCGACAAGATGACGCAGGAGACCGACACCCGCTACCTGATCGTCACCCACAATGCGGTGACGATGAGCCGCATGCACCGCCTCTACGGCGTGACGATGATCGAGAAGGGCGTCAGCCGGCTGGTCTCGGTTGACCTCGGCGGCGCGGAGACGCTGCTCGCGGCGGAGTAACGACAAGCTTTCCAGCGGCTTAGCCGATTGTCTAACTCTGCTATTGCGAATGACTATCAATAACACTAGACCCTGAGGCGACAGCTCAACAGGGAAACCCATGCCTCGCTTCAAATTGACGCTTGCCGCGGCGCTCGCCTGCGGTGCCGCCCCTGCTTACGCCGCCCCTGCTTACGCCGCCCCTGCTTACGCCGTTGATGTGGCCGCCGCCGCGACCGACGCCGGCGCCGATCAGCGCGAGATCGTCGTCAGAGGGCAGCGCGTCGAATACGGCGTCCGCTCGACCAGCACCGCGACCAAGACCAACACCGACATCAGGAACATCCCCCAGGCGCTGACCGTGGTGTCCAGCGGGCAGATCGCCGACCAGCAGCTGCGCTCGATCTCCGACCTGCTGAACTTCGTCCCCGGCGCGTCCTACGGGTCGGGCGAGGGCAATCGCGACCAGATCGTGCTGCGCGGCAATTCGAGCACCGCCGACTTCTTCGTCGATGGGGTGCGCGACGACGTCCAGTATTTCCGCGACTTCTACAACGTAGACCGGGTCGAGGTCCTCAAAGGCCCGAACGCGATGATCTTCGGCCGCGGCGGCGGAGGGGGCATCGTCAACCGCGTGCTCAAGCGACCGAGCCTGACGTCCTACCGCGCAGCGACGGCGTCGGGCGACGGCTGGGGCGGGTTCCGGTTGACTGGCGACATCGACCAGCCGCTCAGCGACGGTTTCGGAGTGCGCCTCAACGGAGTCTATGAGGACGGCGACAGCTTCCGCCATCAAGTCGATTTGAAGCGCTACGGGATCAACCCGACGGCGGCGATCCTCGTCGGGCCGGACACGCGCATCGACGTCAGCTACGAATATTTCCACGACCGCCGCACCGCCGACCGCGGAGTCCCGGCCGACGGCGACGAGCCGCTGCGCGGGCATGATCGCGACTTCTTCGGCGATCCCGATATCAGCTTCGCGCGGGCCAACGTGAACCTCGCGACGCTCGCGGTCGAGCATCAGTTCGGCGAGGGGCTGACACTGCGCAACCGGACCTTGTTCGGCGATTACGACAAGTTCTACCAGAACGTCTTCGCCAACAGCCTCAACGCCGCGACGCAGCAGGTGACCCTGTCCGGGTACAACAATCGCAACGACCGGCGGAACCTGTTCAGCCAGACCGACCTCATCTGGGAGAACCGGGTCGCCGGCATCGACCAGACGCTGCTGCTAGGGTTCGAGATCGGCCGCGAGAAGTCGCGCAACTTCCGCAATACGGCGAGCTTCCCGGACGGCAATCTGGTGCCGGTCGACGATCCGACCGTCGATTCAGGAGCCGTCTTCGCGCCGAGCCTGACCGACGCCAACAACCGGGTGAAGGCGACCGTCGCCGCAGTGTATGTCCAGGACCAAATCCGGCCGGCGCAGTGGCTGGAGATCGTCGCCGGGCTGCGGTTCGACAGTTTCAAGCTCGACGTCCACGACCTCCGCGCGGCGGGCGGGCAGTTCAGCCGCAGTGATCATCTGTGGTCGCCTCGGCTCGGGCTGGTGCTGAAGCCGACCGACAAGCTGTCCTTCTACAGCAGCTACAGCCGCTCCTACCTGCCGCAGTCGGGCGACCAGTTCAGCGGGCTCGACGCCAACACTTCGGCGCTGAAGCCCGAGCGGTTCGACAATTATGAGCTCGGTGCGAAGTGGGAGCCGCTGCACGGGCTGCTCGCGACCGCGGCGATCTACCAGCTCGATCGGACCAACACCCGCGTCGCCAATCCCGACGGGAGCGGCACGTTCCTCTTGAGCGGTGCGCAGCGCAGCCGCGGGCTCGAGCTCGGCCTCGAGCGAAGCGTCACCAGCCGCTGGCTGGTGTCCGCCGGCTACACGCTGCAGAACGCGGAGGTCCGGAACCCGATTACGTCAGGCTCCAACCTCATTCCGAAGGGCCGCAAGGTGCCGCTCGTTCCGCGACACAGCTTCTCGCTGTGGAACCGCTACGACCTGACGAAGCAGATCGGCGTCGGGCTCGGCATCATCGCGCGGTCGAAGTCGTACACCACGATCAGCAATGCGGTGAAGCTGCCCGGCTATGCGCGGGTCGACGGCGCGTTCTACTACAAGCTGCCGCGCGGGATCGAGGCGCAGGTCAACGTCGAGAATATCTTCGGCGCGCATTATTTCCCGACCGCGAACAGCGACAACAATATCGCGCCGGGCGCGCCGCGGGGGGTCAAGGCGACGGTCGGGTACCGGTTCTGACTTCCTCACCCCCGCGAAGGCGGGGGTCCCGCTGACTTGAACGAAAGAGCGGGATTCCCGCTTTCGCGGGAATGACGGGGAGGCTTAGCCGGTCAGCTCTTCCGCCCGCTTTCTGATCAACTCGAGGTCGCGGATGAGGAGGGCGCGGGCTTCGTGGCGGGCGTCCTGGTCGGGCATGCGGAGGATCGCGCTCGGGTGGGTGGTCACCCAGCACTCGCTGCCGTCGGCAAGCGTCAGCGGCTCACCGCGGACCTTGGAGATAGTCACCACCTTGCCGACCAGCGAGCGGGCGGCGGTTGCTCCTAGTGCGACGGTGACCGCCGGCCTGATCAGCTCGCGCTCGTGATCGATCCACCAGCGGCAGGCGGTAATTTCGCCAGCGTCGGGCTTGTTGTGGATGCGCCGCTTGCCGCGCTGGATGAACTTGAAATGCTTGACCGCATTGGTGACGTAGACCGTGCCGCGATCGATCCCGGCTTGCTCCAATGCCTCGTCGAACACCGCTCCGGCGGGGCCGACGAACGGCCGCCCGGCGAGATCCTCCTGGTCGCCGGGCTGCTCGCCGACGAAGACGATCGAAGCGTCGAGCGGTCCTTCGCCGAACACGGTCTGGGTCGCATATTTGTAGAGATCGCAGCGGGTGCAGTCGCGCGCGTCCTTGAGGAGGGCTTCCCACGCCGCCCGGACATTGCTCCGAGGTTCGATCGCCCGCTCGGCCTCGAGCGCGTGGAGCAGGCCCTGTTGGACGGTGTCGGCCATCGCGCGGAAAACGAGCGAAGCGCAACGATGTTGCTGACCGTGAACGACAACCGTAACGAGCGGGCATGACTCGCACCCTGCTCTGCGCCGCCGTCTCGTTGCTCTCGCTCCTGCTCGCTGCTCCGGCCGCAGCCCAGCAGCCGGTGACTCCGATGACTCCTGACGTCGTCGCGACCTACGATCCGGTGCTGCCGGAAGCCGATTACTTGAAGCGCGTGGCGATGGTGCCGATGCGCGACGGGACCAAGCTCTACACCGTGATCGCGATGAAGAAGGGCACGCGGAACGGGCCGATCATCCTGTCGCGCACGCCTTACGATGCGAAGGGCAGCCTCAGCCGCGAGGGCAGCCAGTCGGTCGTCGATATCCTGCCGATCATGTACAAGGAGTTCGTCAACGACGGCTACATCATCGTCGAGCAGGACATCCGCGGAATGCACAATTCCGAAGGTCAGTTCGTGATGAACCGGCCGATCGTCGGTCCCCTCAACCATACGGGAATCGACGAGAGCACCGACGCCTACGACACGATCGACTGGCTCGTGAAGAACGTGCCCGAGTCCAACGGCAAGGTCGGGACGATCGGCTCATCCTATCTCGGCTTCCTGACGCTGGCGTCAGAAATCAACCCGCACCCGGCGCTGAAGGCGGCGGTGCCGCAAAGCCCGATGGTTGACGGCTGGATGGGCGACGACTGGTTCCACAACGGCGCGTTCCGGGTCAGCGGCTTCGACTTCGCGGTGTCGCAAAGCACCGGCAAGGGCGATTGCTGCAGCATCGCGACCGGGCCGGGCGACGATTACACGCGCTACCTCGAAGCCGGTTCGATGGCCGACTATGCCAAGCGGCTGAAGATCGACCATTACCCGTTCGTCCTGAAGTTGATGCAGAACCCGGCCTACACCGAATTCTGGTCGGGCCAGGCGGTCGACAAGTGGATGGCGGCGCATCCGCTGACCGTCCCGACGATGCTCGAGGTCGGGCAGTGGGATCAGGAGGATAGCTACGGCGCGCCTGCGGTCTATCGCGCGCTCAAGGACAAATATGAAGGGTCGGGGCTGCTGCACCTGGTGATCGGGCCGTGGCGGCATTCGGGCGCCAACCACTATGGCTATGATCTCGGCGCGCTGACCTTCACCGGCGACACCGCGGACGAATGGCGGGTCAAATATGTGAAGCCGTTCTTCGACCATTATCTCAAAGGCGCCCCCGACCCGCACACGCCGAACGTGCTGACCTACGCGACCGGCATCAACCAGTGGCAGACGAGCCCGCGCTGGCCGATGGGGACGCCGACCCCGCTGTATCTCGCCGCGAATGGTTCGGCCCAATTCGGCCGGCCGGCAGCCGCGGGGCATGAGGATTATGTGTCCGACCCCGCGCGGCCGGTGCCCTATCTGCCGCGGCCGATCGGTGGGGCGCAGTGGAAGACCTGGCTCGTCGAGGACCAGCGCTTCGTCACCGACCGCACCGACGTTGTCGCCTTCACCACGTCGGTGCTGACCAAGGCGGTGCACATCATGGGCCCGCCGCAGGTCGACCTGTTCGCTGCGACCAGCGGGACCGACAGCGACTGGGTGGTGAAGCTGATCGACGTCTATCCGAATGAGGCTCCGGAAGGCGCGGACCAGGGTTCGAAGCAGGACATGTCCGGCTATGAGCTGCCGATCGGCATCGAGATCTTCCGCGGGCGCTACGTCGACGGCTTCGCGCATCCGCGAGCGCTCAAGGCCGGCAAGGTCGAGCATTACCGGTGGGGCCTGCCCAACGTGAACCACGTGTTCCTGCCGGGCCACAAGATCATGGTCGAGGTGCAGTCGAGCCTGTTCCCGGTGTACGACCGCAACCCGCAGACGTTCGTCCCGAACATCTTCTACGCACGCCCAAGCGACTACCGCAAAGCGACGCAGAGCGTGTTCTACGGCGGCGCGACTGCGAGCGCGGTGTACCTGCCGGTGGTGCCCTAGGTCAGGCTAGGCGAACGTCACTGCGTGGCGCACGTGGCGCTGCGATTCGTCGATGTCGCGCATGATCATGACGAGGACCACGCACAGGCCGACGTTGAGCACTGCGCCGATCGCATCGAGCGTCGGGCCGATTCCCACGGCGCCGTAGCGCCACGAGACGTTTGCCAGGATGTTGGTGACAATCCACAGGCCCCACCACCATCCGAGGATTGGAACGCGCTCTTCGTAGCTTCCATCAGATTCGTGGCTCGCCTGCCAGATTTCCCGCATTGCGTGGAACGGTTTCACGAGATTGGCGAACGGGATGAAGTACCAACCGACCGACCAGCCCGGCGAAATGGTCATCTCATCCGTGATCGCGTGCGCATTGACGCTCGCACGATAGATCCAGCGGCCGACCACGATGCAGCAGGCGATGATCGCCACGAACGTAATCAGCTGCAAGCCCTCGGTGAGCCGAAACTCGTCGCCGACCGGGGCCCCCTGCGCCAACCCGGTGAAGGCGGTAAGAAGGTCGAGCAGCGCGTAGATCGTAAGCAAGACCGTTGCGACCATCGTGAGCCGCGTCAAACCCTTGAACTCGTACATCAATTCCCCCCATCATGTGATGGGCGAGCTTAGCGCGGCGCGGGCGTTGGGCAATATGGATTTGCGAGGATTCAGCTGAGCGCCGCAGCCTGGTCCTGCGGCGTACTTTGCATGCGCTTGCCGATGGCGATCTTGAAGATGACGAAGGCGACGAGGCCGAATGCGGCGCTGGCGACGTGGATCAGCCAGAAGGTGGTGGTCGGCAGGCTCGAATAAAGGCCGCCGACATAGCCGACGACAGCGTTGGCGATGAAGAAGGACAGATAATAGAGCCCGATCACCGTCGCGGTGATCTGCTTGGGCGAGATCTTCGAGAAAAGGGCGAGGCTGACGGGCAGCACGTGAGCGAAGCCGATGCTGTTGCAGAGCTCGAACAGCAACGGCCAGAAGAGGCTGATCTTGCCGCCGTGGGGCTGGGTGAGCGCCGCCATGAACAGGCACAGCCCACCGGCGACGGTGAAGACGCTGCCGATGATGATCTTGCTGATCTCGTCCGGCTCGCGGTGGTGCGTGCCCCACCATTTCCAGAAGGCGGCGACGCCGACGAGCATGGCGAAGCTGACCGCGGCATCGACGGTGATCAGCCAGCTGCTCGTGTTGTTGAGCAGGGTGAGGTCGAACTGCTGGTCGCCCCAGGTGAGATAGGCGTTGAAAATCTGCTGGTTGGTGAGGAGCGACACCGCCAGCACCGGGATGAGGATGACCAGGTAGATGACGCAGACCCAGTCGTTGCGCGAGAGCGGCTCGTGCGGGGCGGCGAGCGCATCGGCCGGAGCGACGGCTTGCTCGGGCGCGAGATAGCGGCGGCCGGACAGATAGATCACGAGGCCGAGCACCATCACGATGCCCGCGCAGCCGAAGCCGTAATGCCAGCCGACGTTCTGTCCGAGGGTGCCCGAAATGAGCGGCGCCGCGATCACGCTGACGTTGATGAAGATATAGAAGATCTGGAACGCCATTGCGCGGCGGAGGTCGTTCGGGCCGTAGAGGGCGCCGACCTGGGTCGCGATATTGCCCTTGAACGCGCCGACCCCCAGCAGCAGGCAGAGAAGCGCGAAGATGAACGCCGGCTCGATCGCCATGAGGAAATGGCCGATCGCCATCAGCACGCCGCCGACGATCAGCGTCCGGTCGCGGCCGAGCCACTTGTCGGCGATGATCCCGCCGATGATCGGCGTGCCGTAGACCAGCGATGTGTAGGTCCCGAAGATCGCGGAGGCGAGCGGCTGGCCGGAGATGCCGTGATAGACGTTCGCCTGGAGCCACTGCAGGCCGATCACATGCTCCATGCGGCCGGGCTTCAGCAGGTAATTGACCATGTAGAGCACGAGCAGCGTCTGCATGGAGTAATAAGAGAAGCGCTCGCAGGCCTCGGTGAAGCCGAGGAAGCCGAGGCCCTTGGGATGGCCGAGGAAGGCGCGGTCGTCACGGGTGCCTTGTTCGAAATCGGGCGTGGCGTCGGCAACGGTCATCGCATGTCCTAACGCTGAGCTTGAGCGGAGAGGTCCGGTTCGAGGAGCCGGCCGGCGGTGCGGCTGTAGAGGAAGGCGAGAAGGCCGCCGGTCCCGCCGATCGCGGCGTGCAGGCCCCAGAAGCCGAGCGGGCCGAGCTGCTCGTAGAAGGTCCCGATCCAGCCGATGAGGTTGTTGGCGACGAACAGCACGAGGAAGGCGCCGCCCATCATCGTCGCGTTGATCTTCGGTGGAGCGGTCCGCGACACGAGCGCGAGGAACGGCGGCCAGAAATACATGAAGCCGACGCCTTGGATCGCGCAGAACAGGAACGGCCACGCCCACGGCACCTTGCCCGAGCCGTAAGCGAGGATCGATGCGACCAGGATCAGGTTCGCGCCGCCGCAGATGAGCGCGCCGGCGCCGATCTTACGCAGCTCGGACGGCTCGCCGCGGCCGCTGCCCTGCCATTGCCACAGGCGGAACAGCAGCGGCACGCAGAGGATGCTGAACAACGGGTCGATCGACTGAAACCACGGGATCGGCACCTGGAATCCGCCGGCGCTCATGTTGCCATGCTCCTCCAGCCAGACCGGGAGCACGTTCGACAGCTGGTAGTATGCGATGTGGGGCAGGATGGTGATTGCCATCGCGCCAAGCAGGACGAGGACGACCTTGCGGTCGTGCGGGGTCATCGCTTGGGCGACACGCGCCTTTCGCTCGATGCGGACCGGCAGGTAGCGGTAGCCGCTGAGGTAGGTCGCCACTCCGGCGAGCATGAACAAGGCGGCGGTACCGAATCCGATATGCCAGCCGTAACGCTCGCCTAGGAAGCCGCAGAGCAACGGGCCGACCACCGCCCCGAAGTTGATCGCGGTGCTGAAGATGGCGAAGCCGCGCGAGCGGCGCTCCTCGTCCTCGGCCGGATAGAGCCCGCCGACCTGGGCGGAGATGTTGCCCTTGAGCAGGCCCGAGCCGACGATCAGCAGGAGGAGGGCGAGGAGGAAGCTCTCGTCGAAGGCCATTGCGAGATGGCCGCCGCTCATCGCCAGGCCGCCGAGCACGACCGCGCTGCGCTGGCCGATGCGGTCGCCGAGCCAGCCGCCGATGACCGGGGTGAAATAGACGAAGCCCGAGTAGAGGCCGAAGATCTGCGAGGCGAGCGCCTGGGTCGAGAGCGAGCCGAACGTGCCCTCGATCATCGCCCGGAAGGCGGCGAAGCCGGCGACGTGCTCGACATGGCCGGGCAGCAGCAGCTGGTTGACCATGTAGAGGACGAGGAGCGCGCTCATCCCGTAATAGGAGAAGCGCTCCCACGCCTCGGTGAAGGCGAGATAGGCGAGGCCCTTGGGGTGGCCGAGGAAGGTGCCGGTCGGGGCGTCGCCGTCGCCCGCCGCCAGTTGCGCTGCAGTCAATCCGGTCTCCCCACCAGAGTTACGCAGGGATCGCTACGCGACCGGAACGCAGCCGCAAGCGATTTTATGCGGATCGACGAGCGGCGCTCATTCCTCCGGCGCGGTGCCCTGTTCCTTGGCCTCGCGCGATTCCTGCTTGGCCTGCTTGATCACTTGGGTGAGGCAGCCGGTGAAGCCGCCCGGGCCGACCGGCGAGCAGCTGTTGGTGCCGGTCGCTCCGACCGTCTCCAGCGCGCGCGCCTTGTTGGCCCAGGAATCGCGCTCCTGGCGCGGGCCGCCGGTGCGCAGCTTCTCGGGAATGCGGAAGCGGTCGCCCTCGGGCTTGCGGGCGCAGACCACGACTTCGTTGTTGGTCGAGCGCGGGCATGGATCGTTGCCGTAGACGATCACTTCGCTGATCGAGTCCCGTGCCTGCGCGTCCGCCGGAGCCGGAAGCGCGACAAGGCCCGCCGCGAGCGCCGCCGATGCGGCCAGGGTGATCGTCAGCTTGATCATCACGAATCCTTCCAGAGTATCAGCGGGCGAGCCCGCCGTTCAGTTCCTCAAATGCGCTTCGAGAGCGCGATTGCAACCCTGCATCCAGCACGGATCGCCGCAGTCAGCAAAGGATATCCGACCGCCTGCGCAGCCCCGGCGGCGCGGGCCGTATCGCGGTGCTCCAGCTCGTCGGCGCGGAATTGGGCGATGTCTTCGGCAAGCTCCGGGTCATCCTCGCCGAGTTCGTCGAGTTGCTGGCCGTAATGGCGGTCGATTTCGGTCTCGATCGCGTCGGTGCAGGCAAGCGCGGCTTTCTCGGAGATGAGCGCGGTCGCAGCGCCGAGCGCGAAGCCGGCCACGTTCCAGATCGGCTGGAGCGCGGTCGGACGCACGCGGCGCTCGGTCATCAAGGCGTCGAACCGGGCGAGGTGCCGCTCCTCCTGCGCCGCCATGCGGGCGATGAGCTTGGCCTCGGCGCCGTTCGGACGAAGCACTGCGAGTTGGCCGGCGTAGATCCGCGTCGCACCATATTCGCCGGCCTGATCGACGCGCAGCATCGACGCGCGGTCGGCGCGGCGATCGCCGGGACGCCAGCGGGTCACCGCGCTTCGCCCTTGAGCGAGAAGAGGAGGATAAGCGCCGCTCCGCCGAGCGAGATGATGGCATTCCAGCCGGCGAGCGAAAAGCCAAGGAATGACCATTGGACCTGGTCGCAGCGGATCAGCGGGGCGCCGGTGATCTGGCGCAACACGTCGGCGGTCGAGCCGCTGTGGGCGGTCGAGGTGCAGGTGGTGAAGCCTTCGAAGATCTTGAGCTCGACGCCGGCGTGATAGACCGCGGTCGCGCCCGATACCGCGATTGCGATAGCGGCGAGCAGGGTGAGCGTTCGCGACCGCGCGCTTCCCGCCGGGGCGGTGAAGGCCAAGGCGGCGGGCACCAGCGCGGCCATGTGCGCGTAGCGCTGCCACCAGCACATTTCGCACGGATAGAGGCCGCCCAGATATTGCGACCCGAACGCGCCGGCGAGCAGGGCCGCGGGCAGCAGCAGGGCGATGAGCCGGGCCACGGCGGCGCGGCTCATCGGTGCGGACGGAGCGGACGCGCCGGCAACGGCTTCGGCCATGCGGCGCTTACTGCCCCTTCTTGGCGATGGTCGCGGTTGGCGCGACCGGCCCCGCGATTCGCTTCAGCGTGGTCAGCGCATAATAAAGCTGGAAGTCGTCGATGCCCTTCTTCTTGAGGTCGTCGGCCGACGCCTTGAACCGCGGGTCGGTCGTGTCGTCGCTTTCCAGCAATTTATCGTCGACCTTGGCCTGGTTGAGGAGGTGCCGGCGGAGGTCCGCTTCCCGGGTCACCGGCCGGTCCTTGTAGTCGGCGTCGGACAGCTGGGGCACGGTGATGTCGGGGTCGATCCCGCCTTCCTGCACCGAGTGGCCCGACGGCGTGTAGTAGCGCGCGGTGGTCAGGCGCAGGGCGGTGCGGTCGCCGAGCATCGCGATCGACTGGACCGAGCCCTTGCCGAACGTCCGCTCGCCCATGATGAGGGCACGGCGGTGATCCTGCAGCGCTCCCGCGACGATCTCCGACGCCGACGCGCTGCCGACATCGGTCAGGACGATGACCGGAAGGCCGTGGGTGAGGTCGCCGGGCTTCGCGTAGTAACGCTGGATGTCGTCCTTCTCGCGGCCGCGCTGCGAGACGATCTCGCCGCTGTCGAGGAAGGCGTCGCTGACCTGGATCGCCTCGTCGAGCGAGCCGCCGGGGTTGGAGCGCAGGTCGACGACATAGCCGAGCGGATGCCCGCCGGTCGCCTTGTCGATCGCGGTGATAGCGGCTTCGGTCGCATCACCGGTGCCGTTGGCGAACTGGTTGATGTTGATGTAGCCGATACCTTCCTTGACCTCCCACTTGACCGGGCGGACCTTGATGTCCTCCCGCACGAGGGTGAGATCGAAGGGCTTGTCGCGGCCCTTGCGGACGATGGTCAGCTTGATCGGCGTGCCGGGCTTGCCGCGCATCTTCTCGACCGCCTCGTCGAGCGTGAATCCGTAGATCAACTCGCCGTTGATGTGAGTGATGTAGTCGCCGGCCTTGATGCCCGCCTTCCACGCCGGCGTGTCCTCGGTCGGGCTGATGACTTTGACCGTGCCGTCTTCCATTCCGACGGACAGTCCGAGGCCGCCGTAGCTGCCCTCGATCAGGGTCTTCAGGGCGTCGTAGTCGGCGCCTTCGGCGTAGCTCGAATGCGGGTCGAGCGACGACAGCATGCCGTCGATCGCGCCTTTCATCAGCGTATGGTCGTCGACCGGCACCACATAGTGCTGCTTGACCTGCTGATAGACCGCCATGAACTTCTCGAGCTCCTGGTAATTGGTCGTGTCCGCCGCCGCGTAGGAGGTGGCTGCGACGGGGACCAAAGCGAGCGCGCTGACCAGCGCGACGGGCGGCAGGAATTTGCGAAAGGCGTTCATGTGTATCGTCCTGTTTGGGGCGGGCACGCGTTTACCCGCCTTTGGCCTTATTTGACAGCGTTTGAGATGAACCTGCGATGAGGGCAGGCGACACTTTCCGCCCGTTTTGAGACAGTTCGACGTCGATCGCCCCGAGCGCTCGACCGAGCGGTTGGCCGAGCTCCACGCGGTCGCCCGGCTTGAGGGTCGTCGCGACATTGACGATCAGGCTCATCCACCCGCCGCCGTGATCGATGATCACCACTCCGTCGTGGCTCCGGAACGGGCCGGCGAAGCGGATCGTGCCCGAGGCCGGGACGAGCAACGCCGTGCCGCGGCCGGTCGAAAGGCGGATCCCGCGAGAGCGGACGCCGTTGGCGTCAACCGAGCCGAGGCCCTGGGTCACGGGCGCCTGGGCAGGGAGGACATACGCGAATGAGGGCCGGCCGCCGAGCCCTTCGGGCTGGATCGGGCGCAACGGCGCGGGATCTTCGTCGGCCAGCTGCGCCGCGATCGCCCAGGCGGCGCGCCGGCGGGATTCGGACGAGCCGAGGCTGGCGGCGTCCTCGCCCGCGGCGAGCGCGACGTCGCCCGAGGCGAGCGCCTGGCCCTGCGCGGTGGCAGACGCCTGCAGCGCCCTGGTTTCGAGAGCGACGAATTGCTCGCGCCGGGCGACCAGTTGCTGGCGGCTGCTGGTGAGGTCGGCAGCGGCGGCGCGGGCCTGCGCCTCGAGCCGGGCGGCCTGGCCGAGTTGGGCGGACAGCGCGGCGGTTCGCGCGCGGATCACCGGCAGGGTCGAATCGAGCAGCACCCGCACGCGCACCAGCTCGTCGCCATTGGCGCCGCTGTCGGCGATGGTCAGGAGGGGCGGGCGGCGGCCCATCATCACCAGACCCGAGAGCAGCGCGGCGATCGGCGCCTGCTCGCGCTGCAGCTGCGAGCGGCGCAGGTCGGCGGCGGCGGAGATCAGGCGCAGGTTGGCGTCGGCGGCGGTGATCCGCGCTTCGGCAGCTTCGATCGCCTGGGCGGCGGCGGCTTGCTGCGCCTGGAGGCGGGCAGCCTCGCCGCGGGCATTGGCCGCGATTTGCTCGAGCCGGCGCGTTTCGGCCTCGGCCGAGGATTGCTCGGCCCGCGCGCGTTGCAGCGCATGGTCAAGCGATTCTCCGGCAGGCTGCACCGGCGCGCTCGCCGCCGCGAGCAACGGAACGAAGAGGAGGACGAGGGCGGCGCGGATCACGCCTCAACCTTCGCGATGATAGGGATGGTTCGCAAGGATCGACGTCGCCCGGAACAGTTGCTCGGCGAGCATTGCGCGAACCAGCAGGTGGGGCCAGGTCGCCTCGCCGAACGACAGGAGGAGGTCGGCGGACCGCCGCTGCTCCTCGTCATGACCGTCGGCCGCGCCGATCAGGAACCGCGCCTCGCGCTTGCCGGCGTCGCGCCAGGTTTCGAGCAGCTTGGCCAATTCCGTCGACGACAGCGGCTTTCCCCGCTCATCGAGCGCGACCGCGATGCTGTTGGCGGGCAGATCGGGAACCTTGCCGCCCTTGTCGGGAAGCTCGGTCACTCGCGTCGGCCAGCTGATCCGCTTCAAATAGCGCCCGACCAGATCGGCTTCGGGCGAGCGGCCGATCTTGCCCCGGGCAACGATGTGGAGAAGCACTAATTCCCGGAGAAAGCGGCGGCCGGCGCTGTGAACGGCCAGGTCACGACGCGGGTGAAGCCATCGTAGATCGCGCGCGCCGCCTCGGCGATGGTGCGCGGACGGTTGGTTCCGCCGCGGGCGAAGATCGCGACCGCGATGCGATGGCCGTCGGGCATGGTGATGAAGCCGACGTCGTCGGTCAGGCCGTCGAGAGTCCCGGTCTTGTGCTCGACCGGCACGCCAGGAAGCAGCGCCTTCATCCGGTTCTTGCCGGTCTGGCACTGCGCCATGAGGTCGAGCAGATAGTCGCGGCTCGCCGGGCGGATCAGCTCGGCGCGGTAAATGCGCTTGAGGAAATCGACCATCGCCGTCGGGGTGCTCGAATCGCGCCGGTCCCACAGGTCGCGCCTGGCGGAGAGCAATTGGGCGATGGTGCGGTCGACGCGCAGCCCGCTGACTCCGTTCTGCTGCAGCCAATTGTGGATCGCGGTCGGACCGCCGAGATCGCGGATCAGCATGTCGGTCGCGCGGTTGTCGCTGTGGATCAGCATCCGCTTCATCAGGCTGCGCGCCGAAACTCCGCTGATCGTGTCGTCGAGCGAGCGCCGGCCGTGGTCGACCTGCGACAGGTAGAGCGCCGCGACCGCAACCTTGACCGTGCTCGCCATCGGGAACGGGGTCGCGCCCTTGATGCTGACCGTCTCTCCGGTGGTGAGGTCGAGCGCCGCGATGCCGACATCGGCGGAGCTTCCGGCGACCATCGCGCTCAGCCGCTGCTCGAGGCTTGCAAGATTCGGACTCGAGGCCGCAGCGGCGGGCTGCGCCAGGAACGCGAAAAGCGCGACAAGGACTGCCGATACCCGCATTTGCCTCACCCGCGAGCCGCTACGCTCGAATTGGAATCACCAAATGCCCACATTCGTTCCAAATTGTAAAAACTTCTTACTTCGGGACGGAAAATGTGGACGATCACATCGTCCGCATCGATCAGCACCCAATCCGCTGCCGGAAGCCCCTCGATCCGAACGTTCCGCTTAAATCGCTCCTTGATCTTGTCGCCAAGCTTAACGGCCATCGACGCGACCTGGCGGGTCGAGCGCCCAGACGCGACGACCATGTAATCGGCGATATTGGATTTGCCGGTGAGCGGGATGCTGACCACTTCGACGGCCTGGTCATCGTCGAGCGACTGGAGGACGAGGCGGTGGAGCTCTTCGACGTCTTCGGGTGGAGGGGCGGCGGTGCCGGTCTCTGCGGGACGATCGGTCAAGTGGTCTCCTGAGGGACAATGGCAGGCCGGGATTCGGCGCGCATGGTGCGCTCCGGTGCTCGGCGGTGCCAGTTGGGAAGCTGCGCACGGATCGCGGTTGCGGACGTGGGGTCTCGCGGCAGGCGAAGCAGGACGATCGCCGGTGCACTCCACTCCGTCCAGTTCCGCGCTTGGCTGAAAGGCCGGACAAACCTTCTCAGCCAGCCCATCGCGCGAGCCGCATGGGCAGCTGAATCATAGCCCGGGCGCGGAATCACCGCAATCGGCAGTTCGCGCGCTAACCCCCTCCAATCGCGCCATTTGTGAAAATTTGGCAGGGTGTCGCTTCCGAGCAACCAGATGAAGTGGTGCGCCGGGTAGCGGCGCTTGAGCAAACGGACGGTGTCAATGGTGTAGCGGGTGCCCGCCCGCCGCTCGAAATCGCTGACCTTGATCCGCGACCGTCGCGCCTGCCGCAGGGCGGACGCTAAGCGAGCTTCATAGGGCGCCATGTCCGGAACGTCGGCCTTGAGCGGATTGCCGGGCGATAACAGCCACCACAGCTCGTCGAGGCCGAGCGCGTCCATCGCAGCGAGGCTGATCGCCCGGTGACCGCGGTGGGCCGGGTTGAACGAGCCGCCGAGAAGCCCGATGCGCGCCATGCGCAAACGGCTAGCACGCGCACCGTGCACCGCCTAATATCGGTCGCGAAGGGGGTGTGATGGGCGATTTCGACGCGATTGGCGATGCGGTGACCGGCGGGATGCTGGCGCGAGCGGTCGAACCGGCAGCCGGCGAGGCCGACGCCGGCCATACGCATGAGAAAGCCTGCCTCAATTGCGGCACTGCGCTCGTTGGGCCCTATTGCGCGGTGTGCGGGCAGAAAGCGCATATCCACCGCTCGGTCCGCGCCTTCTTCCAGGACTTCCTCGCCAGCCTGTTCAACTTCGAGGGCAAGATCTGGCGTACCCTGCCGATGCTCGCCTGGCACCCCGGAGACATCACCCGCCGCTACATCGCCGGGGAGCGGGCGCGGTTCATCTCGCCGGTCGCGCTGTACATTTTCACGGTGTTCGCGATGTTCGCGGTGCTGAATTTCACCGGCGCGCTCGGCGGCGGCAGCACCAAGAACTTCAAGGAGGGGCTCAAGACCGAGATCGCGGAGACCCAAGCGTCGCTGGCCAAGCTCGAGGTCCGGCGCAAGGCCGACCTTGCCGCTGGCAAGGACGTCGCCGACCTCGACCGCAAGATTGCCAAGCGCAAGGAAGACATCGCCGAGAGCGAGATGGCGCTCACCACCAATGTCACCAACGTGAAGCTCGACCCCGACACGCCGAGCTGGGTCCGGCCGTTCGTCCAGAACGTCCAGAACAATCCCCAGCTCGCCTCGATGCGGATCCAGGACGCAGCGTCGAAATACAGCTGGCTGCTGATTCCGATCTCGGTGCCGTTCATGTGGCTGCTGTTCCCGCTGCGGCGGCGCTTCAACACCTACGATCACGCGGTGTTCGTCACTTACTCGCTGTCGTTCATGATGATGCTGGTGATCGCCGGGGGGATCCTGGTCGAGCTCGGCATGTCGACGCTCGCCAGTTTACTGTTCTTCGTGCCGCCGTTCCACATGTACCGGCACCTCAAGGAATCGTACCAGTTGGGCAAATTCAGCGCGATCATGCGGACCATGGCGCTGATGACTTTCTGCTTCATCGCCGCCGGCCTGTTCATCGGCGCGGCGGTCGCGATCGGAGCGGTCGGCTAGGCGGGTGCGACCTCGTCGAGGAACGCGGCGATCGCGGCGGCGGCTTCGGGCTCGCTGAGGTCGGGCGCATGGCCGACGCCCGCCACCACCGCCGAGCGCATGCGGGGCGTCACTTCGTGCATTTTCGCGAGAGTCTCGGCCGAGAGCAGGTCGCTCTTGGCGCCCCGGATCACGAGCAGCGGCTTGTGCGCCAGCGCGGCGAAGAACGGCCACAGGTCGACGGTCGGAGTCGACGGCGCTGCCGCGAACGGCAAGGCAATCGCTTCGTCATAGTCGAAGACGATCTCGCCATTATCTTCGCGGCAGTTGCGCTTGGCCATGCGCACCCAGTCCTCGTGCGAATAATATTCGAACGCCTGGGTGTTGCGGGCGATCGTCTCGGCGGCTTCGTCCCAGTTCTTGAAGCGCTGACCGCTGCCGACATAGGATTTGATGCGGTCGATCCCGACATCGTTGATCACCGGCCCGACGTCGTTGAGGATCGCCGCGGCGACGCGCTGCGGTTGAAGGACGGCCACGGCCATGGTCACCAACCCGCCGAGGGAGGTGCCGACGAAGATCGCCCGGTCGATGCCGAGCTGGTCGAGCAGCTCGATCACGTCCCCGGCATAGGTCGGCGGGACGTAGCGCGCCGGAACCGGGTCGTATTCGCTGAGGCCGCGGCCGCGGAAGTCGAGCGCGATGACCCGGAAACGGGGCGAATAGAGTTCGGCAAGCTCGGCGAAATCGCGGGCATTGCGGGTGAGGCCGGGGAGGCACAGCAGGGGCGGCTTTGCAGGATCGCCGGGATAGTCGCGGTAATGAAGCTTCAGGCCGTCGCGGACGGTGAAGTAGCGGTCGGCATAGCGCTGGGCGCCGGCGTCGTTCATCCGCACAGCCCCCGGCGCAGGAGCCGGGCGGTGGCTTCCGCGACCTCGGCCGCGCTGGCGGTCGACCAGACTTCGAATTTCATGCCGAGGAACACGTTCGCACCCATCATCGCCCAGGCGATGATGTCGAGGTCGCCGTCGGTCAGGTCGTTTGCGATCTCGCCTTTGTCCCGCGCCGCGGTGAGGCGCGCGGCGATGCGCATTGCGGTCGTTTCATAATGGTCGCGATAGGCTTGCGGATCGACGAACTCGGCCTCGTCAATGATGCGATAGACGTCGCGGTGCTCGCGGGCGAAGCGGAGGAAGGATTCGAGCGCGCGGCGCTCGCCGTCGATCGCGTCGGTTGCATCGCGAAACGCCGGCGCGACATGGTCGCGGACCTGCGCCGACATGTCCTTGACCAGCGCCTGGAACACCGCCTCCTTGGAATCGAAGTAGGTGTAGAAAGTGCCAAGCGCGACGCCGGCGCGCTGGGTGATTGCGACGATCGAGCTGTCGGAAAAGCCCCGTTCCCCGAACTCGACCCGGGCAGCATCGAGGATCTTGCGCAGCGTCCGTTCGCCGCGCGCCGTGCGCGGCGCCTTGCCGTCGCTCGCCGGGCTGACTGGCGCCTCTTGATCCACGATTTCCCCCATTCCCGCCGGTGGTAGCGGTGTAGCTCGATTATTCGCAAGTTGAAAGTCGTTTCAACTTTCATTATGCGATCAGTCGACGGTTGGCGAATGGAGAGTCGCTGGCCCGGGGGAGATCAATCACATGCGCGTTCACACTGCTCGCGTCGCGATGCTCGGCACCGTTGCCGCCGCGGCGCTTTTCGCCACTCCGGCTTTCGCCCAGACCGCGGCGCAGACCACCGCCGAAGCGGCGCAACAGCCGCCGGCCTCGCAGGCCACCGCCGCGCCCGACAATGAAGGCCAGGACAGCGCCACCGGCCAGATCGTGATCACCGCGCGGCGCACTTCGGAGAAGCTGCAGCGCGTTCCAGCGTCGGTCTCCGCCTTCAACGAGCGCGCGCTCGATCGAATCCAGGCGCAGGACACGACCGGCCTCCAAGGCGCGGTGCCGAACCTCAACATCGTCCAGGGCCGCGGCTCGTCCAACGCGACCAACATCTACATCCGCGGCATCGGCCAGCCCGATGCGCTGCAGACCTTCGATCCGGCGGTCGGCGTCTATGTCGACGACGTCTATCTGTCGCGCATCCGCGGCAGTCAGCTCGATCTGCTCGACCTCGAGCGGATCGAGGTCCTGCGCGGGCCGCAGGGCACGCTCTACGGCAAGAACACGATCGGCGGAGCGATCAAGTTCGTTACGCGGCGCCCGGGCGACACGCTGCGCGCCGACGGCACGCTCGCGATCGGAAGCTACGACCAGCTCGAAGCCAAGGGCGCGATCTCCGGCCCCCTGTCGCCCGGCTTCTCGGTCGGCGTGGCGATGATGGGCGCGCGCCACGACGGCTATGTCGAGGATTCCGCCGACGACCGCGAATATAACAACAAGAAGACCTTCGCCGGCCGCGCCGCGGTCGCGCTCGACCCGACGTCGAACGTTCGGGTCGACCTCACGGCGGATTACGAGCAGGACGATGCCAAGCTCAGCGTCGGGCGGCCGGTCAACAACCTCACGACCTTCTCCGGCGGGACGCTGGTGGTCGACGATCCCGTGGGCTCGGGAGCCTATCACTGGAAGGGTCGCACGACCCCGGGCCTGCCCAATTCGACCAAGCTCAAGCATTACGGCTTCGCCGGTACCGTCGCCCTGGACGTGACCGACGCGCTGACGCTGAAGTCGATCACCGCCTACCGCAATCTCAACACCGACGATTATATCGATATCGACGCGACCCAGTATGAAGTCGGCGACGTCTTCGTCGGGGTCGACCAGAACCAGCTCAGCCAGGAATTCCAGGCGACCTACACGGGCGGACGCTTCACCGGCGTCGCCGGGCTTTATTACCTGCACGAGAACGTCGACTCGCACCAGGAAGCTTATGCCGACGATCTCTTCGGCCCGCTCTATCTCAACACCGGCTTCCTCCGGACAATCGACGACAAGCTCAAGACCAACAGCTACGCCGGCTATGCCAACGGCAGCTATGAAATCGTGCCCAAGGTCCGGCTGTCGGCCGGCATCCGCTACACCAAGGAGACGAAGGACTATTGGCGCACCACCAGCACCTTCTATTCGGCGCTGCCGGCAGCCAATCTTACTTACGTCTTCGCGCCGCCCAAGGGGAAGTGGCACGACTGGTCGCCGATGGCGAGCGTCGACTGGCAGGTGACGCCTTCGACGATGGTCTATGCCCGCGTCGCCAAGGGCTTCAAGTCGGGCGGCTTCAACGGCCGCGCCAACAGCCCGGCGGAATCGACCGAATATGATCCGGAGACGACCTGGTCGTACGAGGCCGGTGTCAAGACGACGATCGCCAATCAGCTGCGGCTGAGCGGCGCGGTGTTCGACAATGAGTATAAGGATTTCCAGGCGCGCGTGTCGGGTCTCGACACCGACCCGGTGACGGGCCTGCCGGCCGCCAAGCTGTCGGTGCTGAACGCCGGAAAGATGCGCATCCGCGGCGCCGAGCTCGAGGCTGCCTGGACCCCGACCAGGGAGCTGCTGATCGACGGCCAGCTCGGCTATCTGGATGCCAAGTACAAGGAGTTCGACGACGTTCGGTTCACCAGCTTCGGCGGCAGCCGCGCCTTCCAGACTCCGGCGTTCGCGCCCAAGTGGACGCTGCGCCTCGGCGCGCAATATGCCGTCGACCTCGGCTCGGCCGGCGGGATCACGCTCGGCGGGCAGACCCGCTACCGCTCCCGCCAGGCGCTCGCCGTCGACAACACCCTGGTCAACAGCGACGCCAAGATCGAAGGCCTGTTCCAGAACGGCTATTGGGTCCACGACGCGCGCATCGTGTGGGAGGACGTGCGCAAGAAGTTCGCGGTCGGCCTCTACGGCTACAATTTGACCAAGAAGGCGTACAAGACCGACGCCCAGGAATTCTCCAGCGTCGGCAACATCCGCACCGTCTATTACGGCGCTCCGCGCACCGTCACCCTCCGTTTGACGGTCCGCTATTGAGCCCGGGCGGCGGCGGGGCTTGCCGCTCCGCCGCCGCCGTGCGACCTCGCTGACGATGACCCAGCGCGACACTGCGGCCCCGCGGCCCAAGGCCAAGGTGGTGCTCGTGCTCCTGCTGCTGGCCTACATCCTCAATTTCCTCGACCGACAGATCCTCGGCATCCTCGGGCCGGCGATCAAGGCCGAGCTCGACCTCACCGACACACAGTTCGGAGCGGTCGGGGGCCTCGCCTTCGCGATGCTCTATTCGCTGCTCGGAGTCCCGCTTGCCTATCTCGCCGACCGGACCAGCCGCAGCGGCGTGGTCGCCGCCTCGCTCGCGGTGTGGAGCGGGTTCACCGCGCTCTGCGGCGCGGCGATGGGTTACTGGCAATTGTTCGCCTTTCGGCTCGGCGTCGGCGTCGGCGAAGCGGGCGGAGTCGCGCCGTCCTACGCGCTGATCGCCGATCATTTTCCGCCCGAGCGTCGGGCGCGGGCGCTGGCCTTCTTCTCGCTCGGCGTCCCGATCGGCCTTGGCGGCGGCGCCTATATCGGGGCGCACCTCGCGCACTGGTTTGGCTGGCGCGCGGCGTTCGTCGTCATGGGCGGGATCGGCATCGTCCTTGCGCCGATCCTCAAATATCTGGTTCGCGACCTGCCACGATCGGCTCCGGCGAGCGACGCGGTCCCGCTGACGCGCGCCTTCCCGATCATCGCGCGCAAGCCGACCTTCTGGCTGATGGCCTTCGCCTCCTCGATGAGCTCGTTGTGCGGCTACGGGCTCGCCCTGTGGACGCCATCGGTGCTGATCCGCAGCTTCCACCTCGACCTCATTCAGACCGGCAACTTCTTCGCCTCGCTGCTGCTGATCGGCGGCTGCACCGGCGTGTTCATGGGCGGGTGGCTGGCCGACCGGTTGGGGCAGAAGGACCGCAGCTGGTACGCGCGGCTGCCGGCGATCGCCTGGCTGATCACCGCGCCGACCTTCGCGCTCGGGCTGATGGCCTCGAACCTGTGGATCGCCTGGCCGCTGCTACTCATTCCCAACGCGCTCAACATCCTGTGGCTCGGGCCGGTGGTCACCGCGGTCCAGCATCTCGTGCCGCAGCGGATGCGATCGACCGCGTCGGGGAGCTTCCTGTTCATCAACAATCTGATCGGGCTCGGCGTCGGGCCGCTGCTGATGGGCCGGATTTCGGACGGCCTGAAGGCGAGCTATGGGGCGGAATCTTTGCGCTACGCGGCGGTCGGCTGCACCGCTTTCTACCTCGTCGCGGCGCTGCTGATGCTGTTCGCGGCAAAGCGCCTGCGCAGCGACTGGGTCGACGAGAAAGCTTGACTTTCAACACGCTGTCCGCTTGAGGGGCGGCGTCCGGCGGGCCGCAGCGCTCGCCGTTGTCATTTGGGCAATGCGCAGGCGCCCTTAAAAGATCTGCGTGGCCGGAGCTACCTCGCACGGGCTCCCGACGAACGAAAGGAATGACTCATGCGCCATCGTGTTGGCCATCGTAAGCTTCAGCGCACCTCGAGCCACCGCGCGGCTTTGTTCCGCAACATGGCGGCAGCGCTCATCAAGCACGAGCAGATCACGACCACCACCGCCAAGGCGAAGGAGCTTCGGCCGTATGTCGAGAAGCTGATCACGCTGGCCAAGCGCGGCGGCCTGTCGAACCGCCGCCTCGCCCAGGCGCGGCTGATGGACGATGCCCAGCTGGTCAAATTGTTCGACGTCCTCGCGCCGCGCTACGCCGCCCGCAACGGCGGCTACATCCGCATCATCAAGGCCGGCATCCGCGCCAGCGACGCGGCGCCGATCGCGGTCATCGAGTTCGTCGACCGCGACGTTTCGGCCAAGGGCCAGGATTCGGGCTCGGTGATGAGCGAGGACGAGCTCGAAGCCGCCTGAGGCTAACGGTCCATTAACCGACTAGTCTTTTCCATTTGATTGATCCGCGTTAGGTAGCGGGCCGCTTGGCCCGGCGACTGCCTATGTCTGATCGGGCCTGTCAGCTGTGCGGGGGCGCACGGCACAACAGGGGAAATGGCAATGGCGGATATCACGGGCACTCCGGACGACGACGCGCTCGTCGGAACCAGCGGCGACGACAACATCAGCGCGCTGGCGGGCAACGATCTGGTCAATGGGCTCGAAGGGGCCGACACGATCGACGGCGGCC
>Ga0207674_10002648_pt1 | contig 22365 bp, 20 predicted proteins | sample KBSCornC72_FD_184303 | JGI IMG/M metagenome (GOLD analysis project Ga0207674, IMG submission 184303) | Corn rhizosphere microbial communities from Kellogg Biological Station, Michigan, USA - KBS Corn C7-2 (SPAdes) (version 2) | ecosystem: Host-associated > Plants > Roots > Rhizosphere > Soil ...
GCACATGAGCGGGCTCTTGAGCCCTCCCGACTTCGGGAGAATCGCGTCGGCGCTGAGGCATACGTCCTGAAAGACGAGCTCACTCGTGTCCGAGGCACGGAGCGACAGCTTGCCCTTCTGGTCCTTCGCGGTGAAGCCCTTCGCGTTCGTGGGGACGACAAAGCCTCGAATCGACGTGTCGGACTTGTCCCCGTTGGTCTTGGCCCAAACAACGGCGACGTTCGCCTGCGATCCGTTGGTGATCCACATCTTCCCGCCGTTCAGCACCCACGTCCCGTCGTTCTGCTCGCGCGCCATCGTGACCATGCCGGCCGGGTTCGAGCCGTAGTCGGGTTCCGTGAGACCGAAGCAGCCAATGGCTTCGCCCTTTGCCAACGCGGGCAGCCATTTCCGCTTCTGCTCATCGGAGCCGAACGCATAGATGGGATACATCACGAGCGCACCCTGCACCGATGCGAACGAGCGAATTCCCGAGTCGCCGCGCTCGAGCTCCTGCATGATCAGGCCGTATGCGACGTTGTTCAGCCCCGCGCAGCCGTACTCTTCGGGCAGATTCGCGCCGAGAACGCCGAGCGAAGCCATCTCGGGGATGAGCTCCTTGGGAAAGCGCCCGTCGACGTAGCACTCGCCGATGATCGGAAGGACTTTGTCGTTGACGAACTGGCGAACGCTGTCGCGAACAGCGCGCTCTTCTTCGGCGAGGACGCTGTCGATGTCGTAGAAATCGGTTGGTGTGGGCATGGAGCAAAGCTAACCAGGGACTGGGGACTAGGGACTGGGAACTCGGCCAGGAAGCCATTGGCACCGAGGAGCCCCTTCCTCATTCGGTAATAGCCTCCCGGCCGAGTCCCCAGTCCCGATGTCGGTAGTCCCTATTCTTCGCGGGCTGCCTTCAACGACAGATGCTGCGCGGCGGCAGGGGCGTTCTTCTCTGCAGGGGCATCGCGACGTGAGCGCAGCGGCGTGACCGTACGGCGCGCCGACGGCACCACGCCAACCTCGCGGGCTTTCGCGCGGAACAGGCGGCCATGATCGATCGGGTGACCCGTCTCGTCCTGCCACTGGTGCACCATCTCGTGCAGCAGTGTGTGCAGCGCTTCCTCCCATCCATGGCGACGAATGTGACGGCGACTCACCACGATCTCCGCCGGCTCACCCGACGGCGCTGCGGACGTGTAGTGGCCAAGTCGCGCGCGCATGCGACGTGAGACACGCACGGGGACGGACTTGAGCCCACCGTCGAAGTGGCGGTCGTTGTAACGGCGGTGCCACTCCGCGAGGCGCTTCGCGAGCGGCGCATCGTCGGCGTGAGGCGCGTCGGGCCGCCGCGTTCGCGGAGCGCGCGCGATCGGATACGCGAGAATGCGACGACGCGCGAGTCGGCGAGAGGCAGCCGTGCGGCCGCTCACGAAGGTGACGATGGCGGTCAACACTTCCGCCGGCGCCGTCAGGTAGCCCTCGTGCACGCGAAGCTCGCGGCCTCGATAGCTCACCATGACCGCGCGATTGCGCGTGAGACGACAGCGATCAATGCCACTCAACCCGAGCGCTCGCAGTCGCGCGAGCAGCTCGGTCGCGTTTCGCGGCGCCGCATCGAGCGGGAGTGCGAGCTGGTCGTGCGGCCGCGTGAACAGCCGGCCTAACGATCGAAGCACCGTGAGGGCCCTGGTGTGAAAGTCTTCTCGGCCGCCGACCACACGAGCGTCGCGACCTCAATGGTCTCGTGTCGAATGGTAATCACGTTAGCCGATGATGGGCGACCGCCGCGAGAGCGACTCGAAACCGTGCCGGCCGTCGAGATCACCGTGCCCTTCTGTGTGTGCTCGATGTAATGCACCGCTTCCTGATGGTCGTGGCCGCAAAGCACGAGGTCGACACCGATCGTCGCGAACGCGCCGAGCACCTTGCGTGTGTCCTTGAGCCCGTGTCGCCCGGAGAGCTCACCCTTCACTGGATTGTGGTGCATGACGATGACGCGCGCGTCGTCCGACGGTGAGCCTTCGAACTCCTCGCGAGCACGATCGACTTGCGTTCGACCAATGGCCCCGATGATCGAGATGTCGCGGAGCCGCCAAGTGAGCGTGTGACGCGTTACGCCGTGCGCCGAGTTCAGACCGACGAACGTCGCGCCGGGTACGCGCAGCACCGGCTCGAGATCCTCCGAGACGTAGCGCCGATAATTCTCGTACGGGCGTTCGCCATCGCCGATGCCGAACGGAGCCTTCCACCAGAGGACGTCATGATTACCCGGTACGACGATCGTCTTGCTTACTCTGTTCGCATCACGGATGAAGGCCTGAGCCCGCTGGAACTCGCCCGAGCGCGCGCGCTGCGAGAGATCACCGGAGATGGCGACGACATCGAACCGGCGTTCCTGGATGATCGTCTCGATCGCTTCGATCTGCTCGGGTACGAACGGGCGACCGAAATGCAGATCAGAGACATGGAACACCGTCACCATCGGTCGACCTGCCGCGTCACCCGAGACGAGCGACGATGGCGTCGGTGAACTGCGCCGTCGTCGCCGTGCCGCCAAGATCGCGCGTGACGGTCTTTCGCTCGCGGATCACACTTTCCATCGCGTCGCGAATGCGTCGAGCGCGCGCGTGATCGTTGAGATGCTCCAGCATGAGGCAAGCCGCGTACACCAGCGCGCCAGGGTTCGCGACGCCCTTCCCCGCGATATCGGGTGCGGTGCCGTGAACGGCCTCGAAGATGGCGGCGTTCGCTCCGAGGTTCGCACCTGGGGCAAGTCCCAGCCCGCCTACCAACCCTGAGATCAGATCGGAGAGAATGTCGCCGAAGAGGTTCGTCGTGACGACGACGTCGAACGTCTCAGGCCTGATCACGAGTTGCATCGCCATCGCGTCGACGATGCGCTCATCGTACTCGACGCGCCCGGCGAACTCCTTCGCGATCTCGACGCCCACCTCTCGAAAGAGCCCGCCCGTCATCTTCAGAATGTTCGCCTTGTGCACCACCGTCACTTTCTTCCGGCCGTGCGCGAGCGCGTACTCGAACGCGTAGCGGATGATGCGTTCTGACCCGTAGCGAGTGACCACGGCCGTCGACTCCGCTGCGGCGCGCGGGTCCGCACCGATTGCGATGAAGTGCTCGACACCCGAATAAAGTCCCTCGGTATTCTCGCGGACGAGCACGATGTCCACGTTGTCGAAGCGACCGCCTGGCACGACCGACCGCGCGGGTCGCACGTTCGCGTACAGATCGAACGTGCGGCGAAGTGCGACGTTTACTGATCGATACCCACCGCCCACCGGTGTCTCGAGTGGCCCCTTGAGCGCGAGCCCCGTGCGCTTGATCGACTCGATGGTCTCGTCAGGCATCGGATCATCGAACTTGTCGACCGCCGCCATCCCGGCGAGGCGCCGATCCCACTCGAAGGTGGCACCGGCCGCTTCGAGAATGCGAACCGTCGCGTCAGTGATGTCCGGTCCGATTCCGTCACCGGGAATGAGCGTGCAGGGCACAGCCATATGCGTTCAGCTCAGCGAGCAGCAGTGAAGAGGTCAGCGAGGCGGCCGGCGATTCCGGCCACCATGGCGGGCGAAAAGTTGCGCACGCCATCGCTCGCGATGTCGCCCTTCCACATCACGCGCGCGGCACGCGTATCGATGATGACGACATGGAGTGCCGCGTGCCCACCAGCGGGATCCGGAAGGAGCGCCAGCTCCACGGGCACGAGTGCATAACGCGCGTTGAACAGGCCCGTGAAGGTCCGCAGCTGTCCCGCGAGCGGGTCCGCGATGAGCTTGTCCGGGTCGCGTTCGACGGGTGGCAGCGGAGCGAGCGTGAGCTCGTACGGATCCGCGGTATATCCGGGATTCCGTCGCGCCGATCGCGCGAGGTCCGCTGGGAATGCCCAGTGGACTTTGAGGCCGTGGTCTCGGATGGCGAACGCGAACTCGTCGTCGAACGTCGAGAGATACGCACGCGCGTCCCCCACCTTGTCGGCCCAATCGGGAACCGACACGTGAAGCCGCTGCGCGGGAAGCACGATCATCGCCTCCGTGACGAACGACGCGAGTATGCCTCCCGCGGTGCCCTGCGCGGGCGCGCCGGTTTGCGCTTGTGGCGCCGGGGATGGGCCCGTCGCGGGAGTTTGCGTCGCGGCAGGACGCGCGCAGGCCGCGACAAGCACGAGCGCGCTAGTGCGCGCTGCGATTCGGAGGAGGAACGAGGCGGCGGTCACAGTCGGTGAATGGTAGAGCAAAGGTAACCATGCTGTAGAAACCGCGGCACCCGCTCGGTGAGCGCGCGGTTGATTCCGCTGTGACGACGGACCAATTTGGCGGCAACAAAACCCAAGGGACGGCACGCGCATGGGCAAATTGCTCTCGTGGATCGGGTGGGCGCTGGTCGCGGTTGCGGGCGCTGGTGCGTTCGCATGGCTGGCGCTCTCGCGCGGCGAGCAGGTGAGCGCGGCATGGCTCGTGACCGCCGCGGTGTGCACGTATCTGATCGCCTACCGCTTCTACAGCAAGTTCATCGCGTCGAAAATCTTCGCGCTCGATGCGAACCGAAAGACTCCTGCCGAGCGGTTGAACGATGGCCGAGACTACGTCCCGACGAACCGGTGGGTCGTGTTCGGGCACCACTTCGCCGCGATCGCGGGACCGGGCCCACTCGTCGGACCGACACTCGCAGCGCAGTTCGGCTTCCTGCCCGGCATGATCTGGATTCTCGTCGGCGTCGCACTCGGCGGCGCGGTGCAGGACTTCGTGATTCTCGCCTCGAGCGTTCGGCGAAACGGGAAATCACTCGGCCAGATGGCGAAGGACGAAATCGGGCCCGTTGCGGGATTCACCGCGCTGATCGCGGTGCTTGGGATCATGATCGTCCTGATCGCCGTGCTCGCGCTCGTCGTCGTGAACGCGCTCAGCGAGAGCCCCTGGGGCGTCGTGACCGTCGGCCTGACGATTCCGATCGCGCTCCTCATGGGCGGCTACCTCAAGTGGATTCGGCCCCATCGCGTGCTCGAGGCGACGGCAATGGGACTCGTGCTGCTCATCGTCGCGCTGTACGCCGGGCGCGCCGTCGCCGCGAATCCCGAGCTCGCGCCGATGTTCACGATGAACCGGAAGTCGCTCGCGATTCTGATCATGGGGTACGGGTTCCTCGCATCGGTGCTGCCGGTGTGGCTCTTGCTCGCCCCGCGCGACTACCTCTCGGCGTTCGTGAAGCTCGGCGTCGTGTTCGCGCTGGCGCTCGGAATTCTCGTCGTGCTGCCGCCGCTGCAGATGCCGGCGCTCACTCGCTTCGTCGACGGCACCGGCCCTGTGTTCGCCGGCAAGCTGTTCCCGTTCGCATTCATCACGATCGCGTGCGGCGCGATCTCCGGGTTCCACGCGCTGGTGTCGTCAGGCACGACGCCAAAGTTGCTCGAGCGCGAGCCCGACGCGCGGATGATCGGCTACGGCGGTATGCTGCTCGAGTCGATGGTGGCGATGATGGCCTTGATCGCCGCCTGCGTGCTGAGCCCGGGCGTGTTCTTCGCGATCAACGCACCGGCGGGCGCAATCGGCACGACGGCCGCGAGTGCCGCCGAGGCGATTCGCCAGTGGGGATTCGTGCTCCAGCCGGAAGAGATTCAGACGCTCGCGCGCAACGTCGGCGAGGCATCGCTCCTCTCCCGCACGGGCGGCGCGCCGAGCCTCGCGGTGGGCATGGCGCACATCTTCTCGAACGTGCTCGGTGGCTCGACAGCGATGGCGCTCTGGTATCACTTCGCGATCATGTTCGAGGCGCTGTTCATCCTGACAACGCTCGACGCCGGCACGCGCGTTGGCCGGTTCATGCTGCAGGATCTCGGCAAGCATCTGTGGGAGCCGTTCGGCAGGACCTCGTGGTATCCGGCGATCGTACTGTCGAGCGCGATTTTCGTCGCGATGTGGGGACACTTCCTCTACCAGGGTGTCATCGACCCGTTAGGCGGGATCAACTCGCTCTGGCCGCTGTTCGGGATTGCGAACCAGCTTCTCGCCACGGTGGCCCTGTGTGTGGGAACGACGGTGATCATCAAGACCGGCAAGCAGCGTTATGCGTGGGTGACGCTGCTACCCCTCGCGTGGCTCTCGATCGTGACGATGTCCGCGGCCTATACAAAGATCTTCTCGTCGGACCCGCGGCTCGGATTCCTGGCGCACGCGAGCCTGTTCGCGCAGCAGGTTGCGCAGGGCGTGACGCCGAAGGGTGTGAAGAGCGTGGCCGACGCCTCGCGGATCATCTGGAACGACCGTGTGGACGCGGCGGTCGCCGCGTTCTTCGCACTCAGCGTTCTCGTCATCCTCGCTGACTCGGCGAGGGAGTGGTGGTCGGTGGTGCGTGGGACGAAGCCAGCGGTGAGCTCGGAGGTACCATTCGAGGGTCGCGTTGCGGTAGCGGGAGATTAGGCGGCAGGCGACTGGCGAGCGGCGGGGACGGGGGACGGACGATGGGCGACGGACGGAAAGCGCGCCGGCAACAAGGGCGTGTCATTCCGAGCGCAGGCGCCGGCAGGCGAGGAATCGCTGTGAGCATACATTTCCAGGACATCGTTCGCCTCACGCAACGGCTCATCGCGCTCGGAAAGACGAACCGGGAGCTCGCGCCGTATCCGGTCGAGGACCACGGATTCGTGCGGCCGTCATCGTGGGCGGATGAGTATCGCAGGATCTTCGAGCTGTTCGAGACGCATCTGGCGAAACGCGGGCCCGCTGCCGCGAATGGGGAGCACAAGTAGATGAGGACGCTGACTCCGTCGTCGGCCATCGATCATCGGCCATCGTCGCTGCAAGCCCGACTCGAGCGCGTCCTGCGCGTGATACGCTCCATCATCGGCGCCCCGGACTACGAGCGGTACGTGTCGCACATGGAATCGCACCACCCGGGATGCGCGGTCATGTCACGCGACGAGTTCATGCGCCAACGTCTCGAGAGCCGGTACTCGAGACCCGGGTCGCGCTGCTGCTGAAGCCGCACGCGACCGCCCGTGCTCAACGCCCTGAAGGTGGTCGCGATCATTCTCTGTGTGGCCTACGCGGCCGCCATCATCGGGATACGACTGTACGAGCCACGCCTCGTGTATCAACCGGGCGCGCGCGCTGTAGATCCGCCTGACGCTTCGCTCGCACTGCACGAGCGAGCCGTCTCGTTCAAGGCCGCCGATGCCACGCCCCTCTCGGCGTGGATCATCCCCGCCGCTCGCGCCACACCAGATGTACCCTGGGTCCTCATATCGCACGGCAACTACGGCAACATCGGCTACGGCGGCAGGCCGCAGTTCTACGCGTGGTTCCGCGACCTCGGCGTAAACCTCTTCGCCTACGACTATCGAGGCTTCGGTGCGAGCGAGGGCAGCCCCAGCGAAGCCGGCGTGTACGCGGATGCCGCAGCCGCCTACCGGTACCTCACGGACTCGCTGCACGTCCCGCCATCGCGCATCGTGCTGTTCGGGCATTCGTTAGGCACCGGCGTCACCATCGAGCTCGCACGGCACGTGAGCGCCGCTGGCCTGATCGTCGAGGACGCCTACACCTCGGTCGCTGACCGTGGGCAGGAAGTGTTTCCGGTGCTTCCGATCCGGCTCATCGCCAAAAGCCGGTTCGCGTCGATCGACAAGGTTGGATCGCTGCGGCTCCCCAAGCTATTCCTCCACGCGCGCAACGATCGGACGATACCGATCGAGCACGGGAGAAAGCTGTTCGCCGCGGCGGCCGAGCCGAAAGAGTTCGTCGAGCTGAACGCCGGGCATGCGGATGCGTACACCGTCGATCGTATGCGCTATTACGGAGCCATCGACGCGTTCATCCGCCGTGTCACTGCGTCGTCGCCGGTCGTGGCGACGGCTCCACGTTAGGCGTCCGCGGTCGCCTGCGGTCGCACCGCCAGCAGCACCACGGCCGCCGCGAGTGCGAGCCCGGCCCCAAGGTCGAACGCCGCGCGCGGGCTCACACGGTCCCACACCAACCCGAACAGCACTGAGGCCGGCAGCGCTCCGATGCCGACGGCGAGGTAGTACCAGCCATACGCGGTGCCACGTCGCGCCTGTCCAACGAGGTCAGCGATCAGGGCCGCCTGCGTGCCTTCCGTGAGCCCGAAGAACGTGCCGTACGCGAGAAACAGCGCCCACGCGTTCCACGTCTCCGTCGCTCTGCCGAAGCCAACGTAGACCGCCGCGTACACCGCCCAACCCGCCAGGATGAGCGGCTTTCTCCCGAACCGATCCGAGAGCGAGCCGCCAGGGACGCTCGCGGCGGACTTCACGACGTGCAGGGCTGCCCAGAGAATCGGGATGAGCGAGACGGGCACGCCCAGCTGGTTCGCACGCAGGATCAGGAAGGCGTCGGTGGAGTTCCCGAGCGTGAACAGCAGAACGGACGCGAGAAAGGTCCAGAACGCGCGACCGAGCGATGCGTCGAGCGACGGCACGCCGGCCTTCTTCGTCCCGGTCGATGCTCGCGCGTCACGTGGGGTCTCGCGCACCCCCAGGACGAGCACAATCACCGACAGCACGCCCGGCAGCGCCGCGAACAGAAACACCGTTCGCAGGGGGAGCTGCTCCCAGCGCAGCAGCGCGAACGCGATGAGCGGCCCAATGACCGCTCCCGCGTGATCCGCGGCGCGATGAAACCCGAATGCTCGCCCACGAATCGCCGGGTCGACCGACTCGGCGATGAGGGCATCGCGCGGCGATCCGCGAATCCCCTTCCCAACGCGATCAGTCAGCCGAATCGCGAGCACCTGTCCCGCCGATTGCGCGATTGCCACCAGCGGACGTGCGAGCGACGCTAACGCGTATCCAGCGACGACGAGCGGCTTGCGCCGGCGCGCTCGGTCCGACCACCACCCGCTCGCGAGCTTGAGCAGCGCGGCCGTGGTCTCGGCCGCACCTTCGATCGCGCCAACAGCGGCCGCGCTGGTACCGAGCACGGTCGTCAGGAAGATCGGCAACAGCGGGTAGATGATCTCGCTCGACGCATCGGTCAACAGCGACACGGCGGCGAGCACGAGCACATTGCGGCCGAGTCGCGGCGCATTGGCTCGTGGCGAGGGGCTGGTCACACGCGGAAGGTACGGGTCGGAGGGATCGTGTGCTCGCGGCGCTCAAGGTTAGAATTACTCATGGCCGCAATCCCCGGCGCTGATTCCCGAACGCTCCGAACGCATCGTGCGCTCGCTTTGGCGCACACGCGGATCGCGGCACGCGACTCGGCGACGATATCCACGCAGGTTGCCGTCTCGCAGATAGCGGCGCCAACTGGCGACGAGCGCGAACGCGGCGAGTGGTTCGCGGCCCGTCTGCGCGCGCTCGGCCTTCGAGGTGCGCGCATCGATCGCGCGGGCAACGTCGTGGCGACGAGACCGGGGCTCGAGAATCTCGCTCCCGTGCTCGTGTGCGCCCACCTCGATACTGTCTTCGCCCGAGACGTTCAGCTCACCTTCCGGCGCGACGGTGATCGCGTAACCGGTCCGGGCATAGGCGACAATGGTCGTGGACTCGCGGCCATGCTCGCGATCGCCGAGGAGATCGACGGACGCCTGGTGCGAACCCGCAGGCCAATCATGTTTGCCGCGACGACAGGCGAGGAAGGCGCTGGGGATCTGCGCGGCGCGAAATACCTGTTCTCCGCGCTCGACGAGGAGCCCGCCGCGGCGATCGCGCTGGACGGCGCTGGTGACGAGCGGATCGTTCACAAGGCCCTCGGCTCGCGCCGGTATCACATTGCGTATCGGGGTCCGGGCGGCCACAGCTGGGCCGCGTTCGGCGTGCCTAACGCGGTACACGCCGCCGCCGCTGCCGCCGCCATGCTCGCGTCCCTGCCGCTCCCGCGATCGCCACGAACCACGTTGTCCGTGAGCCGCATCGGCGGGGGCACGTCGATCAACTCGATCCCCGAGGAAGCCTGGCTCGAGGTGGATCTCCGGTCGACCTCGGCGTCGGTGCTCGATCGCTTCGATCGCGAGATTCGCGTCATCGTGCGCGCCGCCGCGCAGCAGGAGAATGCCAGGCGCGCGACGGCGACCCCACCGCTGTCGCACGACGTGATGGTGATCGGCGACCGCCCGTCGGGCGAGCTATCGGCCGAGCATCCCCTCGTGCTGAGCGCGATCGAGGCCACACAGCTCATCGACCGCGAGCCCGAGCTCGCCGCCGCGTCGACCGACGCCAACGTGCCAATCGCCATGGGAATCCCGGCGATCGCGATCGGCGCTGGGGGCCGAGGGGGCGACGCTCACACGCCGGGCGAGTGGTACGACAACATCGAGGGTCCGCTCGGGATCGCGCGCGCGATGACGATTCTGGCGACCGCCGCCGAGCTTGCCTAACGCGCCAGCGCGCGGCCGTACGTGAACAGGAAGGCCGCGAGCACGAAGTGAAAGACGATGGGAATGAGCACACCCCGCCCTTCCGGCGGCGTGCGTGCGTAGCGAACCGACCGCGCCACCATAGCGAGCGCATAGACGTAGCTTGACCGGATGACCCAGGTGGCAACGGCCGGCGCCTCCATGCCCAACGGCGCTGACTCGTGTGCGACGCTCAACGTCATCGCCGTCATGATCACGAGAAACACGATCTGCGTGGGCAGCAGGTAGCGATAAGGCATGAGCCCCGAGTACCATCGCCCCATGGGCGGGAGCCACGACGGTGCGAGCGTCGCGGCGAAGATCTGGCCGAGGACCCGAGCGAGAAAGAGCAGGAGCAGCACCGCCATGACACTGGCGTAGCCCGCTGCGTCATCCACGGGCGATGCGTTCGGCGGCAAGCGCCGAGTCCTGTCGAATGTTGTACAGGCCACCGGTCGAGTCGTACGTGTGTCCGACGAAGTACAGGCCAGGCTGATCCGCGCTCGTCACGCGGTCTGTGCGCAGGGCAAAGCCCTTGGCGTCGGTCCGAACACGGCCGCCTAACGGTGAGAGCGCCGGCGTGAACCCGGTCGCGTAGATGATGTCGTCGAACGGCTCTTCCACGCCGTCCGTGAACCGGACGCCGGTCTCGGTCAGCTCCTCGACCCCGGCGCGAACGGCGATCTTCCCGGCGCGAATCGCGTCGACCAGGTGGAACCCGATCAGTGGAATGGCATCGAGCGGACCGTACGGCGGCTTTGGAAGCACCGCCTTGCCCCGGCGAAGCTCCGTGAGCTTGCCCACCGCCTCGGCGATGCGCCGTCGCACACTCTTGGGGAACCCACGCATCGCGAAAACGACATACTGAATCGGAACGCCAGCCAGGTCGCGAGGGACGACATTCGCACCTGTGCGCACCGCGACGGTCACGTGGGCACCGTGCTGGGCGAGCTCGCTCCCGATCTCGCCGCCGGAGTTCCCCACGCCGACCACCAGCACCCGACGCCCCTTGAACCCGAATGGCCGCCGGTAATCGACACTGTGCATCACCCGACCGCGAAAGCGCTCGCGGCCGGAGATCGTCGGCATCCGTGGCGCAGACACGATGCCGGTCGCCATCACGACGGAGGTCGCGCCGATGTCGCCGACACTCGTTCGGACGGTCCAGCCGCTGTCGTTCGGCTCGACCGCTGTCACCAGCTTTCCCGTCTCGATCGGCAGCTCGAACACTTCCACGTAGCGGTGGAGGTACGCGACGAAGTCGGCGCGTGACGGAAAGATCGGTACGGTGCGGCTGAAGGACATGCCGGGAAGCGTCGACAGGTGCTTGCCCGTGTGCAGCGTTAGGCTGTCGTAGAGATTTGCCCACGTATGCCCGGCGACTTCCCCACGCTCCAGCACCACGTGCTCGATTCGGCGTCGTCGCAGCTCGGCGGATGTCGCGAGGCCAGCCGGGCCACCGCCCACGATGACGACCGGGTAGCGCTCAACGGTCGACAAGCAGCACCCCGCCTCGGAAGAAGAGATAGAGGCCCACCATCTGGATCACGTGGTACAGATCGTTGTGGTTGAAATGGCGATGAAAGGCGACGTGCCTGACTTGCACGAGCACACCAACCAGCGACATCACGACCCCCGCGACGAGCCAGCCCATCCCCGGCGCGTGCCACCGCCCCATGGCGTACAGCGCCGCGGCGAGCAGCACGGCAAGCGTGGCGACATGGTCGGCGGCTGCGAGGCGAAATTGCGGACGTCGCGCGACGCTCACCAGGTACACGAGCAGCTTGCATCCGGTAGCCACGAGAATCGACGCGCGGACCCAGCCGCGTGCGCTGAAAAAGGCGACCGAGGTCGTTGTCGTCGCGGTAGCGAATCCCAGAGTGTACAGTGCGGCGCGCCAGCATCGCTCGCGCTGCTGCGTGTCGCCGCGCGGATCGATCCCGTGCGTGGCAGCACCGAACGCGGCAGCGACAGCCCCCACCAGCATTCCAAGGCCGAAGAGGCTTCCCGACGCGGACCCTTCCGCGGCCGCGCCATACCCAAGCCTGGCGCCTAACACGATCGCCAGTCCCGCGAGCACGACGTTGGTCGCAACGGTCGTTGGCTCGGTGATCCCACCCCAGCGCGGGAGCGATGCGTCCGTCTCACTCGTCATCGACGTCGGTGTCGTCCAGGACGGAGCCAAGGAGGGCGACGTGGTGCCGATACCAGTCGCTTCGGAATCGCTCGTCGGGGTCATAGCATCGCTTGAGCCGTAGGAACTCGGGAAGCTCGGGATAACACTGCAGCAGCTGCGATCGGGTGCCGAACGTGTGGTACGTGAGGAACCAGCTGCCCTGGCGCTTCGCCGCCATGTCGATCAGCCGCCGGAACGCCGCCATCGAATGCTCGATCCCCTCGGCCGTGTGTCGGGTGTGCAGGTTGAAGATCGTGCACGCGTACGGCTGCTTGGCCCATGTGAGAAAGCTCTCGTCGTCACGCTCGATCAGCCTGATCGTTCCGTAGATACAGTCTACGCCGTGAGCGCGGAAGTCATCCGCCGCCTCGGCCAGGAACTCGGCAAGCACAGGGCGCGGAACGTATAGCTCGCTGATGATCTCCGTCGCGGGATGCGTCGCCTTCGCCTCCTCGTCCAGCCAGGAGTGGTAGTCGTCGATGTAGGTGCTGAGCTGGTGCGTGTCCGACCAGTACACCTGACCGTCGGTGCCGAGGTAGTGGCCTGCATAGGCGTTCCAGGCCGCCTGCTTGTCGACGTGTGCCAGCCAGAGCAGCCGCTTCCAGTCGTTAGGCTCGAGCGCGAGTTGCTGCTCGGGGATCGGGGTGTCGTTCGGCACCGGCTTGTAGCACGAGAAGATCCCCCGATGCAGGAAATCCGGCGAGTGCGGGTCGAGTGCGAACTGGAAGTCACCGAACGCGTAGCCGTCCGCGATGCGTTCATCGAACCTGGCCATGAGGCGGTCGGCGATCTCGATCTCCACGCTCCGTCGCACCTTGTGGCGCAGCGCGAGACGCACCGTCACCGTGTCGACGAACCCGAACAGGCCGTACCCACCGCACGCGAGGCGAAAGAGCTCGGTGTTTTCGGACCGGCTGCACGTGCGTCGCTCGCCGTCCGCGCCAATGAGCGTCAGCGACTCCACGTCATTCACGAACGGACGCAGCGTGAGGCCGCGGCCGTGCACGTTCGCGGCGACTGCCCCACCGATGCTCAGACGATCGGCGCCGGTCTGCTTCTGCCTGATTCCCCACTGGTGGGCCGAGCCAGTCTGTTCCTCGACGAGCCACGCGATGAGCTCCGGCCATTGGATCCCTGACTCGACCTCGATGAGACCGCGGTGCCGATCGAACCCGTGCACCGCGCGGTATTCCCGGGTATCGAGCAGAACTCCGCCGTGGGCGAACTGCTGGCCTCCCATGGCATGACGTCCGCCGCTCACGCACACCGGCTTGTTGGCCGCTCGGGCGTCGAGAATGGCGTTGCGGGCGTCTGCGGTGGACCGAACGGTCACCACACGGTCGACGACGGTGCGGTTGAGCCGGGAGTGGACGTCGTTGACCACGACGCCCGCGGACTGTGGCTCAGCGAGGACGGACTTGCTGGTCGTTGGGGCGTTTGTCATGGGCCGAACGATGCCGTTCGGCCCCACCAGCCCCCATACGCCGTTTTACGTAGAAGACCGAACTTCCGAATGGTCGCTCAGCGTTAGCTCGCCGCGGACGCCTTCAATGACCGCCGAGTCGCCGATCACCGAGTTTCGGAGGGTCGAGCCGACGATCTTCGTGTTCGCCCCCACGAGGGTGTCGGTGAGCTCGGATTTCTCGATCACCGACCCTCGCCCGATCGACACGTTTGGGCCCACCTTCGCTGACTTGAGCACCACATCGTCCTCGATGTACACGGGGTCGATGATCTTCGAACCGCCGTCGAGCTTGGGCCGCCGCGCATGGCCCTTCTCGAGCATGACCCGGTTCGTCTCCAGCAGCGTGTCGATCTTGCCCGCGTCGTACCAGCCCTCGACGTCGATCACGCGGATCTTCGCGCCCTTGTCGATCATGTACTGGAACGCGTCGGTGAGATAGTACTCGCCCTTGTTCTTCGGCTGCTTGAGGACCCAATCGATTCCCTCGTAGAGCAGCTTCCAGTTCTTGACATAATAGAGCCCGATGTTCGCGCGCTTGGAGATCGGTGTATCGGGCTTCTCGACGATCTTCGTCATGTTGCCGTCGGCATCGGTGACCACCACGCCGAAGCGCTGGTAGTCCTCGACCTCCTTCACCCAGATGATGCCGTCGGCGTCGATCGTCTTCGTCACCGAGAGGTCCGCGTCGAAGATCGTGTCGACGAAGATGATCAGCACCGGCTGATCGACATGTTGGCGCGCGAGCGCGACGGCGCCGGCCGTGCCGTCCTGCACCTTCTGCTCGATGAAGATGCCTGGAATGTCGGCGAACTTGGTCCGCGCGTACTCCTCGACTTTTTCCTTGAGGTGCCCCGTGATGTAGATGATCTGCTCGACGTTCCCGAGCCGCCGCAGGTCGTCGAGGATGTATTCCATCACCGGCTTGCCGGCGACCTTGAGCATCGGCTTCGGCGTGATGTGCGTGTGCGGGCGCAAGCGCGTGCCTTTGCCGGCGAGCGGGATGATCACCTTCATGACGCGAGCCTCAGGGGTGAGCGGTGTGAGCGATCAGGGTGTCGTTGCGTCTCGTCAGGGCGCGCTGGTGCCCTCACGTCCGTAGCGATCCTGGAGCCGAACGACGTCGTCGATCTCCGGTGTGCTGACTTCGAGAATGTCGCAGTCGGTGATCGCTTCCATGTAATGCACGGTGCCGGGTGTGATGCGGAAGGACTGTCCGGGCTCGAGCTGCATGTCGCGCATCTCGCCGTCGACCTTCACCCAGTACACCAAGTGACCCGACAGCAGGTGGATGGTCTCGTCCTTCCGGTTGTGATACTGAACCGATAACGCGTGCCCGGCGTTGATGTGGAGCACCTTGCCGCAATAGCGATCGGTGAGAGCCCAAATCGTTTCGTGTCCCCAGGGCTTCGGAACGTGCTTGACGTCGACGGGACCTGACATGGAACTCCGGAAGCGAGGAAGAACGAAATAATACTGAGCTGATGGCGGCGGCCATAACGGCGCAGCCAGGAAGTTGGCCTGCTTCGTGCCTTGGCTCTGCTGTATGCTCTTGTCTCCTCGCTTCATGCCGCGGCTAGCGGCAACGGTCGGGCTGTTCACCCGCTACGGGCTGCGCGACTTCGCGCGCCAGCAGGGGCTGATCGAGCTCGCCCCCGAGGAAGCTGGAGAAGCGACCAACGGCGACGGCACCGCCGACCGCGCCATTGCGTTTCGCAAGCGGCTGGTGGAGCTCGGCCCCGCGTACGTGAAGCTCGGGCAGGTGCTCTCCACGCGTCCTGATCTCATTCCGCAACCGTACATCGAGCAGCTGCAGCGCCTGCAAGACGACGTCGGCCACGTCCCCTTCGCGGATATCGAGTACACCGTCCAGGAGCAGCTCGGCGGTCGCGTGAGCAAGCTCTTTTCGTCGTTCGACCACGAGCCGCTCGCAACGGCGAGTCTCGGCCAGGCACACGCCGCTGCGCTTCGCGATGGGCGCGACGTCGTGGTCAAGGTGCAGCGACCCGACATTCGCGCTTCACTCGCTGACGACGTCGAGTATTTCCGCGAGCTCGCGAAGTTCCTTACTGCTCACTCACGCGCCGGAGCGCGCGTGGACATGGTCGGCGTGGTGCAGCAGCTCGAGCGCGCACTCGCTGACGAGCTGGATTACCGCATCGAAGCCCGCAACATGGCGCTCTTCCGGCGTTCGCTGGCGGAGTTCCCACGGCTCCTCGTGCCCAAGGTCGTCGAGGCCTACACCGCCGAGCGCATCCTGACCACCGAGCGAATTCGCGGGGTGAAGGTCAGCGAGATCCCGCCGCTCGCGCGCCTCGACAACGACTTGTCGGCGATCGCCGACGAGTTAGGCAAGGCGTACCTCAAGCAGGTCGCCATCGACGGACACTTCCACGCCGACCCGCACCCCGGGAATATTTTCCTCGTCCTCGAGACGGATCGGAACCCGCGCACGCCTTCGGACATCGCCGCGAACGAACGCCGCGCCGAGCAGCGCGAGAGTGTCACTCCCCTGCAAAAGCTCGAGCAGGTGGCGCAGCGCGAGGCGGCGCCCGCGGCACCCGAAGGGGATCCGCGTCTCGCGTTGATCGACTTCGGCATGACCGCGCGACTGTCGCCGCCCATGCGCGATCGCATCGTGCGATTGCTGTTCGATCTCGCGGAGAACCGCGGCGACGACGCGGGCGAGACGCTGATCGAGATCGGCGAACCCGTCGACGACTTCGACCGACCACGCTTCACGCGCGACGTCGCGCAGCTGATCGCGCAGAACCACGAGCGCGCGATCGGAGATATGCAGGCCGGACGCGTCCTTTATGACGCCATCTCCATCGCGTTCCAGCGCGGACTGCGTCTCCCCGCGGAGCTCACGCTGCTTGCCAAGACGCTCTTCAGCCTCGACACGATCACGCGCGCGCTCGACCCCGCGTACAACCCCACGGACGCGATCCGCTCCTACACGAGCGAGATCATCAACGATCGCGCACGTCGCGACCTATCGCCCGCCCGGCTCGCGCGCGCCATTGCGCAGACGACAGAGCTCGTGAATGCGCTGCCTCACCGCCTCGATCTCATCACGCAGCACATGGCGGCGAATGACTTCGCGGTCAGGATCGATGCGCCTCAGATGTCGACGCTCCTCAAGGGCATGCAGAAGATCGCCAATCGTATCTTCACGGGGTTGGTGCTCACGGGTCTGCTCGTCGCGAGCGGCCTCCTGATCAACCAGCGGCCGCGGCTTGGCACGACCGGATTCGTCCTCGCCGCGGGCATCGCCCTCTACATGGTAGTGTCCATCCTCGTGTCGGATCGCAACCAGCGATAGACAGACCGGCCTGCCCCTTTCCCGCCATTGCGGCCCTTGAAGCGAGCCGCACCCACGCGGTCTATTTGGTCGTCAGCGATCGCCTCACCTTCTCGCTCCGACGACCAGCCGATGCTCGATCATTTCCGATCCGACGTTCGTTCGGCCTTTCGGCGCCTTCGCACCTCGCCCGGCTACGCCGCGGTCTCCATCCTCACGTTAGGCCTCGGCATCGGCGCCAGTACGGCGATTTTCAGCGCGGTGGACGGCGTGCTGCTCAAATCCCTGCCGTATCGAGACCCCGAGAGTCTCGTGCAGATGTGGGAGTCGAGCGTGCCCCGGAAATTCGACAGCTTCCCGGTCACACCGTCGGACCTCGCGGAGTGGCGGACGCAGGCGCGCTCCTTCACGGGGTTCGCCGCCGCGAGAGGGCGACGAACTATCCTCACGGCCGGAACCGGGGAGCCCGAGCGCGTCCCGGGTGCGTCCGTCAGCACCAACTACTTTCAGCTGCTCGGCGTTGGCACTCACATTGGTCGGACGTTCGTCGCCGCGGACAGTCTTCCCTCGGCTGAGCCCCCAGTCGTCCTCGCATACGGCTTCTGGTTGAGGCGATTCGGTGGCGATACCGCGCTGATCGGCAAACCGATCACGCTCGACGGCACACCGTTCACCGTGGTCGGCGTTCTCTCGCCGAACGTGCGCACCCAGTCGCAGCTCTGGACGCCGCTCGTCGTTCCACCGGAGCTCATGGCCGATCGCAATGCGCACATGCTCGCCGTCATCGGACGAATCGCCCCTGGTCGCTCGATCGACGGCGCCCGCCGCGAGATGGCGCAGATCAGTGCGCGCCTCGCCGAGTCGTATCCCGAATCCAACAAGGACTGGACAGTCACGCTCGTGCCGCTGCTCGACCAGATCGTCGGCAAGCTTCGCCCGGCACTCGTAGCACTCATGGCGGCGGTCGTGTTCGTGCTGCTCATCGCCTGCGCGAACGTCGCCAACCTGACGCTCGCCCGCGGCTACGCGCGCGCGCGTGAAGTCGCCGTACGTGGCGCGCTCGGCGCTGGACGACGTCGCATCGCCACGCAGATGCTCACGGAAAACGTCATCGTCGCGCTGTTCGGCGGTGTTGCCGGCGTGGCGATAGCGTCGTTAGGCGTCACACTGCTGCGGAAGATCGCCCCGACCAACCTGCCGAGGCTCGATGACATCGGGGTCGACGGCAGAGCGCTCGTGTTCGGCGTTGCCGCGTCGCTCGTGACCGCTCTCGTGTTTGGCGTGCTTCCAGCGCTCCAGGGATCCCGCATCGATCTCGCCAACGCGCTGCGCGAGGAGGGGCGTGGTTCGTCGGCGTCCACGCGCGCGAAGCTCGTGCAGCGTTCGCTCGTGATCACACAGATCGCGTTCGCGATGGTGCTGCTGACCGGCGCCACGCTGCTCTTCCGCAGCTTCGTCTCGCTGGCCGACCGCCCGCTCGGGTTCGTGACCGAAGAGATCGCGAGTGGCCAGCTCACGTTGCCGCGCCGCGGCTATGAGCGTGACGTGGACCAGATCAGGTACGCGAATACTCTGCTCGAGCATCTCCGCAACGAGCCCGGCGTCGAAAGCGCGGCGATCACCGGCGCGATGCCCGGCGGTCCAAGCGCGGGATTCTACCTGCTGTCCATTCAGAACGTCCCGGACCCCGACCCGACGAACCGACCCGTCGCGTACTTCGTGCCCGTTTCTACCGACTACTTCAAGACGCTCGGGCTCAAGCTCCTGGCGGGACGTACGTTCACGGAATCCGATCGGGCCGGGTCACAGCCCGTCACGGTCGTCGACGAGATGTTCGTTCGACAGTTCCTTGGAAGCCGGGATCCGCTGACACAGCGTGTGTTCCTCGCCATCGACGACTCGATCCCGCGCCAGATCATCGGGGTCGTGAAGACCGTCAAGCAGGCGGGCATCGATGCGGACGAGCGGCCGACGACGTACCTGCCGCTGGAACAGGCGCCGGCACCGGACATGGCCGTGCTCGTGCGTGGGAAGACCACCGCCCCACTCGCGACACTCAAGAATCAGGTCCGGGCAATCGATCCGGATGTGCCACTCTACGACGTGCAGACGCTGGCCGATCGGGTCGCGGTGTCGGTTGGTCCAACGCGCTTTTATACGGTGCTCGCGACCGTGTTCGCGATCATCGCGGTCGTGCTCGGCGCCATCGGCGTGTATGGTGTGCTGGCCGATACCGTGTCGCGCCGCCGCCGCGAGCTGGGGATCCGCGTCGCCCTCGGCGCCGCGCCGAGCACACTCGTCCGCGACGTCTTGATGGACGGGGCGCGACTCGCCATCGTGGGCGTGGCCATCGGCCTGCTGGCAAGCTTCTGGACGGGCCGTGCGTTGCGGGCACTCCTTGTCGACGTGGGCGAGCGAGACCCGATAGCGCTGACCGGCGCAGCCATCATCTTCGCCGCCGTCGCCCTGATCGCGTCGTTAGGTCCCGCTGCGCGCGCCGTTCGCGCGGACCCGATCGAGGCGTTGCGAGCGGACTAGTCGTGAACCGCGGGTGACATACTGGGGCTGGGACCCTACATGCACATCACGTTTCGTCGGTGGGGGCTCGCCGCAACCGTACTCGGGACCTGGCCCGCTCTCGCCACGGCGCAGATCCGCGCCAGCGAGATCGGCACGATGTCCCAGATCATCGACGGAACGAAGATCATCATCGAGTACTCCCGTCCGCGCGCCCGCGGGCGAGATCCACTCTTCGGGCACGTCGTTCAGTGGAACGAGGTGTGGACGCCGGGCGCCAACTGGGCGACCACGTTCGAGACCAGCAAGAACATCACGCTGAATGGCGTGCCGGTGCCGACGGGCAAATACTCCGTGTGGATGGTCGTCCGACAGGACGGCAACTGGACTACGGTCCTCGAGCCCAAGGTGCATATCTATCACGAGTACCCACCCGACTCGTCGGGCCAGCAGGTACGCATTGCAACGAAAGTGACGCAGGCGCCGTTCGCCGAAATATTGACGTGGTCCATGCCCGCGTTGAGCGCCACAGGCGGAACGCTGGCGATGCACTGGGGCACGACGCTCGTGCCTATCGCGGTTGCCGTAGAGCCGTCGCTGCGCATGACCATGTCGCCGAGCGACGCTGCGCCCTACCTCGGCTCCTACACCTATACCGAGCGCACCGGCGCCGACAGCGGAAAGACCAGGACGCTCACGGTTACCTACGAGGACAGCACGCTGAAAGGTAGGTATACGCCTGAAGACGACTATTGGAGGAAATTCGCCCTCATCCGCATCGCTCCTGACTGGTTCGCGCCCGGCGTCTACGACGAGAAGGGACAGATCTACGAGGTGTACAAGCCGGAGTTCACCTTGGAGTTCAAGGTCGTGGGCGGGAAAGCGGTGTCGCTCGAGATGAGGAACGAGGCGGACGAAGTAGAAGCGGCGGGTCGGCGAAAGCCCTGAAGCCCATAAAACGGCAAGAGGTCAGAATCACGCGATTCTGACCCCTTTTTCGTCTGCTGAACTCGTCTTACTTGATCGCCTTCGCCAGCATCCGACCACGCAGGATTCCGACTCGCTTCCGGAGCGACCCGTCCATCACCTTATCCTCGATGCGGACGATGATCCCGCCGAGGATGTTCGGGTTCACACGAACCTGCGGAACGACCGGCATGCCCACCAGGCGAGACAGCTGGCGCGCAATCACAGCGCGATGCTCAGCGTCGGGTTCCTTGGCCAGCGTCACCTGCGCGTGCACGCGGCCCTCCACCTCGTCCACGAGATCGCGATACTCGTTCGCGATTTCTGGAATCAGCAGCTGGCGGCGATTCTTGACGAGGCGTTGGAGATAGCGAAGAAACAGCCGCGGTGCCCGATCCTCGAACGCCTTCGACAGCACTTCGTTCTTCTGGTCGACTGAGATCTGCGGCGCCTCGAGAAAGTTGCGGAGCCGGTCGTCGCGCTGGATCGCGCTCGCGACGTCGTCGATCATTCGGCCCCAGCCCTGCAGATCGTCGGATTTCCGCGCCAGCGCGAGCAGCGCTGCCGCGTAGTTGCGGGCGATCGTGATCTCGCGCATCAGCGCTGGCCTCGGCCGTTTCTACCAACGGGTGCAGAGGCGAGAAAGCTCTCGACGAGCTTCCGATTCGTTTGATCGTCGAGGTTGCGCTCGACGAGCTTCGACGCGCCGGCGAGCGCAAGGTCCACGGCCTCGCGACGCAAGTCGGTGATCGCGCGCTTGCGCTCGTTGTCGATCTCGACACGAGCACGATCGAGCAGCTCTCGCTGCTGCACCTTCGTCTGTTCCATCATCTCGTTGCGGAGCTTTTCGGCGGTGAGTCTGCTCTCGGCAACCACACGCTGCGCGTCCGCACGCGACGCGTCCAACGCCTTTTGCTGCTCAGCCAGCAACCGAGCGGCTTCGTCGCGGTCCGCCTTCGCGGACTGAATCATTTCCTCGAGATGCTTCTCGCGCGCCTCGACCGCCGCCGTCAGCGGCTTGAACGCGTAGCGCGACAAGATGACGAGCAGCACGACGAAGATGATGAGCGTCCAGAACATGACGCCCGCATTCGGCGACAGAAGATCGACCTTCTCTCCTTCCTGAGCGAGGAGCGGGGTCGCACTGAGCGCCGTCAGTGCGGCGGAGAAGGCTGTCGTGAGTAGAGAGCGCATAAGCAGTGTATGGAGAATCGGACCTGAGGTCTGACGTCCTGGTGTCCGCTGTGTGACCTGGGAATCCGGTGTCGCGCCCCCGGGGGCACGACACCGGGGTGTTCCTAGAGCTTGCCCTGGATCTGGTACGCGATGACGGCCGCGAACAGCGCGACGCCCTCGACCAGCGCGGCGAAGATCAGTGCCGCGGTCTGAATACGACCTGCCGCCTCGGGCTGGCGCGCCATTCCTTCGGCTGCGCTGCCACCGATACGGCCGATGCCGATGCCCGCGCCAATGACGGCGAGGCCGCCGCCGATACCGGCGCCGATGAAGCCGAGCCCCCGGCTGTTGCTCGCCGCCTCGGCGGCTACCTGGAGCAGGGAGTACATGGTCATGGAACTCTCCGAACCGTTGAAGATC
>Ga0207674_10002650_pt1 | contig 22350 bp, 19 predicted proteins | sample KBSCornC72_FD_184303 | JGI IMG/M metagenome (GOLD analysis project Ga0207674, IMG submission 184303) | Corn rhizosphere microbial communities from Kellogg Biological Station, Michigan, USA - KBS Corn C7-2 (SPAdes) (version 2) | ecosystem: Host-associated > Plants > Roots > Rhizosphere > Soil ...
TTATTGAGCATCACGGAACTCCATGACAATTTGAAAAGCTCCGTCGTTCCCGCGAAAGCGGGAACCCAGCGGCTTTCGCTCGAACGCGCCACTGGGTCCGCGCCTTCGCGGGGACGACGACGGTTCGATCACGACGAAGATTCGGTACCCCACGGCACGCGATCATGCATAGCTAACTTGCTAGACGGAGGAACGAGATGAACATTCCGAACGCATCGCCGGCGCTGTACAACGACGACCTCGCCCCCGCCACCACGCGCAACTGGGGCGCGTTCAGCATCTTCAACGTCTGGACCTCGGACGTGCACAGCCTGTGGGGCTACTACCTCGCGGCCAGCCTGTTCCTGCTGTGCGGCAGCTTCACGAATTTCATCATCGCGATCGGACTCGGCTCGCTCGTGATCTTCTTCCTGATGAACCTCGTCGGGTATGCGGGCGTGAAGACCGGCGTGCCGTTTCCGGTGCTCGCGCGCGCGTCGTTCGGCGTGTGGGGCGCCAACGTGCCGGCGCTCGTGCGCGCCATCGTGGCCTGCTTCTGGTACGGCGCGCAGACGGCACTCGCTTCCGGCGCCATCGTTGCGCTGCTGACCCGCACCGACGCGTTCATGACGTTTCACACCAACGTCCATTTCCTCAACCATTCGGCGCTCGAGGTGATCTGCTTCGTCATCGTGTGGGCGCTGCAGCTCCTGATCATCCAGAAGGGGATGGAAACGGTGCGCCGCTTCCAGGACTGGGCCGGACCGGCCGTGTGGATCATGATGCTGATTCTCGCAATCGGGCTGGTCATCAAGGCCGGCGGCTTCTCGTTCGATCACGGCATTCCGCAGGACGTGCTGCTTGAGAAAACCAAGGACGCTGGTGTCCCCGGCACGCCGGGATCGACCGCCGCGCTGATGGCCGTCGCGGCCACCTGGATCACCTATTTCGCGGCGCTGTACCTCAACTTCTGCGACTTCTCGCGCTATGCGCCGGACAAGGCCACGCTGCGCAGGGGCAACCTGTGGGGATTGCCGATCAACCTCGTGCTGTTCTCGCTCGTCGCGGGCATCACGACGCTCGCCGCCTACACGGTGTATGGCGAGGTTCTGCTGCACCCGGAGCACATTTCCGCGAAATTCGACAGCTGGTTCCTGGCGCTGCTTGCGGCACTGACGTTCGCGGTGGCCACGCTCGGCATCAACGTCGTGGCGAACTTCGTGTCGCCCGCGTTCGATTTCTCGAACGTGTTCCCGAAGGCGATCGATTTCAAGAAGGGCGGCTACATCGCGGCCGCGATCGCGCTGGTCCTCTATCCGTTCGCGCCGTGGGAAGGCAGCGCGGCCGCATTCGTCGGCGGCATCGGCGCGACGATGGGTCCGCTGTTCGGCGTGATCATGGTCGACTACTACCTGATCGCGAAGAGCGAGGTGAACGTGCCGGAACTCTATCGCGAGAATGGCGAATATCGGTACCAGGGCGGCTTCAACATCGCCGCGTTCATCGCTGCCGGCATCGGCGCGTTGTTCTCGAGCATCCTGCCGAACTTCACGACGCTGCTGCCGTCGTGGTGGGGCGTGTACGGCTGGTTCTTCGGCGTGGCGATCGCCGGCGTTGCTTACTATGTCCTGTCGATGCTGATGCCGCGACCGATCGCGCAGGCGGCGGCGTGACGCTCAACCGAATCCGCCGCCGCCGGGCGTCTCGATGACGAACACGTCGCCGGCGTTCATTTCCACCTTGAACGTCGCGCCGTAATCCTCGCGCGCGCCGCCGACGCGCTCGATCCAGTTGCGCCCGACGGCGCCCGGCGCGCCGCCAGCGACGCCGAACGGCGCGACACGCCGGTGATTGGCGAGCATCACCGCGGTCATCGGCTCGAGGAAGCGCACGCGCCGGACCGCGCCGTCGCCGCCGCGGTGCGCGCCCGCGCCGCCGCTGCCGCGGCGGATCGAAAACGCGTCGAGGCGCACCGGGAAGCGCCACTCGAGCACTTCGGGATCGGTGAGGCGCGAGTTGGTCATGTGCGTCTGCACGACACTCGCGCCGTCGAAGTCCGCGCCTGCACCGGCGCCGCCCGAGATCGTCTCGTAATACTGGTAGCGGTCGTTGCCGAACGTGAAGTTGTTCATCGTCCCCTGCGATGCAGCCAGCACGCCGAGCGCCCCGTACAGCGTATCGGTGATCGTCTGCGACGTCTCGACGTTGCCCGCGACGACGGCCGCCGGATAGCGCGGAGACAGCATCGAGCCTTCCGGAATGACGATCGACAACGGCTTCAGGCAGCCGGCGTTCATCGGAATGTCGTCGTCGACGAGCGTGCGAAACACGTACAGAACCGCCGCCTTGCACACCGCCGACGGCGCGTTGAAGTTCGTCGGCTGCTGCGGGCTCGTGCCGGTGAAATCGATCGTCGCCGAGCGCGCCGCGCGGTCCACCTTGATCGCGACGCGGATCACCGCGCCATTGTCCATCTCGTAGGCGAACGTTCCATCGGACAGCGCACCGACGACGCGCCGCACCGCCTCCTCGGCGTTGTCCTGCACGTGCTTCATGTAGGCGCGCACGACGGGCAGTCCGAAGTGCGCGGCCATCTTGTGCAGCTCCTCGGCACCCTTCGCGCACGCGGCGATCTGCGCGCGCAGATCGGCGAGGTTCTGCTCGACGTTACGCACCGGATGGCGGCCGGACAGAAGCAGCGCGCGCATCTCGGCCTCGAGGAAGCGGCCGTCGGCGACGAGCTGCACGTTGTCGAGCAGTACGCCCTCCTCGTCGACGTGCGTCGAGTCGGGCGGCATCGAGCCGGGCGTGATGCCACCGATGTCGGCGTGATGGCCGCGCGAGGCGACGAAGAACTCGGGCAGCGGTGGCGTCGAAGACGATGTTTCGCCGCCGTGCGATCGATCCGCGGCTTGCGCAGCCGCCGTCTCCGACCCCGCCTTCGTCATGAACACCGGCGCGATCACCGTCACGTCGGGCAGATGGGTGCCGCCGTTGTAGGGCGCGTTGAGGACGAACACGTCACCCGGGCGCATGCTGCCGCCGCGTCGCGCGATGATCGTCGCCACGCTCTCGCCCATCGACCCGAGGTGCACCGGCATGTGCGGCGCGTTGGCGATCAGGTTGCCCTGCGCATCGAACAGCGCGCACGAAAAGTCGAGCCGTTCCTTGATGTTGACCGAGTACGACGTGTTCGCGAGCGTCACGCCCATCTGCTCGGCGATCGCCATGAAGAGGTTGTTGAAGACCTCGAGCATCACCGGATCGGCGCGGGTGCCGATCGCGTGCGCGCGCCGGATCGGCTCCACGCGCTCGAGGACCAGGTGATCGCGCGAGGTCAATGTTGCACGCCATCCGGGCTCGAGCACGGTCGTCGCGTTCTGCTCGCGGATGATCGCCGGCCCGTCGATCGCGTCGCCCGGACGAAGGTCGTCGCGCGCATACACGGCGGCGTCGTGCCACTCGCCGCGCGTGTAGATCCGGGCGCGACGCAACGGCGCCAGCGCGTGCGCTCGTGGCGCAAACGGGCGGCGCTCGTCCCGAACGTCATGCGCGGTGCCGATCGCCTCCACGGCGATGGCCTCGATCACGAGCGGCTTGCCGGGCATCAGGAAGCCGTATTGCTGTTTGTAGCGGCGCTCGAACTCGCCGATCGCCGCGTCGACGCCGCCCGACATCGGCACGGCCAGCGTCGTGTCGGTGCCTTCGTACTTGAGCTGCAGCGTGCGCTCGCAGCGAATGCGTTCCGGCGCCACGCCCTGCGCCGCGACGTCGCGCCGTCCCGCGTCTTCGAGCATCGCGAACGCAACGCGCGTCGCATCGAGCGATGCCGGCGAAAGGATCGCCTCGACCGCCTGCTGCTTCAGCGCGCGCACATCCGCGAGTCCCATGCCGTACGCCGACAGCACGCCGGCGAGCGGATGAATGAACACGCGCGACATGCCGAGCGCGTCGGCCACGCGGCATGCGTGCTGGCCGCCTGCGCCGCCAAACGAGCACAGTGTGTAGCCGGTGACGTCGTAGCCGCGCTGCACCGAGATGTGCTTGATTGCGTTCGCCATGTTCTCGATCGCGATGTCGAGAAAGCCATCGGCGACCTGCTCGGGCGTTCGCGCATGACCGGTCGATGACGCGATGCTCGTTGCGAGCGCTTCGAAGCGGGAGCGCACGACCGCGGCGTCGAGCGGCTCGTCACCGTTCGGCCCGAATACCTTCGGAAAGAGCTCGGGATCGAGCTTGCCGACCATGACGTTGCAATCGGTGACGGTCAGCGGACCGCCGCGGCGATAGCTCGCCGGGCCCGGGTTGGCCCCGGCCGATTGCGGACCCACGCGCAGCCGCGCACCATCGAACGCGCAGATCGATCCGCCGCCGGCGGCCACCGTGTGGATGCTCATCATCGGCGCGCGCAGCCGCACGCCGGCGACTTCGGTGACGAACGCGCGCTCGTATTCGCCGGCCCAGTGCGTAACGTCGGTCGACGTGCCGCCCATGTCGAAGCCGATGATGCGATCGAACCCCGCGAGCCGCGACACTTCGACCGCGCCGACGACGCCGCCGGCGGGCCCCGACAGGATCGCGTCCTTCCCCTGGAAGCGGCGCGCGTCGGTGAGGCCGCCCGACGACTGCATGAATTGCAGCCGGAAGCGCGGATCGGCGCTCTTTTCCTGGCGATCCTCGCCGACGAGGTCCCGCTCGACCTCGTCGACGTAGCGCCGCAGGATCGGCGACAGATAGGCGTCGACGACGGTGGTGTCGCCGCGCGAGACGAGCTTCATCAGCGGGCTCACCTCGTGCGAGATCGACACCTGCGCAAAGCCGATCCCGAGTGCCAGATCGGCGATCGCGCGCTCGTGCCGCGGATACCGGTAGCCGTGCATCAGCACGATGGCGATCGCGCGAATGCCGTCGGCGAACGCGCGGCGCAGTTCGGGCTCGAGTGCGGGGACGTCGAGCGGGCGCACGATGTCGCCATGCGCGCCGATGCGCTCGTCCGCTTCGATCACCCGCTCGTAGAGCGGCGACGGCAGCTCGATCCTGCGCACGAACAGCTTCGGCCGGTTCTGGTAGCCGATGCGCAACGCATCGGCAAAGCCGCGCGTGATGACGAGCGCCGTGCGCTCTCCGGTGCGCTCGAGCAGCGCATTCGTGGCCACCGTGGTGCCCATCTTGACGGCGTCGATCGCCCCGGGCGGAATGGGTGCGCCGGGCGCGAGACCCAGCAACTCGCGAATGCCGTGCACGGCGGCATCGCGATAACGCTCGGGGTTGTCGGACAGCAGCTTGTGCGTGACGAGCGTGCCGTCGGCGCGTCGCGCGACGATGTCGGTGAACGTGCCGCCGCGGTCAATCCAGAATTGCATGGTTTCCAGGGATCAGGGATCGCTATGAGACATCGGGGAAGCGCGTCGGTGTTGCGCACCGGTCACGAGCCATTATAGAAAGCACCCGCGCCGAACGCCCGAGCGGGCCTCGGCCGATCCTTGTAATATGCTGCGCGGAAATCACCGATTGCCCAGTCGCTCTTCCTGATCCCCGATACCCGGAGCCCCCCATGAACCGCCTCGCCGCCGTCCTCGCGCTTGGCCTGACGCTCGCGCTGCCTGCGTTCGCGCAGACCAGGTGGGATCTTCCCACGGCCTACCCTGCCAACAATTTCCACACCGAGAACCTGCAGCAGTTCGCGAGCGACGTCGACAAGGCGACCGGCGGGAAGCTCAAGATCCAGCTCCATCCGAACGCGTCGCTCTTCAAGGCGCCGGAAATCAAGCGTGCGGTGCAGGGCGGGCAGGCCCAGGCAGGCGAAATCCTGCTCGTCAATTTCGAGAACGAGGACCCGCTCTACGGAATCGACGGCGTGCCGTTCCTCGCCACGTCGTACAAGGAAGCGCTGACGCTGTACAAGGCCGAGCGCAAGGCGCTCGACGACAAGCTCGCCAAGCAGGGCATGATGCTGCTCTACGCGGTGCCATGGCCGCCGCAGGGCATCTTCACCAACCGCACGCTGAACAGCGCCGCCGACATGAAGGGACTCAAATGGCGCGCGTACAGCCCGGCGACATCGAAGATCGCCGAGCTCGTCGGCGCGCAGCCCGTCACCGTGCAGGCCGCGGAAGTGTCGCAGGCGCTTGCGACCGGCGTCATCGACTCGTACATGTCGTCCGGCGCCACCGGTTACGACTCGAAGACGTACGAGCACCTGAAGCACTTCTACGACACGCAGGCGTGGCTGCCGAAGAACGCCGTCATCGTCAATCGCGCCGCGTTCAACGCGCTCGACAAGCCGACGCAGGCCGCGCTGCTGAAGGCGGCCGCCACCGCCGAGACGCGCGGCTGGAAGCTGTCGGAGGAAAAGACCGGGTGGTACGTCGACCAGCTTCGCCAGAAGGGCATGACCATCGACAAGCCGAGCGAGCAGCTCACCGCCGACATGCGCAAGGTCGGCAATGTGATGCTCGCCGACTGGCTGCGCAAGGCGGGTCCCGAAGGGAAGAACATCATCGACCAGTATCGCGCGACGCAATAGCCGCTTCGGCACTCGCGCGTGCGCGCTTTCCTGGACTGGCTCTATGACGCCGCCGCCTATGTGGCGGCGTTTTTTCTCGTCGGCACGCTCGCGATGGTGCTGCTCGGCATCGTCGGCCGGCTGATGAACTGGTTCATCCCGGGCACCGATTCGTACGCCGGCTACTGCATGGCCGCGAGCGGTTTCCTGGCGCTCGCGCACACGCTGAAGCACGGCGAGCATATCCGCGTGTCGCTGCTGCTCGAGCACGCCGGCGTGCGCGCGCGGCACGGCCTCGAGCTGTGGGCGCTCGCGGCCGCAACGGTGCTCTCGGGTGCCTTCGCGTTCTACAGCGTGCGGCTCGCCGTGCAATCGTGGCTGTTCAGCGACATCTCCACCGGCAACGACGCGACACCGCTGTGGATTCCGCAGATCGCGATGGCTGTCGGCACCGTCGTGCTGTTCATCGCGTTCGTCGACGAGCTCGTTGGAGAATGGCGCGGCACGCGCCACACGGCAATGCCGGCCGAGGCGCTGCATCATGAGTGATGCGATCGCGCGTGCCGGACCGGAGCCGCGATGGCCGCGCTACACCATGAATGACGCGATCGCGCGTGCCGGGTCGGAGCCGCGATGGACGCACTGATCACCACGCTGCTCATCGTTTCGCTGTTCGCGCTGCTCGGTACCGGCGTGTGGATCGGGCTTGCGCTGGCCGGCGTCGCCTGGATCGGCATGACGCTGTTCTCGTCGCGTCCGGCCGGCGACGCGATGGCGGTCACCATCTGGGGCACCGCCTCGTCGTGGACGCTGACGGCGCTGCCGCTCTTCGTGTGGATGGGCGAGATCCTGTTCCGCACGCGCCTGTCCGAAGACATGTTCAAGGGCCTCGCTCCGTGGCTCGAACGCGTGCCCGGCCGGCTTCTGCATACGAACATCATCGGCTGCACGATCTTCGCCGCCGTTTCCGGCTCATCGGCGGCGACCTGCGCGACGATCGGCAAGATGACGCTGCCCGAGCTCGCGCGCCGCGGCTACCCGGACGGCATCACGATCGGCTCCCTCGCCGGCGCCGGCACGCTGGGCCTGCTGATCCCGCCATCGATCATCATGATCGTGTACGGCGTGTCGGCGAACGTCTCGATCGCGCAACTGTTCATTGCCGGGATCATCCCCGGCATCCTTCTCGGGCTGCTGTTCTCCGGCTACATCGTCGTGTGGGCACTCGTCCATCCGCAGCTCGTGCCGGCCGCCACCGAGCGCACGACGATCGGCCAGAAGCTGCACGCGTCGCGTCATCTCATTCCGATCGTGCTGCTGATCGCGCTGGTGCTGGGTTCGATCTATACGGGCGTGGCGACGGCCACCGAGGCCGCCGCCTTCGGCGTCGTCGGCTCGCTCGTGCTGTCGGCCGCGCAAGGCTCGCTCGGCATGCGCACGTTCCGCGACAGCCTCCTCGGCGCCACGCGCCTGTACTGCATGATCGCGCTGATCCTCGCGGGTGCGGCATTCCTGACGCTCGCGATGGGCTACATCGGGCTGCCGCGCGATCTGGCCGAATGGATCGCGACGCTCGGGCTTTCGCCGTTCGCGCTGATCGTGGCACTCGCGATCTTCTACATCATCCTCGGCTGCTTCCTCGACGGCATCTCGATGGTCGTGCTGACGATGGGCGTGATCCTGCCCACCGTCGAGAAGGCGGGCATCGACCTGCTGTGGTTCGGCATCTTCGTCGTGCTGGTCGTCGAGATGGCGCAGATCACGCCTCCCGTGGGCTTCAACCTGTTCGTGCTGCAGGGGATGACGAACCGCCAGATCACGTGGATCGCCCGCCATGCGCTGCCGATGTTCTTCCTGATGTGCATCGCGGTGCTGGCGATCTGGTTCTTCCCGTCGCTCGTCACGCTGCTGCCGCAGCACATGAAGATGTGAGCCATGGCGAACGATTACAAACGCCTTCGCGGCGCGGGGCCGTCCCAAGCCGCGAATCGCGCCCCCTCGGGGGGCAGCGCCGCGGCGACAGCCGCAAGCGTGGGGGCCCACATCGATGCGTTCTGCGACCAGCTGTGGCTGCAGGACGGGCTCGCTGCGTCGTCGCTCGCCAGCTATCGCCGCGACCTCGTCGGCTGGTGCGCGTGGCTTGCGAAGCGCAACACCGCGCCGCTTCGCGCCGCGCGCGGCGATTTCGAGCGCTGGCTTGCCGACCAGTTCGAGGCGAAGGCGAAGGCGACGTCGGTGGCCCGGCGCCTGTCGGCGCTGCGCCGCTTCTATCGCTTTCAGCTTGCGCAGGGGACGATCGCCGAGGATCCGACGCTGCGCGTGCGGGCACCGAAGAAGCCGCGGCGGCTGCCGAAGCAGCTGTCGGAAGCGCAGGTCGAAACGCTGCTCGCCACGCCCGACACGCGCACCCCGCTCGGCGTTCGCGATCGTGCGATGCTCGAAACGCTGTACGCAACCGGGCTTCGCGTGTCCGAGCTCACCGGACTCAAGCTGTCGCAGGTCGCGCACGATGCGGGCGTGGTGCGCGTCGTCGGCAAGGGCAGCAAGGAGCGTCTCGTGCCGATGGGCGATGAAGCGGTGGCGTGGATCTCGCGCTACCTTGTGGAGGTGCGGCCGACGCTGGCGGGCGATGCGAAGCGCGACGAAGTGTTCCTGACACAGCGCCAGGGCCCGCTGACGCGCCAGGCGTTCTGGGCACTGGTGAAGCGCTATGCGGTGCGTGCCGCCATACCGAAGGCGTCGCTTTCGCCGCATGTGCTGCGTCATGCGTTCGCGACGCACCTCCTGAATCACGGCGCCGACCTTCGCGTCGTGCAGCTTCTGCTCGGCCACGCCGACATCACGACGACAACGATCTACACGCATGTCGCGCGCGAACGCCTCAAGCAGTTGCACGCGGCGCATCACCCGCGAGGCTGACGATCGCTTACGCCGCGCACCCGTCATTGCAAGCCATCGTCGCCGATGGCGCTTTGATTCCCGAGTCGGCGGCGGGCGAAGCGATTCGCGACGCCTTTCTCGCCGACGAGCGCTCGACGCTGATCGCGCTCGCGTCGCAGATCGCGCAGGATGACGGCGCCGAACACGCGGTCTCGCGGAGGGCCCGCGCCTGGGTCGAATCGGTGCGCGCCGATCGGCAGTCGCATGGCGGCATCGAGTCGTTCCTGCAGCAGTACGACCTGTCGACGCCCGAAGGCGTGCTGCTGATGTGCATCGCCGAGGCGCTGTTGCGCATTCCCGACGCCGCCACCGCCGACGCGCTGATCCGCGACAAGCTCGCGCGCGGCGACTGGGAACGCCATCTCGGTGCATCCGATTCGCTGCTCGTCAACGCATCGACGTGGGGCCTCATGCTCACGGGCAGGATCACCCGCATCGATCGCGCCGACGCCCGCGACCCGCGTGCATGGTACGAGCGCTTCGTGGCGCGCGCGGGCGAGCCGGTCGTGCGCGTCGCGGTGCGCCAGGCGATGAAGGTGATGGCGGAGCAGTTCGTGCTCGGGCGCACGATCGATGAAGCGGTTGCGAACAGCGACGCGCAATGGCGCCATTCGTACGACATGCTGGGCGAGGCCGCGGTGAGCGCGGCTGACGCCGCACGCTACTTCGATTCGTACCGGCATGCCATCGCAACGATAGGCGCGAACGAGCGGCGAACGACCGCAAACGAAGCCGCGAGCGTGGACGCGTCACCCTCCGTGTCGGTGAAGCTTTCCGCGCTGCATCCGCGGTACGAATATCCGCAGCGCCGGCGCGTGCTCGCCGAGCTCGTGCCCGTCGTGATTTCCCTCGCGCACGCGGCGCGCGACGCAAAGATCGGCATGACGATCGATGCCGAGGAGGCCGAACGACTGGAGCTCTCGCTCGAGCTCTTCGCGCGCGTTCGGCGCGATCCCGCACTTGCCGATTGGCACGGCCTCGGGCTCGCCGTGCAGGCTTATCAGAAGCGCGCGCGCGCCGTCGTCGGCTTCGTCGTCGGGCTGGCCCGCGACAGCGGCACGCGCATTCCGGTGCGGCTCGTCAAGGGCGCGTACTGGGACACGGAGATCAAGCGTGCGCAGGTGCAGGGCCTGGCCGGCTATCCGGTGTTCACGCGCAAGCCGCACACCGACATCTGCTACCTTGCCTGTGCGAAAGCCCTGCTCGACGCGGGCGATGCGGTCTACCCGATGTTCGCGACGCACAACGCGCATACGATTGCGTGGGTGAGCGAGCAGGCGGCGCGCCAAGGTGTCCGGGCGTACGAATTCCAGCGCCTCTTCGGCATGGGCGAAGCGCTCTACCGGCATGTGCGCGCCGGCGCCGATGACGCGCAGGTCCCGTGTCGCATCTATGCGCCCGTCGGCGGGCACCGCGATCTCCTGCCGTACCTCGTGCGCCGCCTGCTCGAGAATGGCGCGAACACGTCGTTCGTCAACCGCATCGGCGATCCGCGCATCGCGATCGACGACGTGATCGCCGACCCGCTCGCACGCGCGCGCCACCGCGATTTCGCACCCGCGCCGAACATTCCGCTCCCGATCGATCTTTTTGCGCCGGAACGCCGAAATTCGGAGGGCGTTTCCCTCGCCGACCAGCAGGCGATGCGGGCGCTGGACGAGGCGGTGGCGCAAAGTCCATCGGAGCAATGGACGGCAGCACCGACCCGCGGTGAAGCGAAGGCTGCAGCGCGCCCGGCATTCGCGCCCGCCGACCGCGGAACGTGCATCGGTAGCGTAATCGACGCCGACGAGATCGACGTCGATCGCACGCTTGCGCTGCTCGTCGGCGCCCAGCCGGCGTGGGATGCGCGAGGTGGCTTCGAGCGTGCGGCAATCCTCGATCGCGCTGCCGCGGGTATCGAAGGGCAACGCGGATTGTGGGTGGCGATGCTCGCCCGCGAAGCGGGCAAGACACGCGCCGCCGCCATCGCCGAAGTGCGCGAGGCCGCGGACTTCTGCCGCTACTACGCGGCGCAGGCACGGGCTCGCTTCGCGTCGCCAACCGCGCTGCCCTCGCCCACCGGTGAATCGAACACGCTGGCGCTGCATGGGCGCGGTGTGTTCGCCTGCATCTCACCGTGGAATTTCCCGCTGGCGATCTTCACCGGGCAGATCGCCGCGGCGCTCGCCGCCGGCAACGCCGTCGCCGCGAAGCCGGCCGAGCAAACACCGCTGATCGCCGCGCAGGTCGTGCGCACGCTGCACGAGTCGGGCGTTCCGGCCGACGTCCTGGCGCTGCTGCCGGGCCCCGGCGAGACGATCGGCGCGCGGCTCGTCGCCGATCGGCGCGTGGCCGGCGTCGCGTTCACGGGCTCGACCAGCGCGGGCAGCGCGATCGCGCAATCGCTCGCGGCACGTGCGCCGATCGTGCCGCTGATCGCGGAGACGGGCGGACAGAATGCGATGATCGTCGACAGCTCGTCCCTCGCCGAGCAGGTCGTCGCCGACATCGTGCAGTCGGCCTTCGACAGCGCGGGCCAGCGCTGCTCGGCGTTGCGTCTTCTGTGCCTGCAGGAGGACATCGCGCCGCGCGTGCTCGAGCTGCTCGAAGGCGCGATGGACGAGCTCGTGATCGGTGACCCGGGCGATCTTGCGACCGACGTCGGCCCGGTGATCGACGAAGCGGCGCGCGACGCGCTCGAGGCACACATCGCTGCGATGGATTCGCTGCGGCTGGTGCGCCATCGGGTCGCGTTGCCCGACACCTGCGTGAATGGAACGTTCGTCGCGCCCACGCTGATCGTGCTCGACCGCATGGAGCGGCTGACGCAGGAAGTGTTCGGCCCCGTCGTGCACGTCGCGACGTGGCGCGCGAGCGAGCTCGACGCGCTCGTCGATGCCATCAACGGCTTCGGCTACGGATTGACGCTCGGCATTCACAGCCGCGTCGATGCGACGATCGAGCGCATCGTTTCCCGCGTGCGTGTCGGCAACGTGTACGTGAACCGCAACATGATCGGCGCCGTCGTCGGCATGCAGCCGTTCGGCGGCGAGGGGCTGTCGGGAACCGGTCCGAAAGCGGGCGGGCCCAATTATCTGCCGCGCTTCGCCGTCGAGCGCACGCTGTCGGTGAATACGGCCGCAGCGGGCGGGAACGCGGCGTTGCTCGCGCAGGACGAGGACTAGCGTTCCTCGTTCCCGATTCCGCCTTCCCAGCCTCTGCGGCGCAACTCGCGTTCGAGTGCCTCGATGCGCTGCATGAAGCGCAGCACGATGGCAAGCGCGTGCGTGTCGTCGAGAGCCAGATCGTCGCGCAGGCGCCGGGCGCTGCGCGCCGTGACGACGCAGCGCCTGCTGAAGCGCCACGAGGCCGATGTCGTCTCGCGCGGCTCGAGCGCGCCGCAATCGACGAGCACCTGCAGTTCATCTGCCGAGAGGCCGGACTGCTCGACGAGCTCCGCAATCGTCAGCGTGCCCGTGTCGTCGAGCACGAGCGCGGTGGTCGCTTCGATCTTCATCAATCTGCCATGTGCGCCCGCGGGTTGAACGCCGACGCGTCCTTGAGTTGGGTGAAGAGTGCGCGCTGGCGCTCGTCCACGACCGTCGGCACCACGATCTGCGCAATCGCATAGAGGTGGCCCGACGTGCCGTCCGCGCGCGACAGGCCACGTCCGGAAAGCCGCAGCTTCTGTCCTGCGTGCGTGCCGGCCGGCACCTTGAGCGTCACGCGGCCCGCCGGTGTAGGCACGTCGACGCTCGCTCCCAGCACGGCTTCCCACGGCGCGAGCGGAAGGTCCATGTACAGGTCGAGCCCTTCGGCGCGGTAGAGCGGATGCGCCTGCACCTCGATGTCGAGATAAAGATCGCCATCGCGCCCGCCGTTGGCCCCCTTGCCGCCCTTGCCCGGCACGCGCAGCTTCTGGCCGTCGGTCACGCCCTTCGGGATGCGCACACGGATCTTGCGCGGCACGCGGCGCAGGAATCCGTTCTCGTCGGGCTCGGGCACCGCCATGTCGAGCTCGACTTCGGTGCCCTTGTATGCCTGGTCGAACGAGACACGTACGGCGGCCTCGAAGTCCTGTCCGGGCATCGGCATGTCGGGGCGGCGCGCGCCGCCTCTGCCGCGTCCCGCGATGCCGGCAAAAAGATCGGCGAGATCGACGTCGTCGAACGAGAATGACGCCCCGCCTGCCGGCTGTTCGCCGAACGATTGTCCCCAACCGGGCGGCGGCCGGAATTGCTCGCCGGGTGCATGACGACCGAGATCGTCATAGGCCGCGCGCTTTTCGGGATCCTTCAGCGTTTCGTAGGCCTCGGCCACTTCCTTGAATTTCTCCTCGGCGCCCGCTTCCTTCGACACGTCGGGATGATATTTGCGCGCGAGCTTGCGGTACGCCTTCTTGATCTCATCGGCGCTGGCCGTGCGGGGCACGCCGAGCGCGGCGTAGTAATCCTTGTATTTCACGCTATTGCAGCTTGATCGTGCCGTCGAACGAAACCTGGATGTTGAGACCCTGCACGACGAGCGTCATGTGCGCGGGAAAGCTCTCGGTACCCTTGATCGCGCCGTCCTCGATGCCCTGCGCGACGGCGCGCTCGATCTCGCGCTGCGAGCCGATGCCGACGACCTTCAGGAACTTGCGGATGCTGAGATTGAATGTTTCGTCGTCCATGGCGCTCTCCACTGGTTGGGGGCGATACGCGTGCATTCTAGCGAGCGCCTGCCGCTACGCGCGCATTTGCGCATTGCGCTCGATCGCGACGCCGATCTCGCGCACACCCGGGAGCGCGCCGAGCTTGGCGACCCGCAACTTCACCGACTGCGCACCGAATTCGTCGAGCACCAGCGACGCGATCGCTTCCGCGAATCGCTCGAGCAATGCATGCGGATGATCGGCCGCGAAGGCGCGCAGCCGCTTCACGACCGCCGCGTAGTCGATCGCGTCCGCAAGCTCGCCGGTTTCGAACGGACGCGACGACGGCAGGCCGATATCGAGATCGACGCGAATGGTCTGCGGCAGTTCCCGTTCCCACGCGTAGACGCCGACTTTCGTGTCGAGGCGCAGGTCATGGATGAAGATCGTGTTCATCGGCTGATCCGGGCTAGAATCGCAAAGCCATCTTACCGAAAGCGCGCGATCCTGCCGTGGCCGCAACGCTTCTCCTGATCGCCGGCGCGTATCTGATCGGTTCGGTGTCGTTCGCCGTCGTGGTGAGCCGCGTCTTCGGCCTGCCCGATCCGCACGAATACGGATCGGGCAATCCCGGGGCGACGAACGTGCTGCGCACGGGACATCGCGGCGCCGCGCTGCTCACGCTGCTTGGCGATGGCGCGAAGGGATTCGTGGCGGTGTTCGCGGCCCGCCATCTGGCGCCGCTCCTCGGTGCATCGGACCTCGCCGTGGCCGGCGTGGCGCTCGCCGTTTTCCTCGGCCATCTTTATCCGGTGTTTCATCGTTTTGCCGGCGGCAAGGGTGTGTCGACCGCGGCGGGCATCGTGCTTGCGTTGTACTGGCCGCTCGGTGTCGCGCTGACCGCCGTGTGGCTGACGATGGCGCTCGGCTTCAAGATCAGCTCGCTCGCCGCGCTCACGACGGCGGTGCTGCTGCCGCTCGGTCTCTTCTACGTGCGCGGACCCGGAGCCGAAGCCGCCGCAGGCGTCGTCATGGCGCTGCTACTGTTCTGGCGCCATCGCACGAACATCCGGCAATTGCTGAGCGGCCGCGAGCGCACCATCGGGCAGTAGGAAGAAGAGCTCAACCAACCGTGCGCAGCTCCCAGCGCGGCTCGACGGAGAAGCGATAATCGCGACGGGCATCGTGAAGGCGCAGCGCGGCTGCCATCGCAATCATCGCGCCATTGTCCGTGCAGTAACGCGGTTCGGGGAACCAGGCGCGCGCGCCCCGTGCCGCGAGCGCGCCGGCGAGGCGTGCGCGGAGCGCCCGGTTGGCGCCCACCCCGCCGGCGACGACGAGCGACGCCATGCCGGTCGTGTCGAGCGCGCGCAGCGACTTCGAGACGAGCACGTCGACAACCGCTGCCTGGAAGGATGCCGCAATGTCCGCCTTGCGCGATACCGGCAACTGCGACGCATCGCCGCCACCCGCCGCCTCCCGTGCACGGAGCGCGACGGCGGTCTTGAGGCCGGAAAAGCTCATGTCGAGGTCATCCGAGTCGATCATCGGCCGCGGCAGCGCCACGGCTTGCGGATTGCCTTGCTCCGCGAGCGCCGCCAGCGCCGGGCCACCCGGATAGGGAAGTCCGAGCAGTTTCGCGGTCTTGTCGAACGCTTCGCCGGCGGCGTCGTCCTGGGTATCGCCGAGCAGCCGGTAGCCGCCGACGCCGCTCACTTCGAAGAACTGCGTATGGCCACCCGATACCAGCAGCGCGACGAACGGGAATGCCGGTGCCGGATCGCCGAGGAGCGGCGACAGCAGATGGCCTTCGAGGTGGTGAATGCCGAGCACCGGCTTGCCAAGCGCAAAGCCCAGCGCGTTGGCGACACTCGCCCCGACGAGGAGCGCGCCGGCCAGCCCCGGTCCCCGCGTGTAAGCGATCGCGTCCACATCCTGCACGGCGAGGCCCGCGCGTGCGAGCACGTCCTTTGCAAGCGGCAGCACGCGGCGCACGTGATCGCGCGACGCGAGCTCCGGCACGACGCCGCCGTACGCCGCATGCAGGTCGACCTGAGAGTGCAGCGCTTCGGCGAGCAGCCCGCGCTCGGTGTCGTAGAGTGCGACACCGGTCTCGTCGCAGGAAGTTTCGATGCCGAGCACCCGCATCGGGCCACTATACCGCCCTTGCAGCTCGTGGTTTGCGGCTGCTATAATCCCCGGTTACCGTAACCCCTTGAATGCAAGGAAAGGCACCACCCCAACATGACCAGCGTTCGCGTTCGCGAGAACGAGCCCTTCGAGGCGGCGCTACGCCGTTTCAAGCGCACCATCGAAAAAACGGGACTCCTCACCGAGCTTCGGGCCCGCGAGTTCTACGAAAAGCCCACCTCGGAGCGCAAGCGCAAGAAGGCTGCGGCCGTGAAGCGGCACTACAAGCGCCTTCGCAGCCAGCAGCTGCCCCCCAAGCTGTATTAGCAGCGTTGCGCGCGCATCGCGCGCCGATCGTCGACTGACCGGGGGGCGATGCGTTCGCCCCTTTTTGCTTCCATGGCCCTCAAGGATCGCATCACCGACGACATGAAGGACGCGATGCGGGCGAGGGCCGCCGCGCGCCTGTCGACGATTCGGCTCCTGCTCGCCGCCATCAAGCAGCGTGAAGTCGACGAACGCAAGGCGCTGACCGACGCCGACGTCGTTGCGATCATCGACAGGATGATCAAGCAGCGCAAGGACTCCATCGCGCAGTTCGACGCCGGCCAGCGTCCCGATCTCGCCGATGCCGAGCGGGCCGAGCTCGCCATCCTCGAGACGTACCTGCCGCAGCGGATGAGCGACGCCGAAATCGACGCCGCCATCGACGCCGCGCTGTCCGCGGCGCGTGCCGCCGGCGGGTCGGGGCCGGCATTGATGGGCAAGGTGATGGCCGCCTTGAAGCCGCAACTCGCCGGGCGCGCCGACATGGCGCAAGTGTCGGCCAGGGTGAAAGCGCGCCTCTGATTCCCCGCGACTTCATCGAGACGCTCCTCGCGCGCGTCGACATCGTCGAGGTGATCGACCGCTCGGTGCCGCTCAAGAAAGCGGGCGCCAACTACCAGGCGTGCTGCCCGTTCCACAGCGAGAAGACGCCGTCGTTCACGGTGAGCCCGACCAAGCAGTTCTACCACTGCTTCGGTTGCGGCGCGCACGGCACCGCGATCGGCTTCCTGATGGAGCACAGCGGCCAGTCGTTTCCCGAGGCGGTCGAAACGCTTGCGCGCGACGCGGGGCTCGAGGTGCCGCACACGGAGCGGCCCGGCGAGCGCGAAGAGCGCAAGGTGTCGCAGGACCTCTCGGAAACGCTGCTGGCCGCAGCGAAGTTCTACCGTGCGCAACTGAAGGAGGCGCCCGCGGCGATCGACTACCTGAAGCGGCGCGGTCTCACCGGCGTGGTCGCGGCGCATTTCGGCATCGGCTATGCCCCGCCCGGCTGGCAGAATCTCGCCGCCGCGTTCGCAAGCTACGACGATCCCGCGCTCGACGCAGCGGGACTCGTCATCGCCGGCGACAACGGCAAGCGCTACGACCGCTTCCGCGATCGGATCATGTTCCCGATCCACGACAACCGCGGCCGCGTGATCGGTTTCGGCGGCCGCGTGCTGGACAGCGGCGAGCCCAAGTACCTCAATTCACCGGAAACGGCGGTGTTCTCGAAGGGGCGCGAGCTCTATGGCCTCTATCTCGCGCGAAATGCGATTCGGGATGCGGGCCGCGTCGTCGTCGTCGAGGGGTACATGGATGTCGTGGCGCTCGCGCAGCATGGCATCGGTTACGCCGTCGCGACGCTCGGCACGTCGACCACGGCCACGCACGCGCAAAAGCTGCTGCGCCTGTCGGACGCCGTCGTCTTCTGCTTCGACGGCGATGCCGCGGGCCGCAAGGCCGCGTGGCGCGCCCTCGAAAGCGTGCTGCCGGTGCTCGCCGATGGCAAGGAGGCGCGCTTCCTGTTCCTGCCCGATGGCGAGGATCCCGACGATTTCGTCCGCCGCCGCGGCAAGGATGCGTTCGAGCGGGCGCTCGACGCGGCGCTGCCGCTGTCGCAATACTTGCTGGCCGAGCTGTCGGCCCAACATTCCCCCACGACGGCGGAGGGTCGGGCCGCGCTGGTCGCCGCCGCGAAGCCCTATGTCGGACAGATCGGCGCACCGATCCTCGGCACGCTGCTGCGGCGGCAATTGGCCGAACTCGCCGGGCTTCCGGAGGCCCAACTCGGATCGCTGCTGGCTTCGGGCCCGGCGGGCGGTGCGGCCGGGCGGCGCGATCCGTCCCCGCGGGGTGGCAGGGCCGCCGGCCCTGCGCGGCGGCCGCCGTCGCTCCTGCGGGAACTGCTGCAGGGGCTGGTCCTCGAGCCGTCGCTTGCGCGCCGGCACGACTTGCCGCGTATCGACGAGCCGGGCCTCGAAGCGGCCGCATGGAATGCAGTGCTCGAACATTGCATGAGCGGAACCACCGAAGCGACCACGGCGGGCATCGTGCAGCACTTCGCCGATTCGGCGCACGCGCAGGCGATCGCCGCGGTGCTCGCGCTCGCTGCCGACCAGGCGCTTCCGGCCGACCAGGTCGAGGTGCAGGTGCTGGCGGCGGCGCAAAAGCTGCGCCGGGCCGAGGGCCAGCGCGAGCTGCACGCGCTGCTGTCGCAGCCGCTGTCGTCGCTCAGCGCCGAGGAGCGCGAATCGTTGACCGAGCGGTTGAAGGCGGGGCGCAATGATGGTCCCGCCGCTCGGTAGACCGCATGGATGCAGGCAACGACCAGGCCATCGCGCCGAGCGGCAGATGACGGATGGTCGTGCGTTTTTTCATTCGCACGCTATAATTTGAGGTTTTTCGCGCCGCCCCCATTGTCTTTCGACGGCGCATGAATTTGGAACACGGAAACGGCGCACGCGAGGTGCGCCTCACCCGGCGGCGCCGTTACCGAACAAGGATGACCATGGCAAAGAAGCACGTGAAACCGGCCCGCAAATCGCGGCCCGCGACCAAGGGCAAAGCAGCCGCCCGCAAGCCTGCCGCGAAGACGCCGGGCAGGAAGCCGGCGGCCAGCAGGCGCACGCCGGCGAAGCGTCCCGCGGCGAAGCCCGCGAGCGGCAGCAGGACGGCCGCGAGCAGCAAGCCGACCGCTTCGAAGCCGAAGACGGCGCCGAAGTCGAAGGTCGCACTGAAATCCGTGAAGCCGGCCGCGAAGCCTGACAAGGCAGCCGCGAAGCTCGTCGCCGCCCCGGCCGCCAAGCTCGCTTTGGCGCCCGCGCCGAAGGCCGTTGCGGCGCCCGCAGGCAAACCCGCAGCCGGGAAGCCCGTGGCCGCGCTCGTCGGCAAGGCGGGTGCCGCCGTCGCCAAGGCCGGTGCTCCGGTGGGGAAAACCGGGACAGCGGCCGCCGGCAAGACCGCGACGGGGCGCAAGCCGTCGGTCGGTGAAATCGCCGCGAAAATCGCCGGCCGCCGCGCCGAGGATGCCGCGCACAAGAAGGGCAAGAACGGCAAGCACGCCGAGGTCGCCCCGCGCGAATTGACGCCGGCCGACGTCGAAGCGCGCAAGCGCCGCCTCAAGACGCTGATCGTGCTCGGCAAGGAGCGCGGCTACCTCACGTACGCCGAGATCAACGACCACCTGCCCGACGACATCCTCGACGCCGAACAGATCGAGGGGATCATCTCGATGATCGGCGACATGGGCATCCAGGTCTACGACGAGGCGCCCGACGCCGAGACGCTGCTGATGTCCGAAACGACGCCGTCGGTGCCTGCCGAGGACGTCGAGGAAGAAGCGGAAGCCGCGGCGTCGACGCTCGACAGCGAGTTCGGACGCACCACCGATCCCGTCCGCATGTATATGCGCGAGATGGGCTCGGTCGAGCTCCTGACGCGCGAAGGCGAGATCGAGATCGCGAAGCGGATCGAGGAGGGGTTGAAGCACATGATCCTCGCCATCTCCGCCTGCCCGATGACGGTGACGCAGATCCTCGACCTCGCCGACAAGATCGGCAAGGACGAGCTCAAGATCGACGACGTCGTCGACGGGTTGCTCGACTTCAACGAGCAGCTGACCGCGATCGAGGAAGAAGGCGACGAGGTCGACGAGGACGAGGACGAGGAAGAGGCCGATCCGGGCACGATCGAAAGCGAGAACCTGGAACGGCTCAAGGTGGCGGCGCTCGAGCGCTTCGCGACGATTCGCAGGCACTTCACGCGCATGCTCGCCGTGCTCGCCAAGGAAGGCCACAAGGCGCCGAAGTATCTCGACCTGCAGAAGAAGATTTCCGCCGAACTGATGCAGATCCGCTTCTCGGCGCGCATGGTCGAGAAGCTGTGCGACTCGGTGCGCACCGAGGTCGACAACATCCGCCAGATCGAGCGCAAGATCCAGGATCTCGTCGTGAACAAGGGCGGCATGCCGCGGCCCGACTTCATCAAGGCGTTCCCGACGAACGAGACGTCGCTGCGCTGGATCGATCGCGAGGTCGGCGGCCATCACGGCTACAGCGAGCTGCTCGCGAAGTACCGGCAGGCAATTGTCGAGCAGCAGCAGAAGCTGCTCGACCTGCAGACCCGCGTGATGATCCCCTTGAAGGACCTGAAGGAGATCAACAAGCAGATGTCGACCGGCGAGGCGAAGGCGCGCAAGGCGAAGCGCGAGATGACCGAGGCCAACCTGCGGCTCGTCATCTCGATCGCGAAGAAGTACACGAACCGCGGCCTGCAGTTCCTCGACCTGATCCAGGAAGGCAACATCGGCCTCATGAAGGCGGTCGACAAGTTCGAATACCGGCGCGGCTACAAGTTTTCGACGTACGCAACGTGGTGGATCCGCCAGGCAATCACGCGCTCGATCGCCGACCAGGCGCGCACGATCCGCATCCCCGTGCACATGATCGAGACGATCAACAAGATGAACCGCATCTCGCGCCAGATCCTGCAGGAGACGGGACAGGAGCCCGATCCGGCCACGCTCGCCGTCAAGATGGAGATGCCCGAGGAGAAGATCCGCAAGATCCTGAAGATCAGCAAGGAGCCGATCTCGATGGAGACGCCGATCGGCGACGACGACGATTCGCACCTCGGCGATTTCATCGAGGACCAGTCGACCGTCGCGCCGTCCGAGGCGGCGGTCAACGCGTCGTTGCGCGACGTGTGCAAGGACATCCTCGACACGCTGACGCCACGCGAGGCGAAGGTGCTGCGCATGCGTTTCGGCATCGAGATGAACACCGACCACACGCTGGAAGAGGTCGGCAAGCAGTTCGACGTCACGCGCGAGCGCATCCGCCAGATCGAAGCGAAGGCGCTGCGCAAGCTGCGGCATCCGTCGCGCTCGGAAAAGCTGCGCAGCTTTCTCGAAGGCGAGTGAGTCTTCCGCTTCACCCAAAACGCCCCGGCCATCCCGGGGCGTTTTGCATTTGGCGACAGCAACAATCGCGTCGCCGTTCGGCTGACAGCAGAAACGCTTTGACACGCGCGCTGGTAAATGTGACACGGCGCGGGCGTGCCGTACTCACGTAAGTCCTCGCGCCCGCAACGAATTTCCCCTGCACGGATATTGCAGCGTCCTTCCTGTTCGCGCTACGGCAAATCACCGCATCGCGCGTGTCGGAGCGCCGCACGCCGCGGCGCGAGTCCAGCCTTCCGGAGGACCTATGTCTCATGACCGCCATTCGCTGCCCGCCGTTGCGGGCATCGTCTCGTTCTGCTTCGCCGCCGCCGTGTACGGCATGGGCGACAAGGCGAACACGCACAACGCCAACAACGTCGGCACCACCGCCGCCGCGAACAGCGCGACGACCGGCAGCTCGATGAACTCGAACGCGTCCACGCTTTCGTCGGGTGATCGCAAGTTCATGGAAAAGGCCGCTGAAGGCGGCATGGCCGAAGTCAAGCTTGGCCAGCTCGCGTCGCAAAAAGCGAGCGCCGATCAGGTCAAGCAGTTCGGCCAGCGCATGGTCGACGACCACGGCAAGGCCAACGACCAGTTGAAGCAGCTCGCGAGCACGAAGAACGTCACGCTGCCCACCGATCTCGACAAGTCGACGCAGCGCGAGTACGACAAGCTGTCGAAGCTGTCGGGTGCCGATTTCGACCGCGAATACATGAAGCACATGGTGTCCGACCACAAGAAGGACATCAGCGAGTTCAAGTCGGAATCGAACAAGGCGAAGGATGCCGACCTGAAGCAGTTCGCGTCGTCGACGCTGCCGACGCTGCAGGAGCACCTGACGCTCGCGCAGTCGGCCGAGCAGGTCGCGAAGAACGAAGGCAAGACGCAGACGTCGAGCCGCACGAGCACGAAGACCGGATCCTGACC
>Ga0207674_10002651_pt1 | contig 22348 bp, 22 predicted proteins | sample KBSCornC72_FD_184303 | JGI IMG/M metagenome (GOLD analysis project Ga0207674, IMG submission 184303) | Corn rhizosphere microbial communities from Kellogg Biological Station, Michigan, USA - KBS Corn C7-2 (SPAdes) (version 2) | ecosystem: Host-associated > Plants > Roots > Rhizosphere > Soil ...
GTGGTCGACGCCCGCATCAAGGGACGATTCCGTTCCGTCGTGGCCGATGGCGGCACAGACGCCGCCTACAACCCGCTCTACGCCCGCGCCGCGCAGATGCCAAAGCCGTGGGGGGTCACCGCGCTCTTTGCCGAGCACACGGGAAACCATCCGCCGATCGAGATCGCCTGGCCGCTCGATTATCACGAGCCGCCGGCGGCGATCGTCCGGCCTGATCTCAGCGAGTTGACGCCCGCGGCGACGGTGACTCCTGCGTCAGAGCCGATCGCGCCGGAGTCGCGTGACGACGCTCCGGCACAACAGCCCACGGCCCCGGCGTTCTCCAACTTCTTCGACTTCGCGCGCGCGGTGAACCGCGGCGACGCGGCCGCCCTCGCGCTTGCTGAAGACGGTTCCGAACCGGCAATCCCGATTGGCGGGGCCGAGCTCCGAAAGCTGCTGACCGCGGTCTGGTTCCGTTCGGTGTTCGAGCGTCTCTCACCGGCCTGGCGGGAACGCCTTCTCGAGGCGGTGACGGCGCTGGTCCCGTTGACGAACCATAAGTTGAGGGTCGGGCGGCAGACCGTGCCACTCAGCGATTTGAGCCTTGCCCAGTTGAACGACCTCGCCGCGCGGATCGACTTGCCGGAGGCGCTCCGCCCGGACGTTCAGGTGTTGACCGCGGTCGGCCGCTTCTGGGGCGAGGAGGCGCTGTGGCGGTGCCAGTTCACCGGCGACGGCGCCGCTGAAGCTTCGCGGTTCGACAAGGCGCTGCGCATCGGGTCGCTGCTGCAGCGTTGAGGCCGCTCGGCTACTTCAATGCCGGGTCCGGCGATCCGACGCACATGATGTTGTCGTTGTTCAGCACCAGGCGTTTCACGGCCTCTGACTCGAGACTCACCCACGCGAGCCAGAAATACGTCTCTTGCTGTTTGAACAGCTCGCGAGAGGCGCGGGCCACCACGCCGTAACGTCCCTTGCGCGGAATCGTGAGCGTGAACTTGCCGTTGGCGTTGGTCTTCGCCGTGGCAATCCCGGAGGGAAGCCCCTCGAAGAAGTAGTCTCCCGACGTCAGATGCTGCCGCTCGGTCTGCAGCTTCTTGATCTGTTTGGTGACGTTCTTGGTCTTGTTGTAGGCGACGCTCCACGCGACGGCTTTTCGCGAGTTACCTTCATCGCGCTGCAGGATTTTCCACAGCCGGTCTTCGTCGGCCTGACACATCTTCAATGTCGCGTTGAGGCCGACGATATCGCGCCGCAGTTTCTTGCTCTCGCGCTCTCCTTCCAGGGTCTTGCTCTCCATGTGTTTCTTCAGCGCGTCCTCGGGGATCGCAGTCACCGCAACTGCCGCGAGCTTGTAAGTCATCCCGGCCTTGGTGACGATGAACACTTCTCCCGTGAGGTCGCCATTCGGGTTCGCGAACGTGTCGTCGAGGCGGAATTTCCACCAGTGATTGCAGAACAGGCAGTGGAACCAGACGAACGTGCCGTGGGCCGGATTTGCCGTGCGCTCGATGACCGAGCCCTTGCACATGGGACAGCGCGTCGGCAGGCGCGGCGTTATGGATGCACCACGCATGCGTCAAGCTGCCGCGACACCGAGGCACGCAACCGACCGAGACACCACGCCGCTGTCCAAATCGCGCTCCCACTAGTGGCAGAAAACGGCGCGCGCGCTGACGGTCAGCGCCGTGCCGTTGGTTGATACAGGGTCTAAGCCAGACGTCGCTCCGCCGGGACGCGCACAGTGGTGCAATGACCATTCCGGAGCAGAAACCGCGTAAAAGTGGGGTTTCCTCTAACAGATTCGAGGCAAGCGGTTGATTAATGGGGGATCGCGAATTCTCTAACTGACAGGTTTGTAATCGCCGTCCGTTCCCGTCATAACATCGCCGCCTTCTTGCGCATCTGTATTTCGCGCCCGGCATCGAGGTACTCGACCCGATCCATGAGGGCGTTGATGAGAAACACGCCGCGGCCGCTCGATTTGAGGATGTTCTCGCACGCGAGCGGATCGGGCACCGTCGCGACGTCGAACCCCTTGCCGGGATCGCGTACGACAATGACGACCTCGCCCGACGCGTCGACGGTGACGCAGCATTGCACCCGCTGCGCCGGGTCGTTGCGGCAGCCGTGCCTGATCGCGTTGGCCATGGCTTCCTGCAAGGAGAGCTCGACCGCCATCACGTCATCCTCGGGCCACCGTTTCTCACGCAGCACGGCGGCCACGCCGTCGACGATCCGCGGAATGGCGGTCGGATCGGCGGGAACGGTGAGATTGAGCTGACACGTCGAGCAGTACGGAATCAGGCCGCTCAGGGTGAGGAGGCCTCCTTCCGCCTTGTCTCGCGCCGCGAGCGCGGCCTTCAGTTCGTGCAGATTCCGCCGCAGCTCGAGTTGCGCCTCGACCTGCCGATGCAACGCGTCGAGCGCCTCACGCTGCCCCGGCGTCAGCGTGCGCGGGACGTTATCGATCACGCAGAGCGTCCCCAGCGCGTAGCCGTCACGGGCCACCAGCGGCGCGCCGGCGTAGAACCGGACGAACGGGCCGCCGGTAACCAGGGGATTATCGCGAAAACGTTCGTCCTCCCGCGCGTCGTGGACAATGAACAGTCCGCTCTGCTCGATGGCATGCGAGCAGAACGACACCGCGCGCGAGGTCTGGGTGGCCGCGATTCCCTTGCGGGCCTTGAACCACTGCCGGTCGGCATCGACGAGGCTGATGAGCGCGATCGGCGTTCCGCAAATCTGAGACGCGAGAAGGGCGAGGTCGTCGAACGCTTGCTCCGGCTCGGTATCGAGGATGCGGTAGTGGCGGAGCGCCGCCAGCCGGGCGGCCTCGTCGTGAGGAACGATTGCCATGTTCATATCTTTGCCTGGCGGGGGACTGGCTCGCGCTTTACCCGATAGCATACTCCCGTCCGAAACGATCGTACCCCCTGTTCATTTTGCCGTGTCCAGACTGGCGTTCTACATCAACACCTGATGCCCGTGCGTGACAAAATGGCAGCAGCACATCATGCCTGACGATTTCTACTTCGACGGCGACCCTGCGACCGACAGCGCCCGCCGGCATTTGGAACGGGTCCTGAAGGAGCCCGAACAACCGCGCCGGTGGCCGTGGGTCGTCGCCACGATGGCGGCGGCAGCAACGTGGTACTTCTGGCCGCGCGCCCGTACCGAGCCGACGAAAAAGGAACAGAGTTCCTAGTTACAACAGCGAGGTCGCGCGCTTGCAGAGTTGCAGCGGCAGCCCCCACGGGTCGCGCAGCATGAGCAGCCGCGAACCATCCGGCTGCGTCTGCTCATCGACGAACGTCGCGCCCGCTGCCACCAGCGTTGCGCGGGCCTGATCAGGATCAGGGGCGGCGAAGGCGAGATGAAACCGCATCGGGTGCATCGCCCGGTAGTCGGGAACCAAATCGGCGGCGTTGCTGTAGATTTCGATGACCACGCGGCCGCTTGCATCGGCAAGAAAGTGAATCTGCGGCGGCGCCGGGTTCTGCCTGAGCACCCGCATCCCGAGGTGCTCGACGTACCACGCCGCCATGGCGACGGGGTCCGATACGTTGCAGGCAAAGTGTTCGACGTTCAGCCGTGGCATGGCTTCCTTCTTTCCGTCCTCAGTATAATCGGCTCTTTCTTCACTGGCTCTTGTCGGAATATACCGTCCTCTGAGGAGAAGGCGCATGAACGCCATCCCGCTTTTGCTGATTGCCCTGCTCGGCTTGCTTCCGCAGGCACCGTCCGCCTTCAAATCGTCGACGGCGCCGCTGAGCGACGCGCTGCGCACCGCGCTGGCAACCGCTTCGAAGAATCTCGCAGGTTCGTCGGAATTGATGCCAGCCGAAAAATACGGTTTCCACCCGACACCCGCACAAATGACGTTCGGACAACTCGTCGTTCACATTGTCCAGACCAACCTCGCGTTGTGCTCGGGAATCTCGGGCTCCGCGTCGCCTCTGTCGCCAGCGGAACTGCAGAGCATGAGCGGCGCCGGCACCAAAGAAACGCTGGTCGCGTCGATGAAGCGATCGTTCGACTACTGCACGGAGGCGCTGTCGAAGGTGGATGACTCGCACCTCGCCGAGGAAGTAACGATGTTCGGGCGGAGCGCCGGGCTGTCGCGCGCCGCGGCAATGATGATCCTGGCGGCGGACTGGGCGGATCACTATTCAACGGCTGCCTCGTATCTCCGCCTGAACGACATCCTTCCTCCCTCGGCGCAGCCGAAGAAATAGCGGGTTGTTGCGAACTGGGGCACAGCACGAATGCTGATCCGCGAGTTGAGTACAGACGACTGCCGCGAGCTGCTGAAGCGAACGACGCTGGGGCATCTGGGGTGTGCCCGCGCCGGGCAGCCGTACGTCGTGCCGATTCAGTTCTCATTCGACGCCGATCGGAACTGCCTGTACGGCTTTTCCGCGGTTGGGCAGAAAATCGGCTGGATGCGCGAGAATCCCCACGTCTGCGTGGAGGTGCCGGATATCACCGACAAAAACCGCTGGACCACGGTCCTGGTGTTCGGCCGTTATGAAGAGATCCAGGACTCGCCGGAACACGCGGCGGCGCGCGCCCGCGTCTGGAGTCTGTTTCAGGAACGGCGCGAGTGGTGGCTGCCCGCGGCGGCGAGACTTGGATCGCACGAATCTTCCGCGGTCGTGATCTACCAGATTCACATCGATCGCCTGACGGGACGCACCGCGTCACGCGATCGTTCGTGACGACGATCCGCCCGCAGTCGGGGTTCAGCGCCCCGCGCCGCGTTCGCAGCGCGGACAAACGTGGCGTACGCGAGTTGTCTCCCTCCGGCTAGACGTTGGTCTGCCCCGGAGGCATCCCGCACACGCGCGGGCTCGTAAACACGCGGGGTTGCGCTGGCGACTTCTTTGCTGAGACGCCGCCTGGCGTGCAGTCCATCGGCAGTCTCCTCAACGATCCGTCACCCATCGGCGGCGCCGCCGCCCTGACCCTGGTGCTCGCCGTCGCAGTCCTTGGACTCGCGCTCGGCGCCTGGCTCGTGGTCCGCATCGGCAATCCAACTGACTCCTCGCCTCCCCGTACTCGCTGAGTTGTCGCCGGCAGAAGGTTGTGAATGGACGCCGCGAGTGTAGAATCTCCGCAAATGGAGGGCGGATGGCTGGACGGCTGATCGAATCATTGCGCGGTACGGGTGCTATCCACGCGGGTGAACAGTTGCTCCGTATGACGCAGTACGACCTGACGGTCTGGTCCGCCGACGACTCGTCTGGCAAGATCAATCAGGAGAAGTCGACGATCGAAGGGCACATCGAGATCACTGGAATCGAAGAGGCCGTCGTCCTTGCCGGTCCCGAGACGCTGACCTTGACGCTGGAGGACGGACGGCGTCTCGCCTTCAAGCTCACGAGCAGCGCCGGGGGAATCGCCGGAGGCCGCTGGTTGGGGTGAGCGTCGCGGCCCGAGCCGATGTCACTCGTGCCGCAGCGCCGAGGCGGCATCGACGTGAAGAGCACGCCGGAGCGGAACGGCATGCGCCGCGAGCGCGACGACCGTGAGCAGGATCGCAGCGCCGCCGAGCGTCAGGGGATCCACTGGACTGACGCCAAACACCAGCGCGCCGAGATAGCGCGTCGCGGCAAGCGCCGCCGTCAGCCCGCCGGCGACACCGGCAGTCACGAGCGCCAGCCCCTGCCCCAGCACGAGACGCAGGATGTCGCCGCGCTGCGCGCCGAGCGCCACTCGCACGCCGACTTCGCGCGTTCGCTGCGCCACACCGTGCGAGACGACGCCGTACAGTCCGATCCCGGCGAGCAGCACCGCCACACAGGCGAACCCGGCCAGGAGGCGCATCACAAACAGCCGCTGCGCGGTGGCTTTTGCGAGCAATGTCTCCATGGTCGCCACGTCGTAGACAGGAACGCGCGGATCGAGTTCGCGCAATACCGCTCGCACCGGCGCGACGAGCGACGCGGGATCGGTCGTCGACGACTTGACGACGGCAACCAGGAACGAATCCGTCAGCTGTGTCTGCGGCGTGTACATCGCGGCGGTTGCGGACTCGGTGAGGTCCGCGTGATGCGAATCTGCAACGACGCCGACGACGCGGCGCCAGGGCCCCTCGCCCGCAGTGCCTATCCGCACCTCCGAGCCGATCGGATCCTCCGCACCCCACACCGCGAGCGCCGTGGATTCGGAGATGACGATAACCGGCTGCGACGTCGTTGAATCTCCCTCGGTGAAGAATCGCCCTGCACGAATCGGAATCCCCATCGTCCGCAGGTACTCCGGCGTCGCGCCGTAGCGCTGAATGCACGGATCGTCGGCCGTGTTCGCTTTCATCCGTCCCTTTGCGTGGAAACCCCAGCAGTCGAAGTTACCGCCAAACGGAACCTGACCCGCCAGCGCGGCGGACTCGACTCCGGGAACGGAGTGGACGCGCTCGAGGACGCGATTCTGGAAGGCAAGCACCGCCGGATCCTCCGCGTAGGCGCTGCCCACGAGCGAAAACGCGAGCGTGACCACGCGATCCGGATTGAACCCGGGATTCGCGCGTGACAGCGCGACGACCGTCCGCAACATAAGGCCAGCACCAGCGAGGAGCACGAGCGCGATGGCGAGATCGGCGACGACGATGGCTGACCGGGCGCGTGAGCGCCCGCCCACGCTGCCCCGCGAGTCGACCGCCAGAGTCCCCTGCAGCCCGGCGGACGCGCTCCGCCATGCCGGAAGCAGCCCGAAGATGACGCTCGTCAGGACGGCGACGATCGCGGTGAACGCGAGTACCCGGGCATCGACCTGGACGCGATCGATCCTCGGAACCGACACCGGCGCAAGCGCGGCGATTCCCTGCACCGCAAACCAGGCGAGCGCTACGGCGGCGGCGGCGCCAAGCGCGCTCAGCATGACGCTTTCGGTCAGCAGCTGGCGGACGATGCGCGGCCGGCCCGCGCCCAGGACGGCGCGGACCACCAGCTCACGCTGACGGGCGAGCGACCGGGCGAGGAGCAGGCTCGCGACGTTCGCACAGGCGATGAGCAGGACGAGCCCGACTGCCGCGAGAAGGACGAGGAGCGCGGTCCGGACGTTTCCGGTCAGGGCGTCGCGGAGGGGCACGACCGCGATGCTGCCGGCGTCGTAGTCCGTCGGGTGCTCGCGCCGCAGCTGCTCCCGGATCGTGTTCATCTCCCCAGTCGCCTGCGCGATGGTGACCCCGGGCCTCAGCCGCCCGAATGCGCGCAGGTGCTGACAGGTCCGGCACGCGTCGCGCTGCGATACGGCGTAGCCGAGCGGCGCCCATAGCTGGGCGGGCGCGTAATAGCGTGCCGCGTCGAGCGGCTCGAAGCTCGCGGGCATGACCCCGATGACGCGGTACTCGCGATCGTTCATCGCGATGGTGCGGCCGACGATCGACGGGTCGGCGCCAAACCGGCGCCGCCACAGCGCGTCGCTCAGCAGGAGCACTCGCCAGTGGTCCGGCCGGTCGTCGTCCGCCATGAAACCGCGGCCGAGCGCCGGGCGCACGCCCATCATGTCGAAGTAGTTCCAGCTGACGCGGACCGCGGGCACGGGCTCGGCATCACCACCGGCGACGAGCGTCGGCATCCAGGTGCGCATCAGGGCGAAGCTCTGGAACGTCTGGCTGCGCGCACGCCAGTCCGCCGCCGTGGTGAATCCGACGGTCGAGGAGGTCCCGTCTGGCGCGCGATCGCCGACAGTGACCAGCCGATCCGGATCGACGTACGGCAGCGGGCGCAGCAGCACGGCGTCAACGACCGAGAAAATCGCCGTGTTCGCGCCGATACCCAGTGCCAGGGTGACCACGGCTGCCGCGGTGAAACCGGGCGCGCGGCGGAGCATGCGCAGCCCATACCGCACGTCCTGACGAAGCATGTCGAGCGCCGGCAGCCCGCGCTGATCGCGCCACTGTTCCGCGATCTGCGCGCTTCCACCGAGCTCGAGTCGCGCGGCGCGGCGCGCCGCGTGCGGCTCGAGCCCGTGCAGCCGATGTCGCTGCTCGAGCATCTCCTGATGGAAGCGCAGCTCCTCGGCGAAGTCCTCGTCGCGGCGGCCGAGCCCCAGGCCGCCGCGCAGCCTGTTCAGGAGCTCGCGCAACACGCCGATCACTGCCCCTCCGTCGGATTCAGCAACCGCGCCATGATCGACGCCATGCGGCGCCAGTCCTCGGCTTCGCGATCCACCTGCCGGCGGCCCGCGCGCGTGAGCGAGTAAAACCGTGCCCGCCGGTTGTTGTCGGAGGTGCCCCATTTGGAGCAGATCCAGCCGCGCTGCTCGAGGCGCAGCAGCGCGGGATAGAGTGTCCCCTGGTTCAGCTGCAGCACATCGCCCGAAACCTGCTGCAGCCGCAACGCGATCCCGTACCCATGGAGGCTCCCCATCGTCTCGAGCGTCTTCAGAACCATCAGGTCGAGGGTGCCCTGCAGGACATCGCTCTTGTTCGCCACTGCCGTCCTTCCTGTTGATAACCTACAAGAGGCTACGCCTACTCTTGTAGGATGTCAACAAGAGCGAACAGGGACCCGCCGAAATTGCCGTAATTGTCAGAATTGCCAAGAGCGCCGTAATGAAATCGTTCAATTCAGGGAACGAAATTCCGGCGATTCCGGCGATTATGGCAATTCCGGCGGTTCCGTGAGCGCCGCGACGATGGCATCTACGGTCTGATCGATGGACAGGCGGGCGGTATCGAGCACCAGGTGGTCGCGAGTCCAGGCGTGATAACTGCGATCGAGCACCTCTTGCCATGATGGCACGCGATGGCCGGCGAGGTCGGGCACGCGCGATTCCACACGGCGGCGGTGTTCCGTCTGGTCGGAGCACGTGAGCTCGACTTCGAGGGGACGAACGCCGGCGCGCTGCGCCACAGCGCGCCATGTATCGCGGGTGAGTGGCCACGGATTGACGCAATCGGCAATCACCGTTCGCCCGGCGCGGAGGTTGTCCTCCGCAACTGCGTACGCGACCGCGTATCCTTCCTCTTCGACGCGCGCACCGGCATTGCGGAGCGCCTGCTCGATGGAATCGATTCGGAGGTACACGGCGCCGGTGGCGCGCGCCAGTTCGCGCGCCATCGTCGTCTTCCCCGTCCCCGGCAGTCCGCTGAGGGCGATCAGCATGTACTGGGCCTCCTGACCGGCATCACTCGGCCCCGGTGATCTCTTTCAGCAGCGCAAAGAACCCGCGTTTGCGGGCGGAACTGATCCCCCAGTTCACGGGGATGCTTTGGTACCCTTCGTCGAACCCCTCCCCTTTCATCCGGTAATCGAAATAGCCCCACGATGCGTACCGTTCAACCGCTGCCACGAAATTATTGCGAGGCTTCTCGAATTCGAAGTGATCGTCTTCATTGAAGAGGATCGGCATCCGGCGATATCCGGGCACTTTGCGCAGGTCGTCGACCATCCTGGCGATCCGGTCCGGCTCGCTCACACCGTTACCATGGACGAGGAGGAAGTCAGCCGCGGCAACAACACTCGGACTCGGGATGGAGCCGCCGTTGAAGCTCACGCTCACCGGGTACCGGTAACCGTTGCGGACAACCGCCTTCGCAACCTCGATCAACTCGGGCACCCGCGCCGCTCGAATCAGCGGTTGATCGTACGCACGGTTGTCGCACTCGTTGGCGATCTCGATCAGGACGTGGCGGTAGCGCTGGTCGTGCAACCACTCGGTTGCGCCCCGTACGGCACGCCTGACGGCATCATCACTGGCGAGCCGCTGGTCCTGTCCGAAGTAGAAGTAGCCAAGGATCACCGCCATTCCAAGGTCGTCGGCGCGATCGAGAATGCGTTCGAGTCGAGCGAGATACGCGGCACCGAGCGATCCATCGGCATCGAACGCGCTGTTGTGCCACGGCTGCGCCTGCGAATAACCCTGCGGGCTGCCCCCCTGCAGATTCAGGGTAATCGCGAGCAGGCCGTTCCGCCGCCATTCGGGCATCGCCGCGATGAACTCGCGGGTGTTGCGCTCAGGATCCCAGCGTCCCGTGTCTTGGTAGGCCCACTGCGGACGGGTTGCGGGATTCAGGTCGTCGAAGATTCCCTGCACCATGCGGGCGTTCATCAACAGCCCTTCGATTCGGTGCCCGCGCCAGGTTCGCCCGGCGTAGGTCGGACGGCCGTTGATGAAAAATCGATCGGCCTCGATGGTGACCGAGGTCCGGCGACGGGCGGTCCGCGCCTGCGGCGGCGCAAACGGGGCGCCGGCCAGCAGCTTCAATAAGGATCGGCGATGCATGAGCCGTGGCGCCAGAGGTCTATTCACCCAACGCTTGACAGTCCACGTGGAAGAGCGTGTTTCGCTCGTCGAGCGGCCGCGGCAGCGTCGGCCGCGGCGCGTTCGGATCGATGTGGGCCAGGCGTTTGTTGACGAAGGACACCTCGTACGCGGAGGAAGCGAACGGCTTGAACTGCGTCGTGCAGCGGCTGTTGTTGAAGTGGAGGTGCACCGGCACGAAGGTGCGCTTCAGCTTCTTGACCAACTTCAGATATCGCTCGTCCGCCGCATGCAGTTCCATCACGAGCTGATCGAACGTGTCGAGCAGGTCGTCCGGCATGGCGCCGAGGGAATCGAGCTCGGCGCCCTCGACGTCCATTTTCACGACCAGCGTTTTTCCGGCATCCCCGTTCTTCTGGATCTGATTCGCGACGCTGTCGTAGAACCGCCCGTCAACGGTCTCTGCTTTCGGCCCGACGCATTCGTCATGAAAGTCCTGTTGCCCCCCCTCACAGACCGGCCGGGTGGGGTCGAAGCAGTCGTACTGATGGACCGTCGCCCGCGCGCGCTTCGCGATCTCGCATCCCCAGGAATCCTCCCCCGCTACCCCGTACGAGTAGGCCGAACGGACATTGCCCAGCAGGTTTCCGCACATCAGGTAACCACCGTCGTTGTGCTTGCCCACTCGCTCCAGGGTGCAGTTCGTGAGCGGCACCGGCCAGATTTCCTCGAGCAGCTCCCGGCGGAGCTCGTGCGCCGTACGCGCCTTCGGCCACGCCGCAATCACCACCATCGCGCCGGTCAATCCGATCGCCGCGCCAATCAACGTCCGTCTCATGTCCCGCTCATTGTAGACGGCAAGATCGCGTTGGTTACAAAAGCGGCGCGGCCGCAATCGAATCTGTAACCGACTTCGCCCGGATTCGCCGCTTTTACGCCGAATCCATCGGCATGCGTGGCCTTACCGACGGCACGCGGCTTGATGGTCCCGTGGTAACCGCTATGATTCTGACGCTTCTCGTCCTCGCCGCTGCCGCCGCGTATTTCATGACCCCGGAGGAGCGCCGGCGCGCCCACCGCGTGGTGCTCGGTCATTTTCAACGTGCCAAACAGTCGGCCGCCGACCGGTTCAACGCCCGCCATGAGGTTCGTGAAAACCTCCCGACGCCGCTGGTCACGGTGTGCCTCGTGGCGATCAACCTGACGGTCTTCGGCTGGATGATGGCGAGCGGTCTCGACCTGGGCGACGAGCAGACGCTCGTCGCATGGGGCGGCAACTTCGGCCCGGCGACGACCAATGGCCAGTGGTGGCGGATGGCGACGGCGATGTTCGTGCACGCCGGCTTCCTGCCGCTGATCATCAACTCGGTGTGCCTGCTGCAGATCGGCGCGGTCATCGAGCGCGTTGTCGGGCGTGCGGCCTTCGGCGCCGTCTACGTCGCGACCGGTATCCTGGCGAGCGCGGTGAATCTTGCCATGAACCCCGTCACGGCAACCGCCGGCGCGTCCGGCGCGATTCTCGGCCTGCACGGGTTCCTGATTGCGTGCCTGGTGTGGAGCCACTTCCCGGGCTCGCGAATGGAGATTCCGCTCACCGTTCTCAAACGGCTCGCGCCGTTCAGCGCGGTGTTCCTGATCTACAACATGGCCACGTCCGGCGTTGGCGACGCGATGGTGCTTGCCGGCTTCGGCGGAATGGGCTGCGGCGTGCTGCTCTGCCGCAAGATCTCCGAAGGCCAGCCGCGCGGCTTGCGCATCGCGATGGTGGCCGGCATCACGATGATGTTTGCGCTCGATGCGGTCATTCCGCTCCGCGGGATGGCGAACGTCCGCCCGGAGCTCGACCGCGTCGTCGCGCTCGAGACGCGCATCGGGACCGAATACAAGGCTGCCGTCGAGGGATTCACGAAGGGGCGGGTCACCGCAAAGGCGCTCGCGGATCTCATTCAGCGGTCGATCCTGCCCGAGGTCGCCGAGGCCCGCGCCCGGATGGACGCGCTCGAGAAGGTTCCGGAAAGCCAGCAGTCCCTGATCGCCTCGGCGCGCGTTTACCTGCGGCTCCGCGACGAAAGCTGGCGGCTGCGCGTGCAGGCGCTGCGCAAAGCCAGCATGGGCATGCTGCAGCAGGCCGACGGCGTCGAGCACGCCTCGCTGATTGCGCTGCAGCAGATCACCATCCCGGGCAAATAGCCGCGCGAAGCCGCGGCGGCTCAGCGCAACTCGATGCGCCGATGCGTGCGGGCTGACTCGCGCGCTGCCTCCAGGATCTCCGTGACCACCACATTGTTCTCCAGCGACGAGAGCGCGTTGGGCTTCCGGCTGCCGCGAACCACCGCGATCAGATGGGAGATCGAATCCCGCTCGTCCGCGGGACGCGGATCCGGCGTGATCGCGCGCTCCGCCTCGTCACCGATCCGCACCCGCAGCCCGCTTCCTCCGGTCGCGATCGCGAAGCCGCGCTCGGCGTAGACCTCAAAGTCTTTCCGGTTGGCCGGCCAGTTCCATGACGCCTGAATGATGCCCTGCGCTTTCGGATATTCGACGATGATCGTCGCCTCGTCATCGACGCGGGGATAGACGGCAGGCTGGAGATGTTGAGTGATCGCCGTCACCGCAACCGGGCGCCGATTGTCCATCAGCCAGGTCATCAGGTTGCCGCCATAACAGCCAAAGTCGAACAGCGCGCCGGCGCCGTTGCGGACGGGATCGGATAACCACTCGAAGAACTCGGGCTGCACCTTGATCGCTTTCGGTCCCTGATGCCCATCCATCGCGACCATCTTCCGGATTTCGCCGCCGGCGGCCTTCTCCTTCATCAGCGTCCAGACCGCGCCATGGCTGGGATACCACGTCGTCTCGTAATTGACGAACACATCGATGCCGCCGCGTTCGGCGGCACGTTTGATCCGCTGCGCGTCGGCGTTGCTGACGGCCAGCGGCTTCTCCATCATGACGTCGATGTGATGCGCGGCCGCCGCCTCAACGATCGACGGATGATCGTAGGTGTTGGTGAAGGACGCGATGGCCTCCGGCTTCGCACGTTCCATCATCGCGGCGAGATCGGTGAACCGAACTTCGGACGGCAGCTTGTAGCGATCGCCGTAGCTGTCGAGCAGCGCCGTATCGCGCTCGAAGACCGCGACAATCTGCACGTCCGGACGCGCCTGGGCAGCGCGCAGAAAGCCGCTCACATGGCCGTGCACCAGACCCGCAATCGCCAGCCGGAGCGGACGGGCGGGCGCAGGCTCCTGCGCCGACACGGGAAACATCACGAGGACCGCGCACGCTATCGCCAGCACGACACGCTGTTGTGTTCTCATTGAGGGGATTGTAGGTCCGGCTCAGTGCGGACTCTACGGAAAAAGATGAGGCGACTCTTGAACATCGCCGTCGCGACGCTGGTCATCGCGATCGCCGCTTTGGCGCTGCTGGTGCGCTGGATCGAGCCCCGGTTCGCCTTCTACCCGACGCCCGGCGAAACAGAGACCCCGCGCGACTACGGTATGACGTACGAAGCGCTCGACATCGTCACGCCCGGAGGCGGCCGGCTGCGCGCGTGGATGATGCGCGCCCCGAACCCGCGCGCACGGGTCGTGTACTTTCATGGCAACGGCGGCAATCTCTCGAACTGGGCGCCGATACTCGCAGGGCTCGTCCGACACGGCTACTCCGTGTTGGCGTTCGACTACCGGGGGTATGGGCTCAGCACCGGCCGTCCAACCGAGCGCGGCCTCTATCGCGACATCGGCGCCGTCCTGGACCGCGCGTGGCGTGACCTGCCCGCCGGCGCTCCAACGGTCTACTGGGGACGATCGCTTGGCGGAGCGATGGCCGCCTATGCAGCGACCGTCCGCGCGCCCGATGGGATCATCGTGGAGGCCGGATTCCCGGACGCGCGGGCGGCCGTCCGCGATTCAACATCGCTGCTGATTCTTTCCCTGTTTTCGACCTACCGCTTCCCCACCGCTGAATTCACCAACCGCGCGAATCGGCCCGTGCTGGTCATGCATGGCAATCGCGACAGCGTGATTCCTTTCGCGCTCGGCCAGGAGCTGTTCGACAAGCTCTCGGTGCCGAAGCAGTTCTTCGTCATCGAGGGGGGCGATCACAACGATGGCGTGCCCCGCGAAGTCGAGGCCTATTGGACTGCCATCGACCGATTCGTTGCATCCCTTCCCAAGTCCGGCTGAGCATCGCCGCCATTGCCAAAACTGGCATAATGGCCATAATTTAGCTCGCACGTCGCCGTCCCAGTGACCCGCACGCGAACGGAGTGAATATGAGTATGGACCGAAGACATTTCATCATGAGCACGGCGGTGATGACCGCCGGTGCCGCCGTCCGTGGGCTCGCCAGCCCCAACGACACCGTCCGGATGGGCGTTGTTGGCTGCGGCGGTCGAGGCTCGAGTCACGTGAGCGCGTGGACCTCGATGCCCAACGTCGAACTCGCCGCGATCTGCGACGTCGACGAGTCGCATATCGCCGAGAAGCTGAAGGGGCTGGCCTCGAAGGGAGTGAAGGCGCCGGCGACCTACGTCGATGTCCGAAAGCTTCTCGAGGACAAGAACATCGACGCGATTTCCATCGCGTCGCCGAACCACTGGCACACCCTGCAGACGATCTGGGCCTGCCAGGCGGGCAAGGACGTCTACGTCGAGAAGCCGTGCTCCCACAACGTCTTCGAGTCGCAGCAGATCGTCGCCGCCGCCCGGAAGTACGACCGCATCGTCCAGCAGGGCAGCCAGAGCCGGTCGTCAGCCGCGCTCCGCGAAGCGGTCCAGAAGATGCGCGACGGCGAACTGGGCGACGTCTACATGGCCCGCGGCCTTTGCTACAAGTGGCGCGATACCATCCACAAGACGCCTCCCTCGCCGGTTCCTGCCGGCGTCGACTACGACCTGTGGACGGGCCCCGCGCCGAAGCGGGAGTTCACGAAAAACCGCTTCCATTACAACTGGCACTGGTTCTGGGATACCGGCAACGGCGACCTCGGCAACCAGGGGATTCACGAAGTGGACATCGCGCGTTGGGGGCTCGGCGTCACGCACCCGACCAAGGTCAGCGCGATTGGCGGGAAGTTCATGTTCGACGACGACCAGGAGACGCCGAACACGATAAGCGCGAGCTACGAGTTCGACGTGGCCGGCAAGAAGAAGATGATGACGTTCGAAGTCCGACACTGGATCTCGCCGCACGAGGCCGGCATCAATGGCGAGAAGCCGGGGAACACCATCGGCAACCAGTTCTACGGCTCGAACGGCTACCTGGTGATCGACAACTACAACAAGTACTGGTCGTTCCTCGGAAAGGATCAGAAGCCGGGCCCGAGCGCGACGGCCGGCGACAAGCACTGGCAGAACTTCATCGAGGCGGTCCGCAGCCGCAAGCGGCAGGACCTCAACGCCGAGATCGAGGAAGGCGCGCTGTCGTGCAACCTGATGCACCTGGCCAACATCAGCTATCGCCTCGGCCGGACGCTCCACTGGGACGCGAAAACGATGAGCTGCGTGGACGACGCGGAGGCGAACAAGATGTTGACGCGCGCGTACCGCACGCCGTACGTGGTGCCTAAGAATGTATAAGTGACAAGGAAAAAGGTAGAAGGTAGAACGTTAGAAAAGCGGCCGCGAGGGCGGCCGCTTTTCCTTTGTACTTGCGCGTTTCGGGTTAACCTGCCGTGCGTTTCGCCTTGAACTCCACTTCGAGGTCGATCTTGTCCTCGACGCTCATCAGCCTCGCCAGTGATGGCTTCGTGATGTTGAACGTCGCGAACTGCAGTTGGGTGGTGGCACGTCCGGCGATCTGATCGTTGCCGAACGTCGCCACCACGTTCCACGTGACTTCCCTGGTCACCCCGTGAAGCGTCATGTCCCCGACGAGCTGAAATCCGGCCTGCGCGCCCCGGCTCGACGGGAGCGGTTGCGGCAGTCCGACGACGCGCTTCGGCACGAAGACCAGCGTCGGATACTTGTCAGTCTCGAGCGTCCGGCTCTGGATGAATCCGTCGCGCATGTCCTGATCGCTCTTGAGCGTGCGCAGGTCGACGGTCAGCTTCGATTGCGCGGCGTCAACCGAGCCGTCCGGGTTGAGAACGATGGTTCCGGTGACGGACTCGGTCGTGCCGACAGCGTCGCTCGGAAAGTTGATGCCCGCCAGCTGCTCGCGCACCTTGTAGCGAGCCTTCGCTTCGGCGAGATCGAGCTTGGCAGGTTTGGTCGGGTCTGGCGCTGGGGCGGTCGGCGGTCCGGCCCCCTGTCGTCCCGCCGGTGCGCCTCCAGCGGGGGCCGGCGTCTGCGCATGAACGGCGGGCTGGTGCAGTCCCAGCGTCACTGCGACAGCCGCAGCCGTCAGCGCGGCATGGATCTGTGTCAAGCCTCTCCTCCTGAGGTGAGTTATCGCTGGATCGATCCTACGCGGTTATGTGGGGCGCCAGACCGAGCCTGGGCGATGTCACACTTTGGTCACAGACGGGTGCAGCTCGGCCGCAAGTGGAGGGGAAAGGAGCCGCTCCAACTCCCAATTCCCAACTCCCAGACTTTGGGAGGTTGGGAGTTGGCGGTTGGGAGTTGATCGCGCAGAACCCGCTAGGTGGTGGCGGCTTGCAGGCGGCGAAGGCCGTTCGTCCTGTAGTTCGCTTCGAGGTATTCCACTCCGTCGGCCGTAATCACGAGGCGCGAGTTGTCGTCGCGTGTGACGAACTTTTTCGAGCTGAGATACCACATCGTGAATTCGAGGTGTTCGCGCGGACGGCCGGTCATCGCTTCGAGGTCGAGGGCAAAGATCGCCGGTTCGCGCGGCTCCATGCGCCGCTTCGTGTAGAGAACTTCCAGCACGGTCAGCCTGACCCTCTCCTCGAGCTCGAAGTCGTTCTCCGCCGCGGCGCCGGTCGAGACGAGGCGCCACCGGTCATGCTTGTGCTGCTGGTGCTGGACATCGTAGCGGGCACGCTCTTCCGGATCGCAGAGTATGCGATACGCCTCGCTGACCTCGCGGAACCGCGTCGGGTTGCCCGTTTCCTGATTGTCGGGGTGATAGCGCTGCGCGAGCAGGCGATAGACCCGGTGGATGGTTTCAAGCTCCGCGCTCGGGCTTACCTGCAGGAGCTCGTAGTGGTCGATGAGTTGATCGGACATGACTATTTTGCGCCGATGCGCTTCCTCCACTCTGCGTAGAACGCGTCCGGCTGCACGTTGTGCGTACTCAGCGCCTGATCGACCGAATGCCCGCTGCCGAGCATCTGGAGGAACGTCCCGACGTTCGGGCCCAGCTTCTCGCATAGCAGCTGTCCGGCGACGAGACTTTCCGCATAAGCGACGAGCGCCGTCGGGCCGTCGAATTCGTCGAATCCGTTGACGAGGTCCTCCATGCGGATCAGTTCCGGCGCCGCCTTGATCACCTGTGCGGCCCAGGTATGGTCTGGCCCTTCGAGATAACTCGCCAGGCCCTCGTTGACCCACGTCGGCACGTTGTTGGCGGCTGCGGAACGGATCGCGGCGTGCACGAATTCGTGCGTGACCACGCGTTCGAGTGATTTCGGCGAACGCAGCGCGCCGCCAACCGGAAGCCGGATGCGGCCGTCGTAGCCGCCGCCCGCCCACGCCGGCGCACGGGTGATGTCGCGGAACTGCCGGTTGGTGTAGAGAATCACGTTCAGCGTTTCAGACGGGTAAATGCTCAGCGTCTGGCCGATTCGCCAGTAGGCACTCTCGAGCACCTTGGCGACGTGATCGCCGAGCGCGCGGTCGGTCGAGCCCTCATAGAGCACGTTGAAGTGCGTGCCGAGCTTCTCCTCGAGGCTGTTGTGAACCGCCGACTCCTTGCGCCACTGCTCGAGCTGCTGCGCGATGCGGCGGTCCGCCGGCGCGAGCGCCGCGGCTTTCTCGATCGTACGCAGCGCCAGATCGAGGTCGGCCGACTGATAGGCGACCTGCGCGAGCAGCACCATCGCGCTGACGAACTTCGGGTCGTATTCAATGGCGTGCTTCAGCAGCGAGATCGCCGCGTCGCTGCGCCCGAGCGCGAAGTTGGCGTAGCCGGCGCCGTAGTACAGCATCGCGTTACGCGGACTGCGATCGAGCTCGTCGCGGAAGATTGCCGCAGCTTTTGCCGCGTCGCCCCGATCGAGCGCTGCCCAGGCTTCCGGAGCCGGCAGCTCCTGCCCCTGGGCGAAGACCGACGCGACCCGGAACAAGGTGCCAACCGCGCACACGGCCACGGCGCAGACCAACGCTCGCCTGGAAAGCATGAAGCGCTGCGGGCAATGGACATGCCCGCCCCTTTCTGTCAACTCAGGCGCGAAATCCGTTAGCTGCTACGGCGGGCGATTACAGTTCCGGGGTTGAATCCTATTTTCGTCGATAGATCAGGACCGTGGGACCTGGCCGGATGACCGTGCCGAATCCGGACACGGGAAGAAAAAACGCGTCCTGCAGGTCGTACACGGCTGATCGGGCCGACCCTCTCGTGGCGGCGATGGTGGCCACGAGCTCGTACTTCTCGGCGGCAAGCCGCCGCAGCGGCGTCGGTATCGTCGAGTAGGTCCAGAGCGGCGACTGGTGCAGCACCAGCCAGTCCGGCGTGCGGCCCCCGGCATTGACAAATGAGGCCGTCGCAGCGTCGTAACGCCATTCGTGCGCGACAAACTCGCGGCGGTCGAGGCTGGCATAGGTGTCCTCGGCCTCGTAAAACGTGTCGTCGCGCGTCAGGTGCGCATCGAGCCACTCGCGCGCGATGACCCGCGCGTCGGTCCTCGCCAGGAGCACGTCGAACCAGACGCAGTTGACGGCCCCCCACAGTCCGACGGCCAGTGCAAGGGTGGCCTGGCCGCCGCCGCGAAAGCTGCGGCGGCCGATCCGATCGACCGCCACGGCGGCGGATACACACATGATCGGCACAATCGGCAGCACGTATCGGAAGAACACCGTCCGGCCGTTTCCCACCGATACGTAGGTGGCGATGGCGAAGGCGCCCAGGATGCAGGCCTGCGGACGATGATGGCGAATGAATGGGACGACGCCGGCGATCGCGGCAATGAAAATCGGAAGGCTGACGCCGTAAGGAAGCGATCGCGTCAGGTGATAGATCCAGCCGCGGCCGAGATTCACTCCGTGTCCTTCCGACAAATGCGTGAAGTTGAATTGGAGGTCTTCTCCGAACTTGTCCGCGTCGAGGACGGCGAAGGGGGTGCCGGCCAGGAAACCGAACACAAAGAAGGCGGCAAAGGCGGCCGCCGCGAGCCAGATGGGCCACTGTCGCCGCGGCGAACGCCAGAGCACGATGACGTGCACGGCAGCGAGTGACGCCAGCACCGCTGCAGCGGTGTATTTCGTCGACGCGGCGAGGCCGGCAGCCAGGCCGGCGGGAGCGAAGGCCACCCAGACCTGTCCCGAGCCAGCGGACGGCGCCGGCGAGGCGAAGAAATCGAAGCCCTGAAGCAGCAGCGCGAGCGCCGTCATCGCCAGGAACGTCATGAGCGCGTCGGTCATCGCGAAGTGCGACTCACGAACGTGCAACACGGACACGGCGAGGAAGAACGCCGCAATCAGCCCGACGGTTTCACCGCCGACGCGACGGCCCATTCTGAACACCACGCCGAGCGTCGCGGTGCCAACCAGAGCGACGGCGGCACGACCGATGAGCAGACGGTGCACGTCCGTGAGGTGCGGGTCGAGGCCGGCGATGCCGCGCAGGCTCGATGCAGCCTGGAAAAGCCCCGCGAACAGGTAGAGGGTCAGCGACGGCCAGTGGAAGAACTGCGGATTTGGATTGCCGCCGAGGATGGCCACGGCGTGACCGAGCGCGGTTTCTTCGTCCGGCCGCGCCTTTCCATAAGGAAGGCCGAACCAGATTGGGACAAAGCGAAGGAGCCCGCCCAGGACGAGGATCAACAGCAACGCTGAACGATGAATGTCGAATGATGAAAAGAATGATGAAGAGTTCGTACTTCGCTTCAACATTCAGCGTTCATCATTCAGCACTGCGGAGCTGAGAAAGCTCGCGGAGCAGCTTCGTCCAGTCGCCCTTGTGCCTCTTGGTCTCAATCGGTGCGTCGGCGTCCGCGTAAAACGCGCTGATATTCGTGAGCATGGCCGGTGGCAACGTTGACCCCTTTGCCTGCAGCGCGGCAAGCCTGTGGACCAGCTCCGCGTAGGTCTTGTCGACCAGCGTGTAGTCCCCCGCCCGAACCGGTTGGCCGGTATCGAAATTGCGATTCTGCAGGCTCAATCCTCCGCGCTGTGCGTCGCGAACCATCGTCCGATACCGTTCGATCGTCGTCGCGACGCTGTCAAGGAACCAGCGCTCGGTTTCAGCGGTCGGCGGCTTGAACGCCACGACGCTGAACGGGCCGAAGCGTGGGACGATCCGAAGCAGGAAGGCGAGCAACTTGTGGCCGAACCCCGGCCGCTTGTAAGTCGTTCCCCACCCTTTTTCGTACTCCGCGCGGGTGAGGTTGAAGCTGAACGCGTCGCGGGTGATGCCGGGCGAGAGCGCTTCGATCTCCTTCTGTTTCAGCTCCCACGCCACCTTGGTCATTTCCGGGATCGTGCTGCCCACGGTCCAGCGGAAGGTCCCAATCGCCATGTCGAGCGCACCGAACACCTGGGTGAGCTCGAGGCCGTACGTCGCCTTGAACGCGCGCTCCAGAACCGGCTTCGACACTTCGAACCCGATGAAATCGTGATAGGCGTCGCTCGCGTACTTGCCCCCCGCGACCTGGACGACGTCGAAACCGAACTCGGTTTTGAGATGGGCGGCGGGATTGTCCGCGTATTCGACTTCGTCGCCGAACTTGGCGCGAAGCTTCGGGTAGAGGACGGGAACCGCGCGGTTGACCGCCAGGGGGTGACCGTTGGTGTCGGCGGCGTAATGCGCGAGCGCGCCGAGCGCAAAGGCATATTCATCGGCATCGGTCGATTGGCGCAGCAGCGCTTCGATGAAGTCGCCGCTGCGAACGTAGTGGGTCAGGTCGCCGAAGAACCGGCTGGAAAACGGATAGTAGCCGATGTCCTGGATCAGACTGCCGCCATAGGCGAAGGCCCGAGCGCGCCGCAGATCGGCGACGTTCACCGCGAACCGCGCGCGCAACGCGGGAACGATCGACGCCTGCCAGGCGGCATCGATGATCGCTTCATGCGCGAGGGCAGAATAGCCCTGCGCGCCGCGCGGGCCTGTCAACAGGCACGCGGCCGACAGCGCGGCGATCGTGATTACTTGGCGCGCACCGCGGACCACGTGCCGTCGCCGGCTCCCTCGTAGGATACGTCGCCCCCCATCGTGTCGCCGTCTACCTTCCCGGTGTACACGCCCTGCGTCTGCATGCCTTCCGCAACGAACGTCACCGTAAACGTGATCTCCTTCTCCTTGACCGTTCCGGCAAGCGCCGACTCGCCGTAGCGGCCCTCGTACGTGCCGGTGAGCTTCTCGCCGTCCTGCTTGAGCGTGATCACGGGATGGCCGGTGATCGACGAAAGTTCGAGCGTCACGTTCCATTTTCCCGCGACCTTCGCCGGCTCTGCCGACAATCCGGGAACCAGCAAGAGCGCCAACACCACGACGCGCGCTGTGACAATCATGGCCCCACTCATTTCTTCACGTACTCCGCATCGAGAAGCACATACCGCGCCCGCGTCTTATCGGTTTCGGCGCGCGGCTCGACATCGATGTGCATGACTTGCACCGCCTCGGCCGTGGTTGCGGCCGGCCAGTTCGGCAGCCCGGCACCGTTGGGATTGCCGGTGCTGATGAAATTGGCGAAGTAGCCGTGCATCAAACCAGACACCTTGTAGTCGTCTGGCGTCCAGGCGAACACTTTGTTGGTCGCGAGGTTGCCCATGGCGTATTCGATTTCCGCGGAATGCGCGGCGCCCTGCGCGGGCGCGCCGTTGCCGCGTCCGCTGACGGCCGGAGGACGCGGGCGGGTGTAGTAGTAGCGATACACCGGCTTGCCGCCGGTCTTGCTGTGCAGGTCGAACCACTTCCACGTGCTGTAGGCGATGAACCGATCGCTCGCCAGCTCTGTGGCCGCCTGCATCACTTCCTCGCGGGTGGAGGCAGGATAGAGCTTCAGCACCTCGTCGCCGCGTTCGACGTACAGCTTCTTGACCGCCGCCGCGTAGTTCTCCGAGGTCGGCTCAGCCTGGGCCAGGATCGAG
>Ga0207674_10002652_pt1 | contig 22343 bp, 27 predicted proteins | sample KBSCornC72_FD_184303 | JGI IMG/M metagenome (GOLD analysis project Ga0207674, IMG submission 184303) | Corn rhizosphere microbial communities from Kellogg Biological Station, Michigan, USA - KBS Corn C7-2 (SPAdes) (version 2) | ecosystem: Host-associated > Plants > Roots > Rhizosphere > Soil ...
CCGCGGCAACCATGAAGTGATGATGCGCGGCACCTTCGCCAACATCCGCATCCGCAACCGGATGCTCGACAATGTCGAGGGCGGCTTCACCAAATACGCGCCAACCGGCGAAGTGATGCCGATCTACGATGCGGCGATGCTCTACCAGAAAGACTCCCGCCCGCTCGTCGTCGTCGCCGGCAAGGAATATGGCACGGGAAGCTCGCGCGACTGGGCAGCCAAGGGCACGGTGCTGCTTGGGGTCCGCGCGGTAATCGCCGAGAGCTTCGAGCGAATCCACCGATCGAACCTCGTCGGCATGGGAGTTCTGCCGCTCCAGTTTCGCGAGGGTGAGAATGCCGAGACGCACGGGCTCACCGGCGCGGAGAAGTACACGATCACCGGAATCGCTGCGCTGAAGCCACGGCAGGATGTCGAAGTGAAGGTGACGCGCGACGCTGGTGAGGAGTTCAGCTTCACCGCCCGCTGCCGAATCGATACCTACAACGAGCTCGAATATTTCCGCTCGGGCGGCATCCTCCACTATGTATTGCGCAGGCTCGCGGCACAGTGAGCGAGGGTGGGCTGGTCGGCACTTGCCACTGCGGCCGGATGCGGATCACGCTGCCGCGCAGGCCCGACGAAGTTACCCACTGTAACTGCACCTTGTGCACCAAGACCGGTTTCCAAGGCGTCTATTTCCCGTCCGAAGAGCTTCGGATCGAGGGCGAGTTCGACAGCTATGTGCGGGCCGATTCCAACCCCGCGTACATCGCCCAACACCGCTGCCGCCACTGTGGGATCATCACTCACTGGACCCCGCTGACCGATCCGCCGCACGAGCGCATGGGCGTCAACGCCCGCCTGTTCGAGCCTGGCACATTCGACAGCGTTCCAGTGAAACGGGTCGACGGCCGAAGCTGGCCAGCGTGAACGCGGTCGAGATTGCGGTCGAAGTGGTCGGCTGGGCCGGCGCGACGCTGATCCTACTCGCCTATCTGCTCCTTTCTGCGGGAAAGCTGACAGGCCAGTCGCTCGTCTACCAAGGCATGAACGTGGTCGGCGCTGCTGGTTTCGTCATCAACGGCTGGTGGCATGGCGCCCTGCCCTCGGCCGCGCTCAACGTCTTATGGCTTCTCATTGGAGCGATCGCGACATGGCGGATCTTGAAGAAAAGAGGATCGTCGACCTCAGCCATGTGATCGAGCATGGCATGACGACCTATCCCGGCCTGCCGGCCCCGCACATCTGCGACTTCTGGACGCGCGAGGGCTCGGCCGAGAATTATGACGACGGATCGAGCTTCCAGATCGGCCGCATCGACATGGTCGCGAATACCGGCACCTATCTGGACTCGCCGTTCCACCGTTATGCGGACGGAATCGATTTGGCGGACCTGCCGCTGCGATCGCTCGCGGATCTGCCCGGCATTGTCGTGCGGCGGCAGTGGGAAAATGAGCTCGCCACTCACGCTGTGCATTTCGAGGGACTGGACATCGGCGGCAAGGCGGTGCTGATCCACACCGGCTGGGACCGGCACTGGCGGACGGAACGCTACGGCGAGGGGCATCCCTTTCTCACCGCCGATGCCGCTGACTGGCTGATCGCCAGCGGCGCGGTGCTGGTCGGGATCGACAGCAACAATATCGACGACACCCGGGTGCGGGCGCGGCCGGTGCATACGAAGCTGCTCGGAGCAAATATTCCGATTTGCGAGCATATGACCAGGCTCGGCGGCCTTCCCGACGAGGGTTTTCGCTTCTCGGCGGTGCCGCCGAAGGTGCGCGGCATGGGGACCTTCCCGGTACGGGCTTACGCAGTGCTCGGCTGAGCGAGCGCTTCTTTCAGCCAATCCGAAATGATCGCGTCGCCGAGGTCGTCGACGCGGCGATGCTCCACTGCCAGGCCGAGCCCGGGATAGTGGGCGCAGGTGCGTGGGCCGGGTGCATCGGTTTCGACCACCACCAAGCGTCGGTTGATCTTCTGCCGCCAGTTCATCCGAGCGGTATTTTCCTGGCCGACGAAGCAGCCCTTGGTGAAGCTGACACCGTTCAGCTCGGCGGCATTGCATTCGAGCCAGAGAATGTCGCCGAGCTCAGCTCTGCCTTCGCAGACGCCGAGGCGCAGGCGGTGATTGAGCCAGCCGGAGGCGGGATCATCGGCAGGGCCAAGCCAGCGATTGCCGAGCGCCGGCAGGCGCGGGTCGGAAACTCCTTCGCTGTGTGTGGACCAATGCACCGCGAGTAAAGGATCGCGCTCAATTCGGATCGGACGGCGGAGCCGGTAAATCGCCAGGCGTTTGATAAGATCATCGGCCGCTTCGGCCTCGCAGTCGAGCAGCAGGTCGCCGCCGTCAGCCCAAATAATGAAATCGAACAGGCATTTGCCCTGCGGCGTCAGAAGTCCCGCCCAGACTGGCAGCGCTCCGGTCACGTCGCTCGTAACGAGCCCCTGGACGAAGCTCTGTACGTCCTCGCCCGAGAGACGGACGATCGCGCGATCCGTGAGGGTGGTGCCAGCCATGCGCCTTAGCTAGGGAGCCGGGCGTGGCATCGCAAACGCTGACCATCCGCAGGCCCGACGACTGGCACGTGCATTTGCGCGACGGCGAGGTGCTGGCGAAGGTCGCGCCCTTTACTGCCAGGCAGTTCGCGCGGGCGATCGTGATGCCCAATCTTCTGCCGCCGATCACCACCGCCGAAGCGGCGGCCGCCTATCGCGACAGGATCGTCGTCGTCGCGGGTGCTGGCTTCACTCCGCTGATGACTTGCTACCTCACCGACCAGACCAGCCCTAACGAGCTCACGCTCGGCTTCGAGGAGGGCGTCTGGATCGCCGCCAAGCTCTATCCTGCAGGCGCGACCACCAACAGCGCGAGCGGCGTCACGAACATTCGCAACATCTATCCAGCGCTCGCGCGGATGGAAAAGATCGGCATGGTGCTGTGCGTCCATGGCGAAGTTACCGATCCGGCCGTCGACGTGTTCGATCGGGAGGCCGTGTTCATCGAACGCGTGCTGAAGCCGCTCGTCTTCGATTTTCCCGAGCTCAAGATCGTGTTCGAGCACATCACCACGTCCGAGGCGGTGAATTTCGTAATCGATACGGCTGCGAATATCGCAGCGACCGTCACGCCGCAGCATTTGATCATCAACCGCAACGCGATCTTCGCCGGCGGCCTGAGGCCTCATTCTTATTGTCTGCCGGTCGCCAAGCGCGAGAAGCACCGGCTTGCAGTTCGCCATGCGGCAACATCGGGATCGTCCAAATTCTTCCTCGGCACCGACAGCGCGCCGCATGCGCGAAGTGCGAAGGAAAGCGCCTGCGGCTGCGCCGGTATCTTCAATGCTCCGTTCGCACTTGAGAGCTATGCGAGTGTATTCGAGGAGGAAGGCGCACTCGACAGGTTGGAGGCGTTCGCCTCTATCAACGGAGCGCGCTTTTACGGCCTACCGATCAATGAAGAGACGACCACGCTTGAGCGCAGCGAGGTCGAGGTTCCCAACGAAGTCGACGGCTTCGTGCCTTTTCACGCCGGCGAGACGCTGCGGTGGAGATTCGCCGGCTAGGCGCTTCCGCGGCCGCTGTTGCCGATCACCGCGGCGAAATGCTCTTCGAGGCGCTGATGGCATTCGCAAGAGCGGCGCTTGAGCCCGGCGCGGTCCGTAACCCGGATCTTCCCCCGACCGGTCTCGATCAGGCCTTCGGATGACAGGTCCTGAACCACTGCGTTGATTGTTGTGCGCTGGACCCCCAGCAGCCCGGCGAAGGCTTCCTGAGTAAGCTCGATGCGGTCGCCGGCGCGGTCTTGCGCGTGGAGCAGCCAGCGCGCTGCCCGCTCCGGGATCGAGTGGAAGCTGTTGCACACGACCGACTGCATCACCTGTGCAAGCAAATAGTCGGAGAAGCGGCAGAAGAGATTGGCGATGAACTGCGAGCGGTTCTTGGCGTCCTCCAGCGCCTCCATCGGAACCCTGAAAGCCGGACCCCCGATCAGTACCTGCGCCCGAGAGAAGGCGGGAGCATGGCCGCAGCTTACGATTCCGCCGACGGCGCCCTCGCGGCCGATAGACGCGACCTCGGCTGACCGGCCGCCGCTGAGCTCGACGCTCATTGAGATCATCGTCGGGCCGACGGGAAACAGGCTGGATTGAACCTGACCTCCTCGCGTTAGAACGATGTCTCCGGCAGCGAGTTCTTCCACCGCGCCAGAAGGCTCGATAAGGGCGCGTGCATCGCGCGAGAAAGTGGAAAGTAGGCGATTTCCCGCAAAGGCCTCGTCAGCCTGAACGAGCTCGTCGGTTTCGTCGGTTGTTACCTGTGGCACGTTGTCTTCCCGCGGCCGGCACTGCAGTTCGCTACGCGGATGGTCCGGCCTCGGGAGAGTCAATGCGCCTGGGCGCAAGTTGCTCCATTACATGAAGATTGGCTCAACCTTCGTGGTCTTGCCGATAAGGAGACAATCGGCAACGAGCCGGAACGGCGCCACATCGACCAGGCTCCGGCGTTCGTCGATCAGCTCGGCGAAAATGCGGTAGATATCGGGATATTCGCCGGGACCGTGGCACTCCTGCTCGGTTCCGTTGACGAACAGCCTGGCTCCGCCCTTCTCGAGCCGCAAGTCGGTGCCGTCAGCGGTTTCGAGATCGATCGTCCACTCTTCCTCGTCGCTCCAGCGGAAGTCGAAGCTGACGCTCAGCGGCCCGTCGGCAGCCGGGCTCCCCAATTCGATCTTCGCTGCAATCGGAGCGTGCGCATTTTCGGGAACCTGAAGATCGGCGCCGCGGACGAACACGGCGCCGGGAAAGATCTTGGTGATGACCGAGAAGGCATTGATGCCGGGATCAAACACGCCGAACCCGCCGGGTTCGAAGATCCAGTTCTGCCCTGGGTGCCATTTGTGCACATTCTCGTGCCAGCGGACCGACATCGACCTGATCCTTTTGCCGGCGAGCAGGCGCGCCGCCTCGTCGACCGCCGGGTTGTTCTGCGCATGCCAAGTGGTGAAGACGGTCACATTCTCCGCCTCAGCAAGGCAAGCGAGATCATTGATCTGGGCGAGACCGGCCGCTGGCGGCTTTTCGAGCAAACAATGGAACCCCGCGAGGATGCACTCGCGAGCAATGTCGTAGCGCGGTCCTGGTGGGGTAGTGATCGCCACAGCCTCCAGGCCATCGACACTGCGGATCAGCTCGTGCCAGTCGGCGAAGACCGGGTCCACGCCGTGGCCGGAGCGGCTCGACGTCGCAACCAGCTCGAAGCGGTCGTTGCCCGCGATCGAGGGGACATGCTGATCTTCGGCGATCTTGCCGAAGCCGAGGATGGCGATCTTGATCGGTTTCATGCGGCCACGCCCCTAACGTAAGCGCGCGCCTTGTCGAGTGTCTCCGCCGGCGATTGCCCCGGCTTGTAGAGCCCGCCGCCGAGACCGAAGCCAGTGGCTCCGGCATCGAGCCATGGACGCATATTGTCAGGCTGCACGCCGCCAACGATGAGGATCGGAACCTCTCTGGGAATCACGGCGAGATGCGCTTTAAGCACCGCTGGAGTCGCGCCTTCGGCGGGAAATAGCTTGAGAGACGTCGCTCCAGCACGGATTGCAACGAAAGCTTCTGACGGCGTGTAATAGCCCGGGCTGGAGACGAGACCTGCCGAAGCGGCAGCCGAAATTACCTCGGGATTGGTGTCGGGCGAGACGATGATCCGCCCGCCGACCTCGCGCACCCGGCCGACGTCCGTCGGATCGAGCACTGTGCCGGCGCCGACCAACATCCGCTCTCCGAACTTCTGGGCCAGCAGCTCAATGCTCTTGAGCGGCTCGGGCGAATTGAGTGGCACCTCGATAATTCGGATGCCGCCTTCGTAAATTGCGTTGCCGATCGCTTCGGCTTCGTCCGGCCTGACGCCGCGGATGATCGCGATCAGCGGGCATTCGTCGAGGTAGCGGTGCAGCAGTTCCTTAGCGCTCATGAAATCCTCTTCGCTATCTCTCGAATGCCAGCGAGGAAGCAATGTTCGCCGTCGAGCTCGACGGCCTCACGATCGGCTTCATTGATCGCTGCAGCGTAAAGGCGGGTGAGATCGGGCCGGCCGATCACCGTCACCTGCGCCGATGTCGGCAGCGACAGCCCGATCCTGACGTCCGTGCCGATCAGAAGACCGCTGGTGTAGGAGGCTGCCTCTTCCTTCTTCGCCTGACCGAGCAGGACTCGCGCCCGGACCGTGAAGAGTTCGGCTGGAAGCGTCTCGTTGAAGATCGCGTGGCGTGCGGCGGCCTTGAACACGTCGTTCGGCTCGACTGGGCCTTTCAGGAGGTCGGCGAGGATGCTGTGCTCCTTGAGCAGGCTGAACAATTCGCCGGTCATGATTGTGCGGAAATCGCTGATCTGGCCGCCGCGCAAGGTGGCCCATTTGTTGTGCGTGCCCGGGTGGCAGACGAGCGCATCGGGGTCGACCAGCCCGGCCGCTACCGCCCCTACGAGCTGTACCTCCTCCCCTCGCATAACATCGGCACGGTCGTTCTTGAGGTACGAGACTCCCGGGACGATTGCTTCGCGGTCGCCGGCCCAAACCAAAGCGCGGGCTATTTCGTCGATTCCGGCGGGTGTTGGCACATAGGGCGCTTCTTTCCACCCTCGGTTGGAGCCGACCATGCCGGCGAGCAGCAGTGGCTTGTCGCCAAGCTGGTGGCGGATCTCCGCCACTGCCGCCTCGAATCCGCCAGCGGCGACCGAAAGCACGCCCTTATGGTCCTCGAACTCGTTTGTCCGATTGCCCGAGGCGTCCGTCAGATAAGCGCGTCGATTCGTAGTGCCCCAGTCGACCGCAATGAAACCATCTGCCCAGCGCATGCTTTTTTGGCCCATAGCCGAAAACCTGACGAACGCGACTTCGCTCCGAAGGTTTTCTTTTTTGCGGGTGGGACTATCGGTGCCCTCGGCGAAGCCGGCACGGCCCGGGAGAAGAGACGGCAGACCCCAGGAGAACGAGTCATCGCCAATTTCATGTTTGCGACCGGGATCGAAAACAGCATCCCGACGATCAATCACGGCAAGACCCGCATCGACGAGATGGAGGTCTGCGGTCACTATGAGCGCTGGCGCGAGGATTTCGATTGCGTCCAGGAAATCGGGATCAATTTCCTCCGCTACGGGCCACCGATCCATAAGACGTATCTCGGCCCGAATAGGTTCGACTGGGAGTTCGCCGACCTCACCTTCGCCGAGCTGAAGCGCCGTGACATCACGCCGATCGTCGATCTCTGCCATTTCGGCGTCCCCGACTGGGTCGGCAATTTCCAAAATCCAGACTTTCCACGGCTGTTCGCAGCCTATGCGGGCGAGTTCGCCGAGCGCTATCCCTGGGTGCAGCTCTACACACCGATCAACGAGATGTTCATCTGCTCGGTCTTCTCGGCTAAATACGGCTGGTGGAATGAGCAAAAGAAGGACGACCGCTCGTTCATCACCGCGCTGAAGCACATCGTCAAAGCCAATGTGATGGCGATGATCGAGATCCTGAAGCGCCGCCACGACGCGATCTTCATCCAGTCGGAATCGTCCGAATATTATCACGCGGACTCGCCCGGCGCGATCGGCCGCGCCGAGGTGCTCAACCAGATGCGCTTCCTCTCGCTCGACCTCAATTACGGACGGCGGGTGGACAGCGGAATGTATCAGTATCTGCTGGATAACGGCATGACCCGGGAGGAATATGAGTGGTTCCTCGAGCACCGGCTCAAGCAGCACTGCATCTTCGGCAACGATTATTACCAGCTCAACGAGCATCGGGTGTTCGCCGACGGCCATACCGTCGCTGCCGGGGAGACCTTCGGCTACGCCGAGATCACGAGGCAATATTACAACCGCTACCGACTGCCAGTGATGCACACCGAGACCAACCTGTGGGAAGGGCAGCATGGCGACGAAGCGGTCAAATGGCTGTGGAAGGAGTGGGCGAACGTCCTGCGCCTCAGGAACGTTGGCATCCCGACCGTCGGCTTCACCTGGTACAGCCTGACTGACCAGGTCGACTGGGACACCGCGCTTCGCGAGCAGAACGGCAATGTGAACCCACTCGGATTGTTCGACCTCGACCGCAAGATCCGCAACGTCGGCAAGGCCTACAAGCAGCTGATCGCCGACTGGCGCAACGTGCTTCCGGCGTCCAGCGTCTGTCTGGTCGTGCCGATCAAGAAGATCAGCGAACATCCGGATGAGGAGGACGCCGCCGGCCGGCGCTTCGGCGGCAGCGGTACGCAAGCAGGCGAGGCGGAGCAGGCGTGACCCGGCGTAAGATCGCGAGGATCGAGACCTTTCTCGTGCCGCCGCGATGGCTGTTCGTCCGAGTCGAAGCTGACGACGGTGCCTTCGGTTGGGGCGAAGCGAGCCTTGAGGGCTGGGCCGAAGCGGTCGAAGGCGTATTTGAATCCTATCGCGACCGCTTCATCGGCGCCGACCCGTTCGCCATCGAGGACGTGTGGCAGGTGGGTTATCGCGGCGGTTTCTACCGGGGCGGTGCGGTGATCATGTCGGCGCTCTCAGGGCTCGAGCAGGCCTTGTGGGATCTGAAGGGCCGTGTGCTCGGCCTTCCGGCCTGGCAGATGCTAGGCGGCAAGGTACGCGAGAAGGTGCGTTCCTACGCCTGGATCGGTGGCGACCGGCCGCACGAGGTCGGCGAGGCGGCCGCCGGCCGCGTTGCGCAGGGCTTCAACGCAGTGAAGATGAACGCGACCGCCGAGCTCAGCTGGATCGGTACCAACAAGCAGTTCGACGATGTGGTGAAGCGCGTCGAGGCGGCGCAGGCGCAGGGCTTAGATGTCGGACTCGACTTTCACGGGCGCGTCCACCGGCCGCTGGCGAAGCAGCTCGCTGAAGTGCTGGAGCCGCTGGGACTGCTGTTCATCGAAGAGCCGCTGCTGTCCGAGAATATGGACGGCCTGAAGGAAGTCGCGGCGCACACTTCGACCGCGATTGCCCTTGGCGAGAGGCTCTACAGCCGTTGGGACTTCAAGCCGTTCTTCGAGCAGGGCTGCGTCGACATCATTCAGCCCGACCTCAGCCATGCCGGCGGAATCCTCGAAGTGCGCAAGATTGCGGCGATGGCCGAGGCCTATGACGTCGCGGTCGCCCCCCACTGTCCCTTGGGGCCGCTCGCGCTCGGTGCATGCCTCCAGATTGCTGCCTGCACGCCTAACCACGCAATCCAGGAGATCAGTCTCGGCATTCATTACAACACCGGCGGACACGACCTGCTGAACTTCTGTACGAACAAGGAGGCGCTCACTCCGATCGACGGTTATCTACCGGTGCCGGAAAGGCCGGGCCTTGGCGTCGAGATCGATGAAGCCGCGGTGCGCGAGGCCGACAAGGACCGTCACCGCTGGCGCAATCCGATCTTCAGAACGGCGGACGGCAGTTTCGCGGAGTGGTGAGCCTTCAGGCGCCTAGTGACATTTGAACCGTTCAAAGGGCTCCAGGCACGCCCTGCAGCGCCATTGCGCCTTGCACGGAGTCGCGCCGAAGCGGCTGACTTCCACCGTGTCGGTGGAGCCGCAGAGCGGGCATTCGGCGGTCGCTGACGGGCTCGGCGGAGCGATCCCGTAGGCGTGGAGCCGCTCGCGCCCGCGCGGCGTAATCCAGTCGGTGGTCCAGGGAGGAAACAGCACCCGCTCGATGTGCACGTCAGTGAATCCGGCCTTGTCGAGCGCCTCGCGGATCATCTGTTCAATTGCGACGGTCGCGGGACAGCCGGTGTAGGTCGGACTGATCAGCACGCTGGGCGGGTCGGAGCGAATGCCGCGGACAATCCCGAGGTCGGTGATGGTCAGCACCGGAATTTCCGGATCGGGAATCATCTCGAGCACGGCCATGATGGCCGCTTCGTCGAGCTGTTTGACCGCCGTCGCCATGCCAGCAATCTACACCCGTTCCGACGCCAGCGCGATGCCCTCAAAGAAATGAGCGAGAGTCCGCGCAATCTCCTGCGGCTTCTCCTCGGCGAAGAAATGTCCGCCTTCGACTGCACTGCCAGCGACATCGTCGGCCCATTCGCGCCACAGCGCCAACGGTCCGCCTGCATCGCCGTACCAATGCTCCAGCCCACCCTTGGCACTCCACAAGGCGAGCAGCGGGCAGGTAATTTTTCGTCCCAGCTTCCGGTCAGCCTCGTCATGCTCGCGGTCGATCGAGGCGGCAGCACGATATTCTTCGCAAATGGCGTGGACATGTGCCGGATCGCGTAGCGCGTCGACGTAGGCGTCGCGTACAGCCCCCGAAAATGCCGAGCGCGGAGTGTCCCATTGCGTTAAAGCATCGTCGACCACTGCTCCGGGGTCGCCAGCAAGTAGCCGTTCGGGAAGCGGCTCCGGCTGCGCCAATAGCGACCACGGCCAAAATGCGAGCGCAAGCCGCGCGTCCGCGCGCTCCCACATCGCACTTCCCGGGAGAACGTCGAGGACTGCTAGGCGTTCGATCCTGTTGGGGTGGTCCATCGCCAGGCGGAACGCCACACGGCCGCCGCGGTCGTGGCCGGCGACGGCGAACCTGCCGAAGCCGAGCTGCTCCATCACTTCGGCCATGTCACGAGCCATCGCGCGTTTGGAATAAGGGGAATGGTCCGACGCGCTCCGCGGACAGCCGCTGCGACCGTAGCCGCGGAGGTCGGGGCAAACTACCGTGAAGCTCGCCGCAAGCAGTGGAGCGATGTCGCGCCACATAAGGTGCGTCTGCGGGAAGCCGTGGAGAAGCAGGATCGCCGGACCGGCGCCGCCGCTGCGGACGAAGATGCTGGTCTCGCCAGTGGGGACCTCGGCTGCTTCAAATCCCTCAAACATCAGACCCGTTCGAGTGCGAGTGCTATCCCCTGGCCTACGCCGATGCACATGGTGGCAAGCGCGCGCTTGCCACCGCTGCGCTGGAGCTCCTCGGTGGCGGTAAGGGCAAGTCGCGCTCCGGACATGCCGAGCGGGTGGCCAAGGGCGATGGCTCCGCCGTTGGGGTTTACCTGGGCGGCATCGTCGCGAAGGCCAAGCTGGCGGAGCACTGCGAGCGCTTGTGCGGCGAAGGCCTCGTTGAGTTCGATTACGTCAAAGTCGGTGATCGCTAGGCCAAGGCGCTTCAGTAGCTTCTCTGACGCCGGCGCCGGTCCGATCCCCATGATCCGCGGTGGAACGCCAGCGACTGCGGCGCCGAGCACCCGAGCGCGCGGCGTGAGGCCGTTGCGTTTCGCCGCTTCCTCTGAGGCGATGATGATGGCGGCCGCGCCGTCGTTGACGCCTGAGGCGTTGCCGGCGGTCACAGTGCCGTCGGGACGACCGATCGGCTTCAGCTTCGAGAGCGCCTGGATCGTGGTCTGGCGCGGGTGCTCGTCGCGCTCGACGACCACCGCATCGCCTTTCCGCTGCGGGATTTCAACGCTGACGATCTCCGCGGCGAGGCGGCCGTTTGCCTGCGCCCTGGCGGCGCGTTCCTGGCTGCGCAGCGCGAATGCGTCCTGGTCGGCGCGGCTGACCTGGAACTCCTGAGCGACATTCTCGCCCGTGCTCGGCATGGTATCGTCGCCATAAGCGGCCTTCATCTTTGGATTGACGAAACGCCAACCGATAGTCGTGTCGTAGATTTCAGCGTTCCGGTCGAAGGCGCTGGTCGCTTTGGGCATGACGAAGGGTGCCCGGCTCATGCTTTCGCTACCGCCGGCGATGATCAGGTCGGATTCGCCGCCGCGAATCGTCCGCGCGGCCATCGCCACTGCATCAAGGCCTGAGCCGCAGAGGCGGTTGAGGGTCACTCCACCCGAGCTATCGGGAAGACCTGCGAGCAGTCCGGCCATTCGCGCGAGGTTCCGATTGTCCTCGCCCGCTTGGTTGGCGCAGCCGAGGATCACGTCGTCCAATTCGCTCCAGTCGACGGCCGGGTTGCGCTCGATCAGCGCCTTGATCGGAATGGCTGCTAAATCGTCAGCGCGCACTGCGCTAAGCGCGCCAGCGTACCGTCCAATCGGCGTACGGACGTAGTCGCAAATGTAAGCTTCGGTCATTTGAGTCAGAGTACGCCCCTGCGCATCTGGTCGAGCTCGATGCTTTCGAACAACGCCTTGAAATTGCCCTCGCCGAACCCTTCGTTGCCCTTGCGCTGGATGATCTCGAAGAAGATCGGGCCGATCACATTCTGAGTGAAGATCTGCAACAGCAGGCCCTGCCCCTCGGTCGGCGCGCCATCCATCAGGATCCGACGCTTCTCGAGCTCGGGGATGCTCTCCTCATGGCCTTTGATGCGCTCGGGGAGCATTTCGTAATAAGTGTCGGGCGTGTCTTGGAACGGAATGCCGCGCCCCCTGAGGATGTCGACTGCCGTGTAGATGTCCGAAGTGCCGAGCGCGATGTGCTGGATTCCCTCGCCCTTATACTCGCGCAGGAATTCCTCGATCTGGCTCTTGTCGTCCTGGCTTTCGTTCAGGGGGATGCGGATTTTACCGCAGGGGCTGGTCATCGCCTTTGAGAAAAGCCCGGTCTGCTTGCCTTCAATATCGAAGTAGCGGATCTCGCGGAAGTTGAAGAGCCGCTCGTAGAAGTCGGCCCATACAGCCATCCGGCCGCGGTTCACGTTATGGGTCAGGTGGTCGATATAGGTGAGCTTCGAATCCGCGTCCGCCATCCGCTGCCGCCAGTCGGAATGGAAGTCGAAGTCCACCTCATAGATCGACCCGTTCGCGCCATAGCGGTCGACGAAAAACAGCCGTGATTGCCCAATTCCTTCGATTGCAGGGATGTCGAGCTCGCCGACGCCCTTTTTCACTTCGACATTGGTCGCGCCAAGCTTGAGCGCCCGCTGATGAGCGGCCTTTGCATCCTTGACCCGGAAGGCCATTGCGCAGGCGCTGGGCCCGTGCGCCTTGGCATATTCCTCGGCGTAGGAGCCCGGCTCCGCATTGATGATGAAATTGCAGTCGGCCTGCTTGTGCAGAGTGACATTCTTGCTCTTGTGCCGAGCGACCTCGGGGAAGCCCATCATGGTGAAGAGCGAGCGCAGGAGCTCGGTGTCCGGGGCAGTATATTCGACGAATTCGAAGCCGTCGGTCCCCATCGGATTTTCGAGCCCAAGAATGGTCTTTTCGGCGACCTGAGTGGCCATTTTCAGTCTCCTCTGCGGGCCAGTTGCGCCCGTCCGCAGCGCATTTCAACCCGCGCGAAACGCAGTGATTGCAACAAGCCCACGCGTGCGCGTGTGTGCGGGTGCCGCGTCGCGGAGCCGTTGCCGCTGAACCAATCGCGGGCTGGAACATTTGCGCGGCATAAGCCAAGCCCTTCGATGTAGGACAGGAGAAATGGGATGGACGCACCCAACGGCTGGGCGTTCGAGGACGGGGGCAAGGCGCTCCTCCGCAGCCTGAAGTTCAAGGACTTCAGCGAAGCGTTCGGCTTCCTCACCCGCGTCGCGCTGTATGCGGAGAAAGCCGATCACCACCCGGAGTTCACAAACGTGTGGAACCGGGTCGACTTCCGCCTCACCAGCCACGACGCCGGCGGTGTGACTGATCGTGACGTGAAGCTTGCCGAAGCGATCAACCGCATTCTCCCAAACGGCTGATGCCGCTCAGGCGCCGATGCTCCAAAAGGCCTCTTCGGCTCCCACTAACAAGCCTTGATGCCGCGCCGACTGGGCATTCACCGAGCGCCGGTTAAGGCTCGCTCGCCAAAAACGGCAAAAGCGAGTTCACTAACCTGTTGCTGTGAGATTCCGGAGCTTCAGGAAAAAGCGAGCGCGAAACCCGCGCCGACCACCGCCGCCGTGAGCACCAGGCCGATGGCCAGATTGCGCAAAGTTCCACTGAGTGATTGTTCGAACATCGATCCCTCCCCTGGATCCCTTGATCGAGGCGTTGATGATAAGCTGAACCGCGAATCCTGCCGAGGTGAAATGCTGGCGCTTCAGGTAGTTGGAAGAAGGTAGCGACGACCCGCTCGTTAACCATCGGCCGCAATCATTTGGCAGCTTGCGCAGAGGAGGATCGGCGCAGCGGGTGAGTTCGGGGGCGGCTCACATTAACTAAGGATGGGCCATGCGTGAGTTAGCAAAACTTCTCCGTTGCGAGCGCGGGGCAAACGCGATCGAGTTCGCGCTGGTCGCAACGCTGATCGCAATCGCCGCTTATGCGGCGTTCATCGCGCTGGGGGACAAGGTCAACGCGATGTTCAGCAACGTCTCGAACCAGATGCCCTCGAACTAAAACGGCAATTGATCGTTCAGACGGAAACTGGGATAAGACACGCGCAATGACCCATTCGTTCGCCTTCGCTGCTCCCGCCCGCGCCGCTGCGGCCGCGCCGGCGAGCTATTATTATCCGTGGGAGGCTGGAACGAGCTGACGCACGCCTAAGCGACAGATTACCAGCCTCCGACCCGCCAGAGCCAAGCTCGGCGGGTTTTTTGTTGCCCCACGAAAGGACCCGAGATGCTTCAGGATACGATCACCAAAGACCAGCCGCTCCGGCGCTGGGAAGATTATGTGGTGCCGCAGTGCTGGGAGAGCTTCACAGCTGAGGATCACGCCGTCTGGGACCTGCTGTTCGCCCGTCAGGTGGAGCTCCTGGGATCGCGCGTGGTCTCGCCATTCCTCGATGGAATCGACCTCCTGCGGCTGTCGCATCCCGGGGTTCCCGACGTCGAAGGACTGAATGCGATCCTCGAGCCGCGCACCGGGTGGCGGACCGTCGCGGTGCCGGGGCTGGTGCCCGACGACATTTTCTTCGCAATGCTGAACGAACGCGTGTTCCCAGTGGGCAATTTTATTCGCACGCGCGATCAGCTCGACTATCTGGAGGCGCCCGATTGTTTCCACGACATGTTCGGTCACATTCCAATGCTCGCGCACCATGACTATGCCGAGATGACGTGCCACGTCGGGGAGCTCGGCCTCGCCGCAATCGCTGCCGACCAGGGGCACAAGGCCGCGCGGCTCTACTGGCACAGCGTCGAGTTCGGGCTCGCCGCCGAGCAGGGCGAGCTGAAGATCCTCGGCGCGGGCCTCGCGTCAAGTTTCGGTGAGGCCCACTTCAGCCTGGAGAGCGATGAGGTCGAGCGGCTGCCCTTCTCGGTCGAGCAGGCAGTCAACACACCGTACCGTCACGACGCTTTCCAGCCGCGCTATCTCGTCTCCGCTACGCTTGAGTCGACGATCACCGAGGTGCTGGCGTTGACCCCGGATAGGCTGCTGGCACTGTAGCCAGCGGGCGTTATAGCGGGCACCAATGGCCGACCAGCCGATCACAGGCGAATATCGCAGTGGGCATGATCCGCGCACGCTGCGCGACGCGCTCGGCTGCTTCGCGACCGGGGTGACGGTGGTCACCTGCCTCAGTCCCGACGGGAATCCCGCGGGCCTGACGGTGAACAGTTTCACGTCGGTCTCGCTCGATCCGCCGCTCCTTCTCGTCTGCCTCCACAAGATGGCGGCGAGCGCCACTGCGCTGATCGAAGCATCGCACTTCGCGGTTAATGTGCTGCAGACGGGCCAGCAGCCGGCGTCGATCCGCTTCGCGACGCGCGATGAGGATCGCTTTGGAGCAACGCCCTGGGCGTGCGGGGAGGCCGGAGCGCCGATCCTCAAGGACTCGCTCGGCGTCTTCGAGTGCGAACGTTATGCAGTCCACGACGGCGGCGACCACCACATCCTCATCGGTCAGGTGGTCAAGGCGAGCTTCGATGGGGGCCTAGACCCCTTATTGTTCTTCCGCGGCCGCTACCGACGGCTTCACTTCGACTGACGTACGGTGTTTGCAGTAGAGTCGGCAGACCGGTCCGACCGCTTCATGCGCCTCGCGCGACTGACCTTCGTTGCGACTGGGGCAGCCGGCTAGTCGACGATCAGATCTTCCGGACGTTTGGTGAAACGACGGACAATCACGGCGATGATTCCGCCAATGACCAGCCCGACCACGGCGCCGCCGATTGCTGTGACCAGCCAGCTGACCAAACCGCCGAAAATTCCGGATGCCTCTCCCAGGCGATGACCTAGTGCATGCAGCGCGTCCGGGAAGGAACCGGCGAGATGCAGCTCCTCCAGTCCATGGAAGAGGATCCCTCCGCCCACCCACAGCATGGCCGCCGTGCCGATAGTCGACAGGCTTGTGAGCAATTTCGGAACGACATGCACGAGCGCGTTGCCGAAACTGCGGCGCGCGCGGCTGCCGCGCTTCGCCATGTGCAGACCGATGTCGTCGAGCTTCACGATCAGGGCGACCACGCCATAGACGCCGACCGTGATCGCGATCGCAACGACGATTAGGGCAATCGCGGTGGTGAGCAGGGTCAGATGTTCGAGGCTCGCAAGAGCGATGGCCATGATCTCCGCCGAGAGGATGAAGTCGGTGCGAATGGCGCCTTTGACCTGCATCTTTTCCAGCTCACGCGGATCGGCCATCGCATCGACGAGTTGCTCCTCATGTTCATGTTCATGGAGCAATTTCTCAAGGATCTTCTCGGTCGCCTCGAAGGCGAGATAAGCGCCGCCGCTCATTAGCAGCGGTGTGATCAGGAAAGGCGCGAAGGCGGTGAGCAATAGCGCGGCTGGGAGAAGGAAAAGGATCTTGTTGCGGATCGAGCCCCACGCGATCTTACCGATGATCGGGAGCTCCCGTTCCGGCGCGAGGCCCACGACGTAGCGTGGCGTGACTGCGGTATCGTCGATCACCACGCCCGCCGCCTTGCCGCTCGCTTTGCCGGCAGCGCCTGCGACGTCGTCGAGCGAGGAGGCAGCAAGCTTGGCGATGGTCGCGACATCGTCGAGCAATGCGATAAGGCCGGAGGGCATCGATGGGCGTTAGGCGAACTTGCGGTTGGCTGGCAATTCGCGCATCGGCGCACCCATGCTGGCATTGGATTTTGTCAAAACGAACCGCGAGACGGTGGATCGGGCCATTCGTGACAAGGGCGTGGAGCTCGACCTTGAGGCGCTATTGACGCTCGACGCCGAAGTTCGCGCAAGCAAGACCGAGATCGAGCGGCTGCGGGCCGAACGCAACGCGATCAGTGCCCAATTCCCGAAGGCCTCGCCGGAGGAGAAAGCGGAGCTCGGGCGCAAGGCGAAGGAAGCCGGCGCGCTCGCATCCGCGCTCGAGGGCGAGCTGTCGTCGAAGGAAGCCGAGCTGAAGGCGCTGATGCTGAAGCTGCCCGGAATCCCCTATGAAGGTGCGCCGGTCGGCCCCGACGAGACCTACAATCAGGTCATCCGCACCGTCGGCGAGTTGCCGAACTTTGACTTCGAACCGCTCGATCATGTCGCGCTGATCGAAAAGAACGACTGGGCCGACTTGTCACGGGTGACGCAGGTGTCGGGCAGCCGCACTTATTGTCTCAAGGGCGCGCTGGCGCTGCTCGAAACGAAGCTCATGGCCTGGGCATTGGAGATGATCGCCAATGCCGGCTTCACACCAATTACCGTGCCCGCGATCGCGCGCGAGCAGGCCTTTCTCAACCAGGGGCAGTTCCCCGGCCACAAAGAAGAGACGTACGAGCTTCCCAACGACGATCTTTGGCTCGCCGGCACTGCTGAGGTTGTGCTGACCTCGCTGCACGCAGGCGAGATCGTCGAGAACGACAAGCTGCCGATCCTCTACGCCGGCTATTCGCCCTGCTTCCGCCGCGAGGCGGGAAGCGCGGGCAAGGACGTTCGCGGGCTGCTGCGCGTCCACCAGTTCGTGAAGGTCGAGCAGTACGTCGTCTGCGAAGCCGATGACGCACAGTCGGCGAGCTGGCACGCGCGCTTGCTCGAACTGGCCGAGAGCCTGCTCGAAGCGCTGGAGATTCCCTATCAGGTAATCGAGACTTCGACCGGCGATATGGGGCTCGGCAAGTATCGCATGAATGACATCGAGAGCTGGGTGCCGAGCCTCGGTAAATATCGCGAGACGCACAGCTGCTCGACCTTGCATGATTGGCAGGCGCGGCGTGCGAACATTCGCTATCGTGGGCGCGACGGCAAGGTTCGTTTTGCTCACACGCTCAACAATACGGCGCTCGCGAGTCCGCGCATCCTGGTGCCGCTCCTCGAGAATCACCAAACGGCCGAAGGTCGCGTGCGCCTGCCCAAGGCCATGCAAGAACTGATGGGCCGCGAATTCCTTTGAACCATAGGTGGGAAGGCGACGACGCGCCGCCCGCGCGCGGAAATTGGGGCGAAATCGCCTGGAATGTCGGTCGAGCGATCGGCTCGTTCCGCAAGCGCGGTCCACGTGGACCGCTCGATGGTCAGCCGGTGCTGGTCATTCCCGGTTTCCTGTGCAGCGACCAGACGACTTTCTCGCTGCGGCGAGAACTCGCGCGCGCCGGCTTCCGGGTCCATGGGTGGAAGCAGGGATGGAATTTTGGCGCGAAGGCGGACACGCTCGAAAAGCTGGGACGGCGGATCGACAGCCTGGGACACAGTCGGCCGATCGTCATCGTCGGCTGGAGCCTCGGCGGGCTCTTTGCACGCGAATATGCGCGTTACCATCCGGATGAGGTGAAGGCGGTGATTACCCTCGGCTCGCCCTTTTCGGGCGACCCGCGCCAGAACAATGTCTGGCGGCTCTACGAGTGGGTGGCCAAGCACAAGGTTGACGAGCCGCCGATCCCTCGCATCACCGACAAGCCGCCTGTCCCGCACCTCGCCATCTGGTCGCGGCGCGACGGACTGATCGCGCCGCGGTCGGCGCGTGGGCTAGACCATGAACGCGACGAAGAGGCTGAGCTGCACTGCCATCATATGGCGTTCGCCATTTCGCCGAAGGCGGCCAAGGATGTCGTGCGCGAGATCAGTAAGTTTCTGAAGAGCCACGGTTGAATCCGCGCTCTGTCACGGGAACTTCGCCGTTTCGTCACGCCCCAGTCTCGTCTGCCACCGAAAAGGGGCACGCATTGATAACGAGGCCGGAGGGTGCGGATGGGGGCGCAAAGTCCAGCACGAATGAGCGCCGCGGCGTGGATTGAAGAGCCAGCCCACTTCGAGCCCGCGCGGCCACGACTTGCATTTCGCACCATCTGGATTTCGGACACGCACCTCGGCACGTCCGGCTGCCAGGCGGAGCTGCTGCTCGACTTTCTGAAATCTACGGATTGCGAAACGCTGTATTTGGTCGGCGACATCATCGACGGCTGGCAGCTTCGCAAGGGCTGGTACTGGCCGCCGCGCCACAACGACGTGGTCCGTTGCGTGCTCAAGAAAGCAAAGCACGGCACGCGCGTCGTCTACATTCCAGGCAATCACGACGAAGCGTTCCGCGACTATGTCGGTCTCAACCTCGGCGGGATCGAGCTGCTGCCGGAAACGATCCATGAGACCGCCGATGGGCGGCGGCTGCTGATCCTCCACGGCGATGAGTTCGATGGCGTGGTGCTCTACGCACGCTGGCTCGCCTTCCTCGGCGACTCTGCCTACACCTTGCTGCTGAAGCTCAACGGGCTCCTGAACCGCATCCGCAAGCTCCGTGGGCTGCCTTATTATTCGCTTTCCGCGAAGATCAAGAAGCGCGTCAAGAACGCGGTCCAGTTCATCTCCAGCTTCGAGCAGGCGGTCGCCCATGCCGCCGTCGAGCGCGGTGCCGACGGCGTCGTCTGCGGCCATATCCATACCGCCGAGATCCGAAAGATCGGCGATGTCACTTACTACAATGACGGCGATTGGGTCGAAAGCTGCACAGCGCTGGTCGAGCATCAGGACGGGCGGATGGAGATCGTCGACTGGGCGCTTCACAAGAGTTCGCTTGCAACATCGGCAGGCGCAATTCCGATCGCGGCGACCTCCCCCGCGTGAAAATCGTTCTAGCGTCGGATGCCTGGCATCCGCAGGTCAATGGCGTCGTGCGTTCGCTTTCCACCACAGTGGAGGGCCTTCGTCAGAGCGGCCATGACGTCGATGTCATCGAACCGTCGCGCTTCCTGACCATGCCTTGCCCGACCTATCCCGAAATCCGCCTGTCACTGGCTTGCGCGCGGAAGGTCCGCAAGATTCTCGACGAGGCACGACCGGACAGCATTCACATCGCGACCGAAGGGCCGATCGGATGGGCGGCGCGCAGCTGGTGCATCAGGAACGGCCGGCGATACACGACCGCCTTCCACACGCGCTTTCCCGACTATGTGTCGATCCGCACGGGCATTCCCGTCAACTGGATGTGGAAGGTGATGCGGCGCTTCCACGGTCCAGCCGAAAAGACGTTCGCTGCGACAGCGTCATTGGCTCGGGAACTGAACTCGCGCGGGCTTGAGCGGACCCATATCTGGCCGCGCGGAGTGGACCTGAAGCAGTTCAATCCGAACGTGCCGCCGCATCCGGCCATGGCGAACCTTCCGCGGCCGATCCTCCTCAACGTAGGACGGGTCGCGCCGGAGAAGAACATCGAGGCCTTCCTCGACCTGGACGTTGATGGCAGCAAAGTCGTGGTCGGCGGCGGACCCGCGCTGGACAAGATGAGAACCGCTTATCCCGGCGTGTTGTTTCTCGGCGCAAAGCACGGTGCTGAGCTTGCAGCAGTTTATACGGCGGCTGATGTTTTCGTCTTCCCCAGCCGAACCGATACGTTTGGCTTGGTCAACATCGAGGCGTTGGCTTGCGGCCTTCCGGTGGCGGCATATCCGGTGGCCGGTCCCCTCGACATCGTCGGTGCGAAAGAGCGAGGAATCCACGGCGGGAGAAGGCGCATCGGTGCGCTCAGCGAGGATCTGGCCAAAGCGGTTGCGCGAGCGTTGACTGCAAACCGGCAGGCCGCGGCGAAAGAGGCGACCCATTACAGCTGGGATCGATGCACCAATTTGTTTGTCGCAGGTCTCGCCTCGTCAGAAGCGGTTTGAAGCGCGCTTGCGCGGGCTGATTTTGTTTCGAAACGATCCGGTCACTGCGCTGCCTTGATGCGAAACTAAGGTACGTGAATGCGCGGCAAGATCTCACCCGACAAGCTGGACTATGCGCGACGCCGTGAAGTGCAGGAGCGAACTGCCGCGAAACAGGCGCTGAGCATTGCCGCCCGGCGCGCTCACCAGGAACTGGCGCAACTCTACTGTGAGCTGGTCAATGGTCCCGCGGTCTGTTTGAGTGATGTCGCGTCCGGGAGCGACAGGTCACTGAAAGAATGCGGTTAAATTAACCCATATTCTTGTTTCATTAACGCAATGACCCCATGTTGGAGCCGTGAAATGGGTGCGAACCGCGGCAGCCGGAATGGCCGGCAGGGTTCACCCGGACGACTTGGCTCCTCCGGGCTGGCATCGATTGCGGGAAATGGCGTGGCATTTGCCGAGGCTTCTGGCGGGGCTTGGTCCCGTCGGCCCGCGAGGTCCGGAGGACGGGCCGCCGGCGCTCGTTCTCCCGGGTTTTCTCGCCGGCGACCGGACGACCATGGATATCCGCCGCGCGCTCGCGCGCGGGGGCTGGCGCGTCCATCCCTGGGGACTGGGGCTGAACCTCGGCGCCAAGCCGGACACGCTGGAGGTGCTCGGCCGCAGGCTCGATGAAATTTATGACGGGCGGCGGGTGCTGCTCGTCGGCTGGAGTCTCGGCGGTATGTTCGCTCGCGAGCTTGCACATCGGCATCCGGAGAAGGTTCGCGCCGTTGCGACCCTCTGCTCTCCTTTTTCCGGCGACTATAAGACCAACACCAACGTGCGCGAGCTCTACGAAAGGGTCGCAGGCCACGACGTCAATGAGCCGCCCTTTCCGCGCGCCAACGGCAAGCCGCCAGTGCCGACGCTCGCCTTCTGGTCGAGGCGCGACGGGATTGTCGCTCCAAGCGCCGCGCGCGGTCGGAACAATGAGGTCGACCGCGCGGTGGAAATCGATACTTATCATGTCGGCGCGGTGCTTTGGCGGCCGGCGCTGAGCCGGATCGTCGGGGAGATCGAGAGTTTCCTGACTGGGGTCGAGGGGAGGTCACCGGTCCGGAGAAAGCCCTCCGAGTCGCGCCATTGACTCTTACCGGTGAGTCGCGAGACAAGAACAAAACGAGAACCAAAACGTTGTGAGTCGTGTGGCGAGAGGTCTGTCTCTGGTCGCCGGCGGAGCCGTCTCCGCGCGCTCCGAGTCGGCTGATGCCTGTGCTCCTGCGAAGGCGGGAGCACAGACGCGCGTCAGCGCTCAGCTCCGCCGGACTGGACCCCTGCCTTCGCAGGGGAACTGGAGCTTACCCCAACCACAGCAGCCAACCCTGTCTGAACTGTTCGCCACTCATCCACGCGACGGTGGTTGGGCCGGATTTCTCCTGGCGCAGCTCGCGACCGGCAAGCCGCTCCTGTGGGTTCAGGATCGAATGGCGATCGTCGAGAGCGGGCGGATCCACCCGCCTGGGCTCCCGGACCAGAACCTCATCCACGTCGAGGCACGCGATGCGCGCGACG
>Ga0207674_10002653_pt1 | contig 22338 bp, 18 predicted proteins | sample KBSCornC72_FD_184303 | JGI IMG/M metagenome (GOLD analysis project Ga0207674, IMG submission 184303) | Corn rhizosphere microbial communities from Kellogg Biological Station, Michigan, USA - KBS Corn C7-2 (SPAdes) (version 2) | ecosystem: Host-associated > Plants > Roots > Rhizosphere > Soil ...
CTATTGCACCGGCTATCTGGGCGACATCGGCATAGCGCCGGTGGATGCGCCGATGGACTTCAGCGCCTGGTTCGAGGTCTATGTCGATGGCGACTGGTATACCTATGACGCCCGCCATAATGAACCGCGCATCGGCCGCATCGTGATGGCGCGCGGCCGGGATGCGACCGACGTCGCGATCACGACGAGTTTCGGCACCTCCTGGCTCAAGAAGTTCGAGGTGACCACCGCGGAGATCGTCGAGGAACCGATGCGTCAGGCGGCATAAGAGAGCCGCCTTTCTACGACCTTGAACAATCGGGGCACATGGCGGATAGTGCCGGGGTGAGCCAAACGCCCGTCGATCCAGCCTGTGGCAATGCGACGACATCGGTCGCCCTTCCCGCCCGGCCCGAGGCCATTTGCCTCAGCCCGCAGCACACCGCCGTGATCGTCATCGACATGCAGAACGCCTATGCGAGCAAGGGCGGCTATGTCGACAAGGCGGGCTTCGACATCGGCCCGGCGGGCGCCGCGATCGGGAAGATCGCGACCGTGCTCGACGCGGCGCGCGGTGCCGGCATTCCGGTCATCTTCCTGCAAAATGGCTGGGATGCGGGCTATGTCGAGGCCGGCACGCCCGCTTCACCCAACTGGCACAAGTCGAACGCGCTCAAGACGATGCGCGCGCGGCCGGAACTGGCGGGCACATTGCTCGCGCGGGGCGGCTGGGACTATGAACTGGTCGAGGCGCTGACGCCGCAGCCGGGCGACATCCGCGTCCATAAGACACGCTATTCCGCCTTTTTCAACTCGCAGCTCGACAGCATCCTGCGCGCGCGCAACATCCGCACGCTCATCTTCGTCGGCATCGCAAGCAACGTGTGCGTCGAATCCACGCTACGCGACGGCTTCCATCTCGAATATTTCGGCGTGCTGCTGGAAGATGCGACGCATCATCTGGGGCCGGACTTCATCCAGCAGGCGACCGTCTACAATGTCGAGACATTCTTCGGCTGGGTGAGCACCGTCGCCGATTTCTGCGGCGCGGTGAGCCAGATTCCCAAGGAGTAGCCATGCCTTTCGAGCCGCTCAACCCGCCGCAATTCCCCGCCCCCATCGCGCCCTATTCGGCCGGTGCGAAGGCAGGCAACACGGTCTATGTGTCGGGTGTGCTCGCGCTGGGCGAAGGGGGCGTCGTGCTGCATGTCGGCGACGCGGCGGCGCAGACGCGGGCGGTGCTGGAGACAATCAAAATCACCCTTGAGGCGGCCGGCGCGACGATGGCGGACGTGGCGATGAACCATATCTTTCTCAAGGATCTCGCCGACTATGCCGCCTTCAACGCCGTCTATGCGGAATATTTCCCCGGCGCGAAGCCAGCGCGCTACTGCATCAAGGCGGATCTGGTGAAGCCCGATTGCCTCGTCGAGATCGCCTCGGTCGCCCACATCGCGTGATGACCCTCCTGTCTCGACCAAACCCCTCCCGTTCGTGTCGAGCGAAGTCGAGACACGCTTCCACCAAGGGTTCTCGACTTCGCTCGAACCGAACGGAGATTTGGGTTCTTCGGGTCACGCGGGACAGAACATAGTGCCCGTTGCCGCTGGCCTTTACTACGAACTTCACGGGCCGGACGACGCCCCGCCGCTGATCCTGTCCCCCGGCCTCGGCGGATCGGCGAGCTACTGGCAACCTAATCTGGCAACACTGGCCGCCCAATATCGCGTCATCCTCTACGATCATCGCGGCACCGGACGATCCGACCGCGCGCTGCCCGACACCGTCACGGTCGATGACTTCGCGGAGGACATGATCGCGCTGCTGGATGGTCTTTCCATTGCGCGAGCGCATATCATGGGCCATGCGGCGGGCGGCGTCGCGGCGCTGGCGATGGCGCTCCGGGCGCCCGAGCGGATCGACCGGATCGTCGTCGTCAACGGCTGGGCGACGGCGGACCCGCATTTCCTGCGCTGTTTCGAGGCGCGGCTGAACCTGCTGCGCCATTCGGGCGTCGAAGCCTTTCTCCGCGCGCAGCCGATCTTCCTCTATCCCGCCGACTGGATCAGCCAGCATACGGACGATCTCGACGCCGAACTGCCGCACCAGCTTGCTGCCTTCCCCGGCACCGCCACGATGGAGAAACGCATCGCCGCCCTCGCCGCCTTCGACGCCACCGGCAAGCTGGCCCACCTGGCCGAACGGGTGCTGGTGCTGGTCGCGGCCGACGACATGCTGGTGCCCGCGCGCGCTGGCAAGGCGCTCGCCCGCGAACTGGGTGGCGCCGCCCGCGCGATCATGCCGTGGGGTGGCCATGCCTGCACCATGACCCGCCCGGCCGACTTCGATCCCCTCGTCCTCGACTTCCTCAGGAGCTGAACCCATGCAGGTTGGCGTCTTCGTGCCCATCAACAACAATGGCTGGCTCATCAGCGAGAACGCGCCGCAGTACATGCCTTCCTTCGATCTGAACAAGGCGATCGCGATGAAGGCGGAGGAGCATGGCCTCGACTTCCTTCTCTCCATGATCAAGCTGCGCGGGTTCGGCGGCAAAACGGAATTCTGGGAATATGGGCTGGAGAGTTTCACGCTGATGGCCGGCCTCGCCGCCGTAACGGAGCGGATCAAGATCTACGCCACCTGTCCCACGCTCATCATCCCGCCCGCCTTCGCCGCGCGCATGTGCAACACCATCGATTCGATCAGTCACGGCCGCTTCGGCCTCAACCTCATCACCGGCTGGCAACCGCCCGAATATACGCAGATGGGCCTGTGGCCGGGCGAGGAGCATTTCCGCAATCGCTACAGGATGCTGGACGAATATGCCCGCATCCTGCGCGAACTGTGGGAGACGGGACGCAGCGATTTCAAGGGCGAATATTATGCCATGGACGACTGCCTCGTCCGCCCCCGGCCCGAGGGCGAGATGAAGATCATCTGCGCCGGATCGTCCGACGCCGGTCTCGCCTTTTCCGCCAAATGGGCGGACTATGCCTTTTGCCTGGGCGTGGGAGTGAACAGGCCGACGGCGTTCGCGGGCAATAACGAACGGCTGGCGAAAGCGACGGCGGTGACCGGGCGCGACGTCTCCGTCTTCGTGCTGGTGATGATCATCGCCGCCGAAACCGACGCTGAGGCCATGGCGAAATGGCAGAGCTACAATGACGGCGTGGATGTCGAGGCGATCGCCTGGCTGGCGGACCAGGGGTCGAAGGATACCGTAAACATAGACACCAATGTGCGCCAGCTGGCCGCGCCGGAAGGGGCGGTGAACATCAACATGGGGACGCTGGTGGGCAGCTATGCGAGCATTGCGCGAATGCTGGACGAGATGGCCGAGGTTCCCAATACCGGCGGGGTGCTGCTGACTTTCGATGATTTCCTGGAGGGGGTGGATGCGTTCGGGAAATTCATCCAGCCGCTCATGCGGAGTCGGAATCCGGGATGATGGCGGCGCGTGTCGCCCGGTCAGCGAACGTCGTTATAGCCCTTCGTCGCCGGCTTGCCCCGGAGCGCCATCCAGAAATAATTGATGAAATATATCCCCGCCATTTTCACGAAGCCCATTTTCTGCATCCGCCGGCCCGATGTCGGCATCACGAACCGGGTCGAGAACAGCACCGTCCCATGCTTGCTGGCTCGTTTGCCGATGTCGACGTCTTCGCCATAAAATTCGATCGAACTGTCGAACCCGCCCATTTTTTCCAGGACATCGCGCCGAATCGCGAAATTGCCGCCGACCATCATGTAGCCGGTGATGCGATACAGCGGCTGTGCCGCCACGAACCAGCCGGTCGAGATCTTGTTACGGATGCCGCTCAGGTCGTAGAAGCTATAAGGCCCTGACAGGCAGGCGAGGTTCGTGTCCCGGCCGAACTGCTGCCAGATTTGATCGATCCAACCTGGGGGCGGACACGTGTCGGCATCGACATAGGCCAATATATCGCCGGTCGATTCAAGAAACCCACGTTGCCGCGCGCGCGTGATCCCTTTCATGGGTTCGAAAACATAGGTCACGGCAGGATAGCGTTCGACCACTTCCTTCGTGCGATCTGTGCTATTATTATCGACAACAATGATTTCGACCGCCTTGCCCGCCACATTCTGCATCACCGCGTCGAGGCAGGCCGGCAGATAATCCTCCTCATTATAGGCGGGGATGACGAGGCTGATTGTCGGCGTGCGCGCGTGCGTGGTCGGGGTCATGCATATTGCTCTGCCGTAATGAGGGACGTCTTGCCACAACTCAAATACTCCCTTCAGACCGGCGATGCGCGCCTCACATCCGCCCGCTTTTGACCGCTGCACCGCACAATGCTAGGCGCGCCTAATGTTGAACATTAATGACATTACCGTCCGTCTCGGTGGCCGCGCGATTCTCGACGGGGCCACGGCCAAGCTGCCGCCGCGTGGGCGTATCGGGCTGGTCGGCCGCAACGGCGCCGGCAAGTCCACGCTGGTGCGGGTGATCGCGGACATGCTGGAGCCGGACTCCGGATCGGTCGAGATGCCGCGTGGCGCGCGGCTCGGCTATATCGCGCAGGAGGCGCCGAGCGGCCAGTCCACGCCGTTCGAGACGGTGCTGGCGTCCGATACGGAGCGCGCCGCGCTGATGCTGGAAAGCGAAATCAGCCATGATCCCGACCGGCTGGGCGAAATCCACGAGCGACTGCTCGCGATCGACGCGCACAGCGCCCCCTCGCGCGCGGCGCGCATCCTGATCGGCCTCGGCTTCGACGAAGCGGCGCAGCACCGTCCGCTCGACAGTTTCTCGGGCGGGTGGAAGATGCGCGTGGCGCTGGCGTCGCTGCTCTTTTCCGCGCCCGACCTGCTGTTGCTCGACGAACCGTCGAACCATCTCGACCTCGAAGCCGTGCTGTGGCTGGAGGATTTCCTCAAATCCTATCCCGCGACCATCCTGCTGGTCAGCCATGAGCGCGACTTCCTGAACAATGTCGTCGATCATATCCTGCACCTGTCCGGCGGCAAGCTGGCGCTTTATCCCGGCGGCTACGACAGTTTCGAGCGGCAGCGGGCGGAGCGGCAGGCGCAGATCGCGTCGGCGCGCGCATCGCAGCAGGCACAGCGCGAGCGGTTGCAGGAGTATATCGCCAGGAATAGCGCACGCGCCTCCACCGCCAAGCAGGCACAGTCGCGCGCCAAGGCGCTGGCCAAGCTGCAACCGATCGCGGAACTGGTCGACGATCCGACGCTGAGCTTCGGCTTTCCGGATCCCGACGAATTGCGGCCGCCGCTCATCACGCTCGACCTCGCGTCGGTGGGCTATGGCGAGACGCCGATCCTGTCGCGGCTGAACCTGCGACTTGACCCGGACGACCGCATCGCGCTGCTTGGCCGCAACGGTAATGGCAAGACGACGCTGGCCCGGTTGCTGGCGGCGCAGCTCAAGCCCATGGAGGGCGACATGGCCGCGTCGGGCAAGATGCGGGTCGGCTATTTCACCCAATATCAGGTCGAGGAACTGGAGACGAGCGAGACGCCGCTCCAGCATATGACGCAGGTGATGAAGGGCGCGACGCCGGGCGCGGTGCGCGGGCAACTGGGGCGGTTCGGCTTTTCCGGCGACAAGGCGATGACGCAGGTCGGCAAGCTGTCCGGCGGCGAGCGGGCGCGGCTGGCGCTGGCGCTCATCACGCGCGACGCGCCCCATATGCTGATCCTCGACGAGCCGACCAACCATCTGGACGTGGACGCGCGCGAGGCGCTCATCCAGGCGCTCAACGCCTATTCGGGCGCCGTGGTGATCGTCAGCCATGACCGGCACATGCTGGAGATGACGGCGGACCGGCTGGTGCTGGTCGATGGCGGCACGGCGAAGGAATTCAACGGCTCGATCGACGATTATATCGCCTTCGTTCTCGCCAAGCCGACGGTCGCGGGCGGCGGCGGCAAGGGCGAACCGAAGCTCAACAAGAAGGACCAGCGCAAGGCCGCCGCCGAGGCCCGCGAAAAGGGCCAGGCGCTGCGCACGCGGGCCAAGCAGGCGGAGACGGAACTGGCGCGACACATGGATGCGCGCAAGGCGATCGATCAGGCGATGTTCGATCCGTCCACGGCCATGCCCGGACTGGCGAAGCTCTCGATGACCGACCTGATGAAGCGCCGCGCGGAAATGGACGCACGCATCGCCGAGGCGGAAGCCGCGTGGATGGAGGCCAGCGAGGCGTTGGAGGCGATCGGCGGCTAGGCGTATCTACCCACTCCCGGTCCGGTTGCAGGTGCGCGCACGCCTTTTTGCTTCCTTATCGAAATGACAAGTCAACGCAGCCCTATTAAGTCCCCATTCACGGCGGCGGTTCGACAGTTCCGCCCGAATGATCAGGGACATCAGGGCTGCATGAAATCGCTTCTCCTCGGCATCGCGCTTCTCACCCTCTCGACGGCTGCCCCGGCGCAGTACGGGATGCCCGGCGGCATGGGCGGCGGTGACATGGGCGGTGGCGGCATGGGGGGCATGGGCGGCGGCGGTATGGGCGGCGAGGGAATGGAGGGCGGCGGCAGACACGGCGGCCGGATGGGTGGCGCCATGGGGGGCGGCATGATGCGTCCCGGTCCCATCGCCATGAAACCGATCAAGCGCGAGAAACTGGACAAGCCGGTGACCGAGATGTTCCGCGTGGCCGATACGGACCGCGACGGCTTCGTCACCCTGGCGGAATTGCAGGCGGTGCTCGCCGCGCGGCGCGACACGATCATTCGCGCCCGCTTCGACCGGATCGACACCAACCACAACAAGAGCATCGAGCCGCAGGAATTCATCACCTGGCAGGCGGGCCTGGGTTCCGCCGCCTCGTCCGAGAGCGAGGCGATGGGCGACAATGGCCCCGTCCCGGAGAGCATCGCGCCGGATCTGGGCAAGGGCGACGAGGATCGGGCCTTGCGCCTGCTGATCGAGCCACTGAATGCGGTGGTCATCGCGAACGCCAATGTGAATTACGACCGGGGCGTGTCGCTCGACGAACTGCTGGCCTATGAGCGCAAGCGTTTCGATGCCGCCGATGCGGACAAGGACGGCTGGCTGACGCCGGAGGAACTGCGCAGCCTCAGCCCCAGGGGCCGGGGCGGATTCGGTCGTCGAGCGGGCGGTGGAGGGCCGCAGACGGATGGCCCGCTCGCACCGCCGGATGGCGAGGAGAGACGGCCGGGACAGTAGATTATCCCTACCCCTCCGCCGGTTCGGGCACATTCTCCAGCACGCGCGTAAACTTGCGCCACCACCACATCACATCTTCCTTTTCCACCACGTCGAACAGGGCGCGCCAGCGGCGCTGCCGTTCTGCGAGCGGCATCGTCAGGCCCTGCGCGATGGCGTCGGCGACCTCCTCCGGACTGTGCGGATTGACGAGCAGCGCGTCGGTCAGTTGTTCGGCCGCGCCGGCGAAGCGCGACAGGATCAGGACGCCGGGATCTTCCTCCGCCTGCGCGGCGACATATTCCTTGGCGACAAGATTCATGCCGTCGCGCAGCGGCGTGACGAGCCCGATCCGCGCGGCACGGTACATGCCGGCGAGTTGATCGCGCGGATAGCCGCGATTGACGTAGCGCAGGGGCACCCACTCGGCATTGGAATATTCGCCGTTGATGCGCCCGGACAGATTGTCGAGGCTGGCGCGAATCTCCTTGTAGCTGGCCACGTCGCCCCGGCTGGGCGGCGCGATCTGGAGGAGGAACACCTTGCCGTGCAGTTCCGGCCGGGCCGACAGGAACCGCTCATAGCCGAGGAAACGCTCCGCCAGGCCCTTGCTATAGTCCAGCCGCTCGACGCCGATGATCATGGTGCGGCCATTGGCGCTGGCGGTCATCCGCGTCTGCATCTCCTGCGCGACCGGCCCTTGCGCGGCGGCCCGAAAAGGTTCGCAATCGACGCCGATCGGGCAGGCGATCAGGCGGACATGGCGACCCAGATAATCGACCGAGCCATCCTCATGGATCACAGCCTCGGGTATCTGCCCCTGGATATAGTCGATGAACGCCTCAAGCGAATCCTGCGTCTGGAACCCGATCACATCATAGCTGAACAGCGAATCCACCAACTCGCGATGGCTGGGCAGCGAGACGAGCAGGCGCATCGGCGGCCACGGGATGTGAAGGAAAAATCCCATGCGATTGGCGAAATGGCGGTTCCGCAACTCCCGGCCCAGCGGCATGAGATGATAATCATGGACCCAGATCAGGTCGTCCTTGTCGAGCAGCGGCGACACGGTATCGGCGAAGCGCGCGTTGACCCGCTCATATCCACCGGCAAAGCCCCGCTCGAATTCGGCGAGGTCGATGCGATAGTGGAACAGCGGCCACAGCGTCTGGTTGGCGAAGCCGTTGTAATATTCGTCGATGTCCTGCGCCTCCAGGTCGATTGTCGCGGTGGCGACGCCATCGTTGCGCTGGAAACTGATCGCGCCCGTAAAACTGTCGGTCTCCTCCCCCGACCAGCCGAACCAGATGCCGTTGCTTTCCCGCAGCGCCGCCGACAGCGCGACCGCCAGACCGCCCTGATTGCCCCCGCCCTCGCCCGTGGGCGGCGAAACCCGGTTGGAGATGATGATAAGGCGGCTCATCGGACGGAACTCCAGGGCTTGCTGAGCAGGGCGGCGCAATTGATGAGGCCGACCAGCGAATAGGTCTGCGGATAATTGCCCCACAATTCGCCGCTGTGGGGGTCGATGTCCTCCGACAACAGTCCGGCGACGGTGCGGCGGGACAGCATCTCCTCGAACAATTGCCGCGCCTCCTCATCGCGGCCGGTCGCGTGCAGCGCCTCGATCAGCCAGAAGGTGCAGACGTTGAACGCGCTTTCAGGCAGCCCGAAATCATCCTCGCTCGCGTAGCGCAGCATATAGGGGCCGCGCCGAAGCCCCTCCTCCACGGCGGTCAGCGTGTCGCGGAACATCGGGTCGTCCGGCGTGACGAAGCGCATGTCGAGCAACTGGATGATACTGGCGTCGAGGTCGTCGCCGCCGAAGGTCGCGCTGATACGCCGCGTGTTCGGTCGCCATGCCTTTTCGAGGATGAGATCGCGAATCTGCGTCGCCCGGTCGCGCCAGAAGGCCTGCCGGTCATCGAGGCCGAGCGCCTCGGCCGCATTGGCCAGCCGGTCGCAAGCCGCCCAGCACATGGCGGAGGAATAGGTGTGGACATGGCTCTTGGTGCGCAGTTCCCACAGTCCGGCGTCCGGCACGTCGCGCGCGGCCCATGCCCGCTCGCCGACCTTTTCCAGCGCGCGAAAATCGTCGGTCCCCGCCATGCGATAAAGGCGCTGGTCGAAGAAGGCCTGCGCCGTGGTCAGGATGATCTGGCCATAGGCGTCATGCTGGACCTGCTCCGCCGCCTGGTTGCCGACCCGCACCGGGCCCATGCCGCGATAGCCGGGCAGGTCGGGCGCGATCCATTCGGGCAGGCTCGCCTCGCCGCCGACGCCATAGAGCGGCTGGATATGGCCGCCGCGCGCATTGTCCACGATGTTGCGCAGAAATTCGAGATAGCCCTCCAGCACGTCCAGCGCACCCAGCCGGTTGAGCGCCTGCACGGTGAAATAGGCGTCGCGAATCCAGCAGTAGCGATAATCCCAGTTGCGGCCCGAACCGGCATGTTCGGGGAGCGAGGTGGTCAGCGCCGCGACAATCGCCCCCGTCTCCTCATGCTGGCAGAGTTTCAGGGTGATGGCGGCGCGGATCACTGCGTCCTGCCACTCGACCGGCGTGGCGAGGCCGCGCACCCAATGGCGCCATTCCTGCGTCGTCAGGTCCAGCATTTCCTCCACGCTGCGCTGGATGTCGCCGGAGAAGCTTTCGTCGGGGCCGAGGAAGAAGGTGAGCGGCTTTTCGACGCGGAACATGCGCTCATCCTCCACCCATCCGACCGAGGCAGTGGTGGTGAGGCGCAGCGTCATGTCGTCGAGGATGTAGCGGATGTGGTTCGAGCCGCGCGTGGTCTGCGCCGCTGCCCCGCCCCATTGGCGCGCGGGGCGCAGCCGGATGCGAATGCGGGGTGAACCGCTGACCGGGCGGACGATGCGCGCGAACGCAACCGGGCGGTACAGCCGCCCCATCCGCCTGAAGCGGGGGGCGAAGTCGATCACCTCTATCGCATTGCCGTCCGCGTCGGCGTGGCGGGTAACGAGTATCGGCGTGTTGCGCTCATAATCTTGCTTGGTGGAGACGCAATTTTCGAGGTCGATCTCCCAGAAACCCCGCGCGCCCTCGGCCGCGGGCGCATTGTCGTCGAGGAGCGAGCAGAAGACCGGCTCGCCGTCGACGCGCGGCACGCACCCCCAGCAGAAACGGCCATGGCGATCGACCAGAGCCGACACCTGGCAATTGCCGATCGGCCACAGTTCCAGCGAGGCGGTCATGCGATCAGGCCGCGCAGCCAGGCACGCACGGCATCGGGGTCGGCGAGGGCATAGCGCGCGCTTTGCGACGGGCGCGGGCCGACCGCGATGGGAATGCCGCCGAGCCGCGCCGTCATCGCCAGGCCCGCCTCGTCCGTCGTATCGTCGCCAAGGAAGATCGGTATCGTCCCCGCCATGGGCGCATGGCGCATCAGCAGATCGACCGCGACGCCCTTGTCGGTGCCGGGGAGGCGAACCTCTGCCATCATGCTGCCGGACTGATAGGCGAGGCCCGTCTCGTCGGCGAGGGCGAGGGCAAGCGCGATGGCGGCATCCCCATGCTCCGGCGCGCGGCGAAAATGGAGGCCCACGCCGAAGCTCTTCGTCTCCAGAATGACGCCGGGATGCAGCTTGGCGAAGGCGTCCATTCGCGCTGCGGCCACGTCGAGCGCGGGCGGGCGAGCCGGTTTCTCGTCCATCCCCTCCCAGCGATGTTCGCAGCCGTGGCTGCCGCTCAGCGCAATCCTCTTCGCCACGGGGCCGAGCACGGCGTCGAGGCTGGCGAGCGAGCGCCCGCTGACGATGGCGACGCGTCCATCGAACCGTTCGGCAAGGGCGACGAGCAGGTCGGCCAGCGCGGCATCCAGAACGACCGCATAGGGATCGTCCTGAAGGAATACGAGGGTGCCGTCGAAATCGAGCAGCAGGCTGGACCGGGCGATATCGACCGGTTCTGGCGGTGGCAGGCTGATCGCCCGCGCCTCCGTCGTCATGCGCTTCTCCACTTTTATGCGTTCGGAATCCCGGTCATTGAACCAGCGGAACGGCTGAAAGTTTCATCTCTATGACCCCGCCTGTGCAGGTGCACAATCACGTCACAGCCACCTTGCGCCCGACAATGTCCGCCATGGGATGGACCGGGCTGGACCTCACGGCGCACGCCGCCTAGCATTCCGCCGGTGACCGCCGCCTCTTCAAGTCCGCCATCGAAGCCGCCGCTGCGGTGCGCCCGCAAGGCGCGTCACTTTCAGAAGCTTTGGAGCATCCGAATATGAATCTCGTCGCGATCGACATCGGCGGCACCCATGCCCGCTTTGCCCTCGCCGAGGTGGAAGACGGACGGGTGCGCGCGCTGGCGGAGCCGGTCACGCTGCACACCGCCGACCATGCGACCTTTCGCACGGCTTGGGAGAAATTCGCCGAAACGCTCGGCACGCCCCGGCCGCGCGCGGTCGCCATCGCCATCGCGGGGCCGGTGAGCGGCGAGGCGATCCGTTTCACCAATAATCCGTGGATGATCAGGCCGGCGTCCCTGAAGCAGGAACTGGGTGTAGATCGGTTCACGCTGGTCAATGATTTCGAGGCGGTGGGCCATGCCGTGGCGCAGGCGCGGAACGAGGATTTCGCGTGGCTCTGCGGACCCGACGTGCCCCTGCCCGCGACCGGCACGATCAGCATCGTCGGGCCCGGCACCGGCCTGGGCGTCGCCCATATCTGGCGCGACGGGCATGACTATCGGGTGCAGGCTACCGAAGGCGGGCATATCGACTTCGCGCCGCTCGATTCCATTGAAGATGCGCTTCTTTCGCGCCTGCGAAAAAAATATCGGCGCGTGTCGGTCGAACGGGTTGTTTCGGGGCCGGGAATCGTGGAGATTTACGAGGCTTTGGCGGCAGTGGAGGCGCGACCCGTGCAACTGCGTGATGACAAGATGATCTGGCAGATGGGCATGAGCGGGGAAGACAGCCTCGCGGCGGCGGCCGTCGATCGCTTCTGCCTGATGCTGGGCAGCGCGGCGGGGGACATTGCGCTGGCGCAGGGCGGGTCAGCGGTTATCATCGCGGGCGGTCTGGGCGCACGCATCAAGGACAGCCTGATGGCGTCGGGCTTTGCCGAACGTTTTCGCGCCAAGGGCCGGTTCGAGGCGATGATGGCCGCCCTTCCCGTCAAACTCATCATCCATCCGCAGCCCGGCCTGTTCGGCGCCGCTGCTGCCTTTGCGAGGGAAGCGGCATGACCCCCACGATCGAGGCCATCATGCGCACGTCGCCGGTCATCCCGGTGATCGTGATCGAGGATGTGGCGCATGCCGTGCCCATGGCGACCGCGCTTGTCGCGGGCGGCCTGCGCGTGCTGGAAGTGACGCTGCGCACCCCCGCCGCACTCGAAGCGATCAGGGCGATGAAGGAGGTGCCGGGCGCCATCGTCGGCGCCGGCACCGTGCTCAACACCCGCGACCTCGACGCCGCGATCGAGGCGGGATCGGAATTCATCGTTTCGCCCGGCCTCACGCCCTCGCTCGGCAAGGAGGCGGTCGCGAGCGGCATTCCCTTCCTGCCCGGCATCGCCAATGCGAGCGACATCATGCTCGGCCTCGACCTCGGCTTGGCCCATTTCAAATTCTTCCCCGCCTCCACCAGCGGCGGCATCCCGGCGCTCAAAGCGCTGGCCGGGCCGTTCGGCGACGTCAAATTCTGTCCGACGGGCGGCATCACCCCGGAGACCGCGCCCGACTGGCTGGCGCTGGACCCCGTGCTGTGCGTCGGCGGAAGCTGGCTGGTGCCCAAGGGACCGCCCAGTCCCGTGCTGATCGAAACCGCCGCGCGCGCCGCCGTGGCGCTCGCCCGATGAGCGCGGAGATGATCGCCGCGATGCGCGAGCGGCTGCAGGATCTTCATGCGCTGACCATCCAGACACCGGTCTATAATCCCGTGTTCCAACTGGGGCTGGAACTGTCGCGCGATCTGGAGTCGGGCAAGCTGAGCCTCGCCGAACTGGGCGAACTGGTGAATGCGCTGGAGCAGGAGACGCTCCGGGACCGCGCGGCGACGTTGCGCGGCAAGCTGGCCCCGGTCGCCCGCGACGATAATCTCGCCGCCTTCCGTAACGTGGCGGAGGATGGCGCGGCTGGCTTCGCGGCCTTTGCCCGCAAATGGTCGCAGCCGATCCTGCACACCGTCTTCACCGGCCATCCGACCTTCCTCCTGACCGAAGCGCAGAGCGACGGTGTCGCGGCCGCGATCCTTTCGGGTGATCCAGATGCGCCGGTGCCGTCGTCCAACGGCCCGCGCCCGGCGATCACGCTCGCCGACGAGCATCGTCAGGCGCTGGCCGCGCTCGCCAATGGGCAGAAGGCGCGCGACGCGCTGATCCGCGTCCTCTTCGATGTCGCCGCCGCCAAATGGCCGCAGGATTGGCGCGATTTCAAGCCCATGCCGTTCCGCTTCGCGACGTGGATCGGTTATGACATGGACGGGCGCACCGACCTCAACTGGCAGACCAACACCAATTTCCGCCTGAAGGAAAAGGCCGAACGCCTCACCTCCTACGCCCTCGACGCGCACGCGCTGGGGCTGGATGAGATTGCGGCACGGATGGAAGCAGCCGCAGCCTACAGCCGCGACATGGCCGCGCGGTTCGAGGGCGACCTCGACGACCCCAAGGCATTGTCGGACGCGGCGAACGCTCTGACCGCCGCGCATCCCGACAAGCTGCTGTCGCTCGAACCTATCATCGATCTGATCGCGGAGCGGGCCAAGCGCGCCGAGATCGAAGACGCCAAGGGGCTTTTGACGCTGGCCGCGTCGATGCGCGCCGATGGCCTGGGCATGGGCTGGATTCATTTCCGCATGAATTCGAGCCAGCTTCACAACGCCGTGCGCAACCGCATCGACCCGGACAATACGCTCGACCTCGCAAGCGGCACGGCGCTGAGCCTGCTGCGCGACCATATCAAGAAGGTGAAGCCGCTGCGCTCCAACTTCGCGGCGCTGGCGATCGAGACGACGACCGCGCTGCGTCAGTTCATCACCATCGCGCAGATCCTCCACCACATCGACGCCGACGCGCCGATCCGCCTGCTGATCGCCGAGTGCGAAGAGCCACAGACGGTGATGGCCGCGCTGTATTTCGCCAAGCTGTTCGGCATCGACGACAAGGTCGACGTGTCACCGTTGTTCGAGACGCAGACCGCACTGGAACATGGCGGACGTTTCCTGGAGGCGCTGCTCGCCGAACCGGTCTACCGCGACTATGCCCGCCGGCGCGGCCGGGTCGCGATCCAGACCGGCTATTCCGACGCCGGCCGGTTCGTGGGACAAATCCCCGCCGCGCTCGCGCTCGAAAGGCTGGAGGCCCGGCTGGCGCGGGCGATGGAGAAGAACGGGCTGGACCGGGTGTCCGCGCTCATCTTCAACACCCATGGCGAATCGATGGGGCGTGGCTGCTTCCCCGGCGGCATGATCGACCGGCTGACGTGGCCGATGAGCCACTGGGCGCGCGACCAGTTCGCGCGGCGCGCGGTGCCGCTGGAGATGGAGGCCAGCTTCCAGGGCGGCGACGGCTTCCTCTATTTCAAGACGCCGGAGATCGCGCTGGCGACCCTGGCCCGCATCGCCGAGGCGCATGTCGCCATCGTCCCGCCGGAATCCGATCCCTTTTACGAGCGGACCGACATCAGCCTCGACTTTTACCGTTCGATCCGTGCGGTGCAGACGACCTTCCTCGACTGGCGCGCCTATTCGCGGGCGATCACGGCGTTCGGGCTGTCGCTCCTACCGCAAACCGGATCGCGCAAATCGCGGCGCCAGTCGGATCTGGCGGCCGAGCGCGAAATGGGCCTGCGCCAGATCCGCGCGATCCCGCACAACGCCATCCTCCAGCAGCTTGGCTATCCGATCAACGTCATCGCGGGCGTAGGCACGGCTGCGGGCGAGGAGACCGACCTGATTGCGTCGATGCTGAGCGAATCGGTGCGCGGGCGGCAGATCGTCGGCCTGTTGCGCGCGGCGAACCGCCTCGCCAGTATCAAGACCGTGGCCGCTTATGGCGAGTTGTTCAATTCCGCTTATTGGGCCAGCCGGCCGTATCGCGGCACGGAAACGCATCTCCAGAACGCCTGTCTCGCGCTGGCCGAACGGCTGGAGTCCGACGACCGGACCGGCGAATATCGTCGCCTCGCCTCGCGGCTTCGGGTGGACGGGATGAAATTGCACAGCCTGCTGGCGCTCGTCCCCGCCGAGGCGTTCGATGACGGGCGCGAAACGGTGCGGCGATCGCTGGGCGTGCTGCATGCGCTGCGCCTCGCGCTCATCCAGCATATGTTCCTGCATGTCGTGCAGGTGCCGGCGTTCGCGCGGTCCAATGACATCAGCCGCGACGATGTCATCAATATGGTCTTCGCGCTGAGGACCGACGAAGCGGTAGCGCAGTTGCGCCGGGCCTATCCGGTCCACGCGCCGGAACTGGCCGATTTCTCCGTCGATGAACCCAGCGATTATCCCGACCAGCACGGCCAGCCCTATGCCGAGTTGCGCGCCCGCCTGATCGACCCGATCGAGCAGGCCGACCAGATCATGCGGCAGATCACCAGCGCCGTCGCAAATGTGTTCGGGGCTTTTGGATAGTCCCATCCCGTCATCCCAGCGAAGGCTGGGATCTCGTGAGGCAGCGCACCGCCGCCCGAGACCCCAGCCTGCGCTGGGGTGACGCCAAAAGGCGTCAGAACAACTGCTTGCGCAGCGTTATCGTGATCGTTCTTCCGAGCGGATCGACCAGCCCTGGCCTGTAGGCCAGCGGCGTCGCGCCCGTGCCGTCCGTCACCCGCTGGCGCGTGTTGAGGATATTGTTCACACCCAACTGCAAGCGCGCGCCGCGCCATAGCGGCTTGCCGATCAGGCCGGGCAATTGCCCGAGATTGGCGAACAGCCGCAGGTTGAAGGTGGCGATGTCGGAGAAACGCAGGTCGGACGATGCCGTGCCGGTCCCGGTGACACGCGTCGCGCTTTGCCATTTGCCGTTCAGGCGCATGCCCATGCCGCTCTGGGAGAAGCCCGCCTGCAACTCGACCTCATGCCGGGGCTGGCCCGCCTGCTCGCCCAGCGTGCCGCCGTTCAGCAGGTCGATCTGCGGCAGGCCGTCGCGCAGCCGCACCGTGTCGGTCAGGTGGATGGTGTGATAGACGGCGAGGTTGATGCGGCCGCCACCGCCGCCGCCCCGTCCTCCGCCGCCGAAGCCGCCCCCTCCGCCACCGGGACCGCCCCCACCAGGACCGCCGCCGCCCGGACCACCGCCAGGCGGACCACCGAAGCCGGACCCTCCGGCGGCGCGATTGCCCTCGCCTTCGGGACGGGGACCGCCGCCCTCGGGACGGCCACCCTCGCCGCCGCCCGGACCGCCCGGGCTGCCTTGGGGAAAGCCGTTCGGGAAACGCTGCTGGAAAGACCTGCGCATCGCGTCGATCTGCGACTGCGGCGTCTTGAGCGAGCGGGTGAAGTTGATCCCCCAGCGGAAGGAACTGCTCTCACGCTCCGCGATGTTGATCGACCGGGTGTCGATGGACAGGAGATTGCCTGCCCCATCCCGCACGAAGCGGTCGCCGAAGGCCAGCTCCGCCGCGTCGGTCGTGCCGGGCAGCGCGCCGATCGCATTGCGGGTCTTGCGGTTGTTGTAATCGAGCGTCAGGGTGATGTCGGGCTTGGTCCAGGGCTTGAGCGTCAGGCCGAGGCGGATGTCGTCCTGATCCGCCTCGCGCAGGCCGCGATTACCACCGCTGATCTGGGTGATGTTGACCGTGGTGCCCTTCTGATAATCGAACACCTGCACATTGCTCGTCTCGATCGTCGGGTTGCCGAGTTGCTGCACGGTCGGCGCGGTCTGCGATCCGCGATAGGAGGCGATGAAGGCGACGCCACTGCGGGGCCGCCAGTTGACGCCGCCGCCATAGGCGCGGATCGTGCCGAAATCGGAGAGCGACTGCACCTCGACATTGCCGTTCAGCGACAGCTTGCCGATGAAGGGCGACGGGCTCTTGAGCAAGGGCACATCGAGACTGACCGACCCCAACCCGATGGAGCGGTTGAGGCTGGTGGCGGTATAGGCCAGCGAACGGGTCGTTTCGGACTCGAAGCCGCTGGCCGTGCCGCCGATGCGCGCGCTCAGCGAAAGGTCGCCGGCCGGCAATTTATAGAGGCTGCCGTTGACGGTGAGGTCGGCGGTGGCGACATCCGCCCGGCTGCGCGCGACATCGGCGGGCCGCACCACCGCCAGGCCGGGCGCGACGAGGCTGTCCGTGCTGTTGGCCAGGTCATAGCCTCGCTCCGTTATCGTGCGCGATTCGTCGTGGGTGTAGGTGGTCGTCAACGTGCCGCGCCAGAAACGGCCATCGCGGTTGATCGTGGAACCCAGTCGGACGTTCTGCGCGCTGATCGACCGATCGAGCGCGCTGAAATCGGGGATGACGATGCCGGGTAGGACGACCGCCCCGTTTGACAGCGGGGGACCGACCAGCGATGCGTTCTGCGTCGTCGAAAGCTCACCATTGATCGAGGCGTTGATGCTCTGCGACAGCGGCCGGGCATAGGTGCCGGTGACGGTATATTCACGCGCCGAGGGCTGGAGCGTGCGTTGCGTATCCCCGCCCGTGGTCGTCAATATGCCGCGCTCTATCTCCTTGAGAGCCGCGTCATGCTGATAGTCGATGTTGAGGTTAATCCGCGAGCCGCGCCGCAGCGCCAGAAAGCCCATCTCCCCTTCGGCATGGTTGGCGCCGCCATCGGTGGTGAAACGATCCTGTGCCTCCAGCGTGAAAGCGCGGAAACGACGACGCAGGACGATGTTCATCACCTTCTGGTCGGGCGCATAGCCATATTTGATCGCCACTTCCTCGGGCAGGATCTCGACGCGCGCGATGGCTTCGGTCGGGATGGTCGCGATCTCGCGGAAGCTGGAGACGCGGCGGCCTTCGAGGAGGACGAGCGGCTGGCCACCGCTCCCGCTGGTGAGCTGCGGTCCCAGTTCCGCGACCAGTTCGGTGACATCGCTGACGCCCAGCGCACGGACATCGCCGGGGTTGAGCATCAGTTCGGGTTGCACGTCGCCGATGACGGAACCGGGCAGGCGCTGGCCGGTGACGACGATCTCCTCCTCGTCATCCGGGTTCGCGCGGCGGCCGCCGTCTTGCCGGGTCTGCGGAGGGGGTTGCTGCTCGGCGGCGTCGGTCTGTGCATTGGCGGCGCCCTGCATGATGGTCGAGGCCAGCAGCATCGCAGTCAGAGAAATCCGTCGCACATTCACCCCTTTTTTCGAATCTGGCCCCGCGCATCCTCTCTCTGTTAAGAACCGGCGCGCTGGACGGCGCATGACCGTCGCTTCCCGCCTCTATGCCGGGATTGTATCAGGCGATTGTCGCTTTAATGCGAATTTGTCGCAAAATGTAGGCTGCGCCCCCTCCGACCGCGCCGCTCAATAGGTGCGGAAAATCTTGCGAACAAGCTGCCCGCGCCACGGGACACCGTGGTAATTGAAGAAGAACCATCCACAGACGCGGGTGAAATAGAGCACGACGAACGCCATCCAGTCACGGTTCTGCCGCATGTGCCGGTAAAGCGCCATGTCGGCGCGCAGCCGGTCGCGCTCCGTGCCACCGCCGTTGATGCCATAGGCATTGTCGTGCCGGCGACAGCCGATGTTCCGGTTGCGCTTACGCCCATCCATGAACAGGCAATATTGACGTTCCTTTTCCGACATCAGGCCGCTAAGCATCCCCCGATGCCGATGTTCAAGCGCAAAGTGCTGTATCTGGGTGGGTTCGACCCGCGCGGCGCGCGCTTCTACCACTGGCTCGCGTCCGAGCAGGTGGGAAGCGGCGACGCCGAGCCTGTGACGATGAGCGCCCGGCGCAGGATCAAGGCGCCGGAAGCCGGTCAGGGCAATGTCGGCTGGCGCACGGAGGCGCGCGACGGCAGCTTTGCGACGGACACCGAATTTCTGGTCTGGGACGATGTGGTCCGGCAGCACTGGATCAAGGGCGTCTGGCCCCTGCTGGCCAGCGGCGCGCGCGCCTATGTCAATTTCGTCGGGCAGATCGACTGGCCGATGTCGCGGCCGATACCGTTCGGCAGCAAATTCACGCTTTTCTACCCCGGCGGCACGATGACGCTGGTGCCGCTGCTCATCACCCTGCTGCTCGGCTCGCTGCTGTGGCTGGTGATGCCGGCGTGGGCCGCCTACTCGCTTGCCGGGGCGGCGGGGGTCGCGGCAACGCCCTTCATCCTGCGGCGCATCCATTCGCTGTGGCTGATGCGCTTCATCATCTTCAACGACCTCCTCGCGCGCAACGCGACGGGTCCGGCGCTGGAGGAACGGCTGGCGCGGTTCGTCGATCGCATCGACGCGACGCTGGACGAGCCGGAATGGGACGAAATCCTGTTCCTGACGCACAGCAATGGATCCATGCTGGCGGTGCCGATCATGGCCGCGCTGCTGAAGCGGCGCGGTGGTGTGCTGCCGGAACGGTTCAAGATGGTGACCTTGGGCGGCATGATCCAGCTGGTCGCGTGCCGCCGCGATTCGACCCGGTTTCGTGCCGAACTGGACATCATCGCGGCCGCCGATTTCCGCTGGCTGGACATGGGATCGCCGACCGATGGCGCCTGCATCCCCCTGATCGATCCGTGCATCGGTCGACCGGCAAGTCCATTGGGCCTGGTGCAGATCAGCCCGCGCTGGTTCCGTTACGCCGACCCCGCGACCTACAATGCCGAGCGGCGCAACAAATATGAGACGCATTTCAACTATCTGCGCCGGCTCCAGCGTCCGTCTCCGCTCGATTACATCGGCATCACCTGCGGCGATCGTCCTTTGGACGCATCGATCGCGGCGTTCAAAGACGAGAATGGCCTCGCCGATCATGACTGAATGCCCGTTTACGCCGCCCTACCCCGTACCGCACAAAAGCCGCGCGTCGCTGATCCGCCGATTCTTCGCCGGCTGGACGAGCTGGATTCACACGCTTTTCGACAAGAGCTACACGATGAAGATGGGCGAGATTCACTTGCCCAGGCTCGACTTCTACATCGCCAACGAACTGTCGATCGTCGAGGAGGTGATGACCGACGCCGAGCGCATCTACCCCAAGCACCAGTATCTCAGCGATTTCGTCGAGCCGGTGGTGGGCCAGAGCGTGTTCAACACCAATGGCAAAGTGTGGGACGAGCAGCGGCGGATGATCAATCCGGCCTTCGCCCATACCAACCTCAAGCGCGTCTACGACCTGATGGCCGATGCGATCGCGGCGATGCTTGACCATCTCCAGACGCAGGATCTGGACCAGCCGATCGACATCGACCCGGTCATGACCCATGTCACCGCCGACGTGATCTTCCGCACGCTGTTCTCGGTCAAGCTGGACCGGGACGAGGCGCTGCACATCCACCACGCCTTCGCACGATTCCAGAAGAGCGCGCAGCCCGGCGCGATCCTGCGCATCTATGGCCTGCCGAGCCTTGGCTTCCCCAAGCGGGCGCTGAAATTCGCGACGCAGATCCATGGCGTGTTCGAGCCGCTGGTGCGGGCGCGATACGAGGCGTGGCAGCGGGGTGAGGTGCCGGAGCATTATGATATCCTACAGTCGCTGCTCGAAGCCAGGCATCCCGAGACGGGCGAACCGTTCGGGTTCCAGGAACTGGTCGACCAGATTTCGCTCATCTTTCTGGCGGGGCATGAGACATCGGCGAGCGCGCTGAGTTGGTCGCTGTACCTCCTCTCGGAATCGCCCGAGCTTCAGGAACGGCTCCATGCGGAAATCGCGGAGGTCACGGGCGGCGGGCCGATCGGCTTCGAGGAATTGAAGCGGATGGAGGGGGTGCGCAACCTGTTCCGCGAGACGCTGCGCCTCTACCCCCCCATCGGCTTTTTCGCGCGCGGCGTAACCCGGCCGACGACGATGCGCGACAAATTGCTGAAACCCGGCGCGATGCTGGTGATCTCGCCCTGGCTGATCCAGCGCAGCAAGGATAATTTCGCCTGCCCGCACAGTTTTGATCCCGACCGCTTCACGCGGGACGAGGATGCCGAGGCGGTGAAGTCGGCCTATATGCCGTTCGGCAAGGGGCCGCGCGTCTGCGTCGGCGCCGGCTTCGCGCAGCAGGAGGCGATGCTCGTGCTGGCGACGGTCATCCGCGCCTTTCGCCTCCGCTATCCGGCGGGTCCGAAGCCGGAGCCGGTGGCCCGCGTCACCCTGCGACCGAAGAAGGGTGTCCGGCTGCTGCTATCGCGGCGGTGAGATAACGTCCGACACCTCGCCGGCTTTGGGGTCCGGGCCGAAACGGTTCGGTCCGCGTGTCCCCTCCAGGCACATGAACACCAGCACCACCAGCCCGCCCACATAGGGCATGAAGTTGATGAGCACGAACCAGCCCGACTTGTCCTGATCGTGGAAGCGGCGCACCTGCACCGCGATCGCCGGGACGATGAGCGCCAGCGAGAGCAGCAGGATCACCAGCGACAGCAGCGTGACCAATATCCCGCCACCGGCCCCGCCGGCCGAACCGAAGGCCGCAGCGAGGGCGACGATGTAGAGCAATGTGACGGGAATGACGGCGATCAGGAAGATGCCCAGCGCGAACATCCAATATTCCTTGCGGCGCGAGCGACCCGAAAAGTCGGCATAGCGCCGGAGCGGCATCAGCATCCATTCCATATGAAAAACCTCCCCTGACATCTCCGGCGGACCGGGATGCGGGGGAGGCTAATCCAATATATCGTTACGGCAAGAGATTTATCAGGCGGCCTCGCCGCTCCGCTTGAAACGCTTGCGCTCGTTCGGGTCGAGGTAGCGCTTGCGCAGGCGGATGGTCTTGGGCGTAACCTCGACCAGTTCGTCATCGTCGATATAGGCGATGGCCTGCTCCAGCGTGAGCTTCCACGGCGGGGTCAGGCGGACGGTGTCGTCCTTGCCGGATGCGCGGAAGTTGGTCAGCGCCTTCGACTTCATCGGGTTGACCTCAAGATCGTCGGGCTTCGCATTTTCGCCGATGATCATGCCTTCGTAGAGTGCCTCGCCCACGCCGACCATCAAAACGCCGCGCTCTTCCAGCGGACCCAGCGCATAGGCATTGGCCTCACCCGCGCCGTTGGAGATAAGGACGCCGTTCTTGCGGCCTTCGATCTTGCCCTTATGGGGCCCGTATTTCTCGAACAGGCGGTTCATGATGCCGGTGCCGCGCGTGTCG